>Ga0247842_10003123_pt1 | contig 22983 bp, 29 predicted proteins | sample LaCruzMarch2015__3_FD_192411 | JGI IMG/M metagenome (GOLD analysis project Ga0247842, IMG submission 192411) | Freshwater microbial communities from meromictic Lake La Cruz, Castile-La Mancha, Spain - LaCruzMarch2015_19m | ecosystem: Environmental > Aquatic > Freshwater > Lake | place: Spain...
TTCTTCAGAATCTCGGTATTCAATAACCGCCTTTAAATTTTCAAGAACTTTTTGAATATCCCCTCCTCGCAGTTCACGATAAATATCTGGATTAAGTGTATCTAAAGAAATAAAAATATGACTTAGCTCGCCTTTAACTAATGTTTTAAAGATTTTTTCAGTTAATTGTTGCCCATTCGTATGAAGGAAAGTCTCTATTACTCCTGCATCATGACTCGATGATAATATCTCAGGGATAATTTGAGCATTTAATAATGGTTCACCATAATTTCCAATATTTAAAGCGCAAAGTTTGTCATGAGATGGAGTATTCACTGCTTCATGAAATATTTGTTTTACCAGCGGTTTTGGAATTTTTTTATTAGTAGGTGTTCTTGGAAAATTGTTTCGTGCATTACAAAATTTGCAAGCGAGGTTACATGCATCTATTGTATCAATATCTATTTGTAAAGGATAATCTGAATAATATTTAAATTGAGATGCCAACTCCCATTTTTTCCTATACTCTTCAAACGCAATTCCGTACTTCTTTTTCATTTCACCAAAATATTTTACATCTCTACCAATAATTTGACAATTCTGACGACTTATCATTAATATCTCTCCAAATAAATTTTTATGATTTTCTGAATACAGATTTATTTAATATTTTTTCTTGATAGATGAAAAATCTATGGAATGGACCGTCTTGTCTATGCTAAAAGCAATAACACCTTCAACATTATATAATCAGGAATAATTAGTTTCTTTCTTGGGGTGGAAATAGTTCCTCACGGTTTTCCCATTTTAATTTAGTACTAAAATATCCGCCACGGTTATTACCTCGATGGGATGTTTCATCGAACACGACAAATGAATATACTATTCCTGGAGAATCCACATTGAATGATTGTATGTTGTAATTACTGGTAAAATTGAGATATATGTGATAATTACCAGATCCAAGAGTTCTTGGGGGGATAATTACATGAAAAGAATGGATTCCGGGATCAAGATTATCAAGACTGTTTGGTTCATTGTCAAAACTATCAGAAACCATTACCAAAGCCCCATCGGATTGATTGATTGTCATATATCCATAAATCCCCGGAATTTTAACTCGAACGTGAAAAGTCATCTCAATGACAATGGGAAAATCACAATTGCATTCGGTTTTTTCTTGACCTATCTCATCGATTATTCTGACTTTTATAAGCTGAAACTCTTTCTTATCATCGATCTTAAGAGTATTCATAGAGGCACTAGTTAAGGTTGATTGTAAATAATGGTCTATAACATTTTGGGTTTGACCCCTCTTTTTTACTTGTCCGTCTTCCAATAAAATACATGAATTACACAGCTGTCTTATAGCTCCCATATTATGACTTACAAACAGCACAGTCCTCCCTTCTTTGCTTATATCCCCCATCTTCCCCAAACACTTCTTCTGAAATGCAGCATCCCCAACCGCGAGCACCTCATCCACCACCAATATCTCCGGATCCAGATGCGCCGCCACAGCAAACGCGAGCCGGACATACATCCCACTCGAATACCGCTTCACCGGTGTATCGATGAACTTGTCGATTTCAGAAAAAGCAACAATCTCATCGAATTTTTGTTCTATTTCCCCCTTGTGCATTCCCAGGATTGCACCGTTCAGAAAAATATTCTCCCTGCCTGTGAGCTCCGGGTGAAAACCAGTCCCAACCTCAAGCAGGCTTGCAACCCTGCCCTTGATTTTAATGGTGCCTTGTGATGGTGCAGTTACCCTTGAAATAATCTTGAGCAGGGTGGACTTGCCAGCGCCATTGCGACCAATGATACCTACAATTTCCCCTTGACGGACATCGAATGAGACATCCTTTAATGCAGAAAACCTGTCGTTGATATTATTCAACTGCTCCCGGTTGACTGCGCCTATCCTCGCGTTGGGATCTTCTGTTCCACGGAGTTTTGCCCAGCCGCTTTGTATGTCCCGGTATAATGTACCATGGCTGATAGTGCCGAGGCGATATTCCTTGCAAAGGTTTTCTACACGAATCACGACATCGCTCATATGACCGATTCTCCTCAATCAAATGGTATCCATGAATGTTTTTTCAACCCGGCTGAACATCACAATTCCAACGGCTAATATCAGAATGGTCATAGTGAGACTAACTCCCAATACCCAGGGTTGTATCGCCCCGGAACCGAGAAACGCGTACCGGAACGTCTCGATGATCGCAGTCATTGGATTAAGAGCGAACAACCACTGCCATTGTGCCGGGATCTGGGATAATGGATAGACTATCGGGGTTGCATACATCCAGAGCTGGACTCCGAATCCTAATGCAAACGCCAGATCCCGGTATTTCGTCGTCATGCTGGAGATCAGGATCCCCATACCGAGTCCGAGTGCTGCCATCTGGACCAGCAACAGGGGTACGAGTAAAAGCCATCCATTTGGGTGAATATCTGCTCCGGTCAGGTAAAAATAGCACAGGAAGGCTAAAAATAATCCGAACTGAATGGCAAACGCGATAAGATTTGATATTACTACTGCAATGGGAACAACAAGGCGTGGGAAATAGACCTTGCCAAATATGCCCGCATTGGTGATGAAGGTATTAGAGGTCTGGGTCATGCAACTGGCAAAATACGTCCAGGCAACAGTACCTGACATATAAAATAAAAACGGGGGCAAACCATCTGTTGGAATTTGAGCAATCCTGCTGAAAATTATGGTAAAGACTACGGTTGTAAACAGCGGTTGCAGCAAAAACCATAGCGGTCCCAGAATTGTCTGCTTATAGTAGGCAACAAAATCCCGGCGCACAAAAAGGAGGATCAAATCCCGGTATCGCCAGAGTTCTGATAAATTAATGTCAAACCATCCACTACGTGAACGAATTTCCATGGTCCAGTTGGGATTGTCGTTATCGGGCATTGATGTCACTCGCTTGGAAAATCCCGGTTTCAATAGCATGCTCCATATCTGCAAAATAAACGAACGGCACCTTCACGAAATTAACAATCGCATAGCGGATTGTGAGATATTTTTCCTGCGAGCCTCCGAGGGTGTATTTCTTGCCGAGATTGCGGACGCGGATGGCGATGTTGGATTCTGATGATGTTTGGGGCATGAATTACAGGACAGCTGGATGAGGGCGCCACAATGTGAGCCAGGGTATTCTCATGAAATCAGTATCATTCGATGCTATGTGCGAGAGATTATAGGAATAAGCAAATGCAGCGATATACGCATCTTTCGCAAGCAAATTGTATTCCTTTGCAATGTTTAAAGATCTCGTAAAGGTATGCTCTTTTTCGCTGATTATTGAACAATTTATATGGTATAGATATTCAATATCAATCCATGTCTTTGACAGGGAATGTAAAATCCCAGGTTCTTTTTTGACCTTAAAAATGACGTCCCCTACATTCCTTCCAATTCCATTTTCGATCAGTTCTGCAATCATAAATCGATGAAGAACTTCATTAATTACAATTGTTGGGATAAATCCATATATTTCTCCCATTTCAACTCTCTTCAGTAATCTCCTGGAAGGATCACCAAAAACGTCATGGGCGAGTGCAGCATAGATAATGACATTGGTATCTATCAGAATCTGTGCTTCTTTTGGAAAATTGTTGATATCATTCAAGGTCATGCGATTCTGCTAATTCCTCAATCAATTTGTTATCTTTGATCGAAAAAGATCCATAGAGTTTGTCCACAACTGAACCCCGATGGATTTCAATGTCAACCATCTCTCCTTCTTGAAGATCAATCGATCCGAGAGGGATGAATGAATTCTCTTTATAGACCGCTTTCACCATATCTTCCGATTCCTCTTTGTCTGGAAGGTGTAGTTTTCGTGCACATCAGATATAATCATGTTCTTTTTTATTTCTCCATTGGGATTTCAATGATCCCTATCACATAATGGATCACAATGACCGTCACTCTTGGGAATCCAGATCATAAGAGTCTGGAATCTAAAAAAACTCATCAATAGGGACCAATATACCCGTGATTCGAGAGGGGGATCTGGAATGGAACTTTGTGTAGCGTCGACTTTCCCGCACCATTCCTTCCAAATATCCCGACAACCTCGCCGTTTCTCCATTGGGTTGGCACAAGTTCCGGGGAATTCTTATCGATCGGGATTGTCGGGTTTTGCGTCATTGCTATCCTCGCATTCTCTTAACCCAGGTTACATACTGTTTTATTCCTTCATGAACGGTAATTTTCGGCATCCAGCCAAGAGACTCACGGGCTTTTCTGTTGTCCGCAAGAGTATCACGGGTATCCCCTTTTTGTTCGGACGCAGGAACAATCTTTGCCTCCTTCTGGCATTGTTGTTCCATCTCGCGTATCAGATCTTTGACCGTGATCCTGCTTCCCCCGCCAATATTATACACGTCCCCGGAACTTCCGCGTTGGGCAGCAAGGAGATTTGCCTCGACCACATCTGCGATAAACGTAAAATCCCGGGTCTGCGTTCCATCGCCATACAACGTAAGAGCATCCGCCTGCAAGATCGCCTTCACAAATTTATTGATCGCCATATCCGGTCGCTGTCGCTGCCCATAGACGGTAAAATACCGGAGCGATACGGTGGGAACACCATAGTTCTTCCAGTAGAGGTAACAGAGATGCTCTGCAGCGAGCTTCGATACACCGTAGGGAGATACCGGCTGCGGACGCATATCCTCCCGCATCGGCAAAGGTGCATCCCCGTACACGGAAGACGAAGAAGCATACATAAATTTTGTCAGAGGTTTATCTTTGTACCATTCGAGGAGCCGCTGCGTCGCTTCAATATTATTCCGTGTGTAGATGGCAAAACTCGATCCCCACGATGCCCGGACACCTGCCTGTGCTGCTTCGTGAAAAATATAATCCACATCCGGAAAAGATGCCATCTCAAGGATATCTTTCTCAATGAAAGTAAAACGCGGGTTCTTCCGGGCATCAGAAATATTGCTTTCCTTAATTGACCGGGCGTAATAGTCGGTGAAACAATCAATCCCGATGACTTTGTATCCATCTGTAAGAAGCCGGTCCGTGAGGTGACTCCCGATAAACCCGGCACACCCCGTAACCAGCGCCTTCATCGTTTCACCGCCCTTTTAAGAAACGCATCCAAAGGGGCTCTCATCATCTCATCATCAAGGGCATACTCAATAATCGTCTCAATATACCCGAGCTTGTCACCGGTATCAAACCGCCTACCAGAATAGAGGAATGCATATACATCCTCCTTCTTTATAAGAAGCCGGATGGCATCAGTGAGCTGGATCTCGCCACCGGCACCTTTGGATATCTGTTTCAGGCAGGAGAACAGTGCCGGGGTGAACACGTATCTTCCAATCGAGCCGAAATGGGAGGGTGCTGCTTCCGGGCCCGGCTTCTCGATGATATCTTCCAGCAGGAGAAGATTTTCCCCGCATTCCTTCCCTTTCACAATCCCGTACCGGCTCAGGTGCTCCTTGGGGACTTTCTGGACGGCAATCACAGATGACCCGGTTTTATCGAAGATATCGATCAGCTGCTTTGTACACGGTGTATGATCCTTCATGATATCATCGCCGAGCAGTACCGCAAACGGATCATTCCCGCAGTGCTTATCAGCACAGAGGACAGCGTCCCCGAGTCCCTTTGGCTCTCGCTGCCGGATAAAATGGATCCCTTCAAACCGTGAAATGCGCTGGAGATCTTCGAGCTGCCGTGACTTCCTATGGCGTTCGAGATGCATCCGGAGTTCCGGAGCGTCATCAAAATAGTCCTCAATCGCCCGTTTCCCTCTGCCGGTAATAAGGAGGATGTCATCGATGCCGGAATCGACTGCTTCTTCCACGACATAATGGATCACGGGCTTATCGATGATTGGCAGCATCTCCTTGGGCATCGATTTCGTGACCGGTAAGAACCGCGTCCCAAGTCCTGCTGCCGGGATAACTGCCTTTTTTACTGTCATCTACCAGCAGACTCCCTCATACACTGCGGCTTCCTTTTGTGGCTTTGTCAATACGTCTCCCATCAATAACCGCTTCGTGACACAACGCCGACTCTCAATCAGTACTGATTTCATACTGGCAGAAAAAACCCGCTCTGATACTTGCAGAATCTCAAATCCGATCATGATACCTGATCCAACAAGCCTGACAATCGTCACGAATACACGGAATCCCTGTGTTCAAATGTGTGGAAAATAAGACAATCTCCTGTTAGTTCATACAGGATACGAAACGGGGGCACCCGCACACTCCGTAAGCCTGTGAGTTCATATCTCAGGGGCTTTCCGGCACGAGGATTGTCAATAATTTTCTCTACGATCTTCTTGACTTTTGTCTGCATGGCTTTATCCCGAACCTTTTTGATTCCCCTACGGAATTCGTGGGTATACGAGATGTGCATGTCATTCCCAGATGCTGTCGAGATCATCAGCCGCGGATAGTTCGCATACCCTGCCGGCTTTTACGTCTTTTCTCGAACGGTCAATCTGTTTCATCAGCTGCGGCGTATTGAGTATTTCAATGGTTTCAATCACTTCCTCAAGTTCGGTATTCAATCGTTTCAATGTTAAAAAAGCTTCGGAACTTATCACAACAGGTGCCGATGATGTATCTTCCATTTGATATGTCACCCTCATATACCTGAATTGATCGACATACGATTTATGTATGTTGATAAGCAGCAAAAAAGTGGGCATATACGTCTGAATGACATTCATGCACTGATAATAAAACGAATACACGCATTTTCATACCAGATTATTTCATCGGATTCTTGTGCAGCATAAACCGTTCATGCACGGTTGGGATTACTCAAGCGCACAAGACACCCATTGTTCAAAGCAGCATGCGGTTTCTCATGGATGACCTTCCAGTACCGGGCAATATCCCGGTAAATCAAATGCGGATTGTCCTTTCACCTGTGAAGTTATCAGGAGTGTCAACCATCAGGTTCACAATCCAGACATCGACACCTTAACAGCGCCCGGTACAACATTCGTGACATTGAATGCCGCTCTGATGAGATTCTGGTTTTTAAAACACCGCTACCGAAATCTGAATCTTCACATGACATCTTTCTTTGGGCATCGATTTCGTGACCGGCAGGAACCAGGTCCCAAGACCGGCTGCCGGGATAACTGCCTTTTTTATTTTCGTTTACCAGCAGACTCCTTCATAGATTGTGGCTTCCTTACGGGCTTTACTGATCCGTCTCCCATCGATTACCGTCTTACCCCGGTAATCCAAATCTTCAAATTCCTTCCATTCGGTCACGATAAGCACTGCATCGGTATCAAGAACCTCCTGTGCTTTTTTTGCATAACGGATATCCGAAAAAAGATGTTTAAAATTATCCATCGCTACCGGGTCAAATGCGATAATCGTTGCCCTCTCCTTACGCAGCGCTTCAATAATCGGGATCGCCCGGCTCTCCCGTACATCATCGCTGTCCGGTTTGAAAGCAAGCCCGAGAATACCGATCGTCTTTCCGGTGATATCCATATGATGCTTCAGGAGCTCGATCATCTTTTCTGGCTGATCCTCATTCGTGTCAATCACCGCATTCAGGATCTGCGGTTCGACACCCAGCGTCCGTGCATGAGCTATTAAAGCCCGGACATCCTTCGGGAAGCACGAACCACCGAAACCTATACCGGACCGGAAGAAGTGCGGACTGATCCGGGCATCCAGCCCAACCCCCCGGAACACATCATAACTGTCGATACCCATCTTTTTACAGAGGTTTCCGATCTCGTTTGCGAAGCTGATCTTCGTTGCAAGAAATGCATTGCTCGTATATTTGATCATCTCGGATGTACGGATCGTTGTGGCATAGAGGGGAGCATTGAGCGGTTTGTACAACTCTTCAAGAACTGCGCGGGTTTTTACGTCGTGTGTCCCGATAACAACCCGATCGGTATGGAAAAAATCGGTAACTGCGGTTCCCTCTTTTAAAAATTCTGGATTTGAAGCGACACCAAAATCAACAAACACTTTTTTTCCGGATTCTCTTTCGAGGATGGGAATAACAAGTGTTTCGGATGTCCCGGGAAGCACGGTACTTTTCACGATAATTGTATGATACCCATTAGCAGAAGCCAGACTTTTCCCGATCGTGTGGGAAACTGCCCGAACCTGATCCAGATCAATCGATCCATCGTCATTCGACGGCGTTCCGACGCAGATAAACGTAAGGGCTGTCTTACAGATTGCATCGGGTAAATCGATCGTTGTTGTGATCCTTGGTAAGTTTTTTTCCAGCAATTGATCTAACCCGGGTTCATAAATGGGACTCTTTCCCGATTGAATTAGATCCAGTTTTTTCGTATCTCTCCCAACAAAAATAATCTCATGCCCAAGCTCTGCAAGACACGCGCCGGTGACAGCCCCGACATATCCGGTACCGATAATGGAAATCTTCATTAAAGCCAACCCGGAACAACACTTGTTATCTGATTCACTCATCGGAACGATTAACGTACCACTCCACCGTTCGCCTAAGCCCCACATCGAACGGCACCTTCGCCACAAACCCGAATTCCTTCTCCGCCCGTGACGTAACAAGACACCGCCTCGGTTGGCCATCCGGTTTGCTCGTATCCCAGTGGATATTACCAGTATAGCCGGTATACTTCTGGATAATTTTCACCAGCTCTTTGATCGAGATTTCCTGTCCTGCTCCAAGATTCACCGGATCGGGTTTGTTATAGCGTTCGGTGGCAAGAACAATCGCACGGGCTGCATCCTCCACATAGAGAAATTCGCGGGATGCACTGCCCGTTCCCCAGATTTCGACAACCGGTCTCTTCTCCTGCACAGCCTCAACAAACTTTTTGATGAGTGCCGGGATTACATGGGAACTCTCGGGATTGAAATTATCCCGCGGTCCGTAGAGGTTCACCGGCAGGAGATAAATCGCATTAAACCCGTACTGCTGGCGGTATGCCTGCGCCTGGACAAGGAGCATCTTCTTTGCGAGACCGTACGGGGCGTTGGTCTCTTCGGGATACCCGTTCCAGAGCTCATCCTCGCTGAATGGAACCGGTGTGAACTTCGGGTAAGCGCACACTGTCCCGATGATAACGCATTTCCCTACACCCTCCTGCCGGGCAGCCTCGATCAGCTGGATGCCCATCATTGCATTGTCGTAGAAGAGCTCCCCGGGATACTTCTGGTTGAAACCGATTCCCCCGACTTTTCCCGCGAGATGGATAACGATATCCTTGTCCTTTACCGCTTTGACACAGTTTTCCCATTTCCTGAGGTCGAGGTCCCTGCTCCGTGGGATATACAGATGGTTCTTGATGATTCCCCTCTGCGTTAACTGCTCAACAATATGAGAACCAAGAAACCCGGCTCCACCAGTAAGAAGAATCTGCTTGCCGTCCCAGAATGTCATGCTGTATTCTCTATAATGCTATCAAATATTGTATAGGTATTGTTTTTGTATCTGGAAAGGCTCAGCTCTTGGGTACCCACCTCCTTTGTCCGCTTGACAAGGTAGTACGGGTCAACGGGAATGCAATGCCCCCCGACCATCCCCGAACGGTAGTAAAGGGAGATTTTGTGATATTCCATCGCTCGCATCAAATCTCCCACCAGATCATGGCTCCTTAAAATTCCTCACGATTACTGCAATCTCTTCTTTCAACAGGGGGATATCAACAATGACGGTTTTGTACACCGCTTCAACATCCACTCCGAAATAATTGTGTACGATAAAATCCCGCATGCCTGCAATATCCTTCCATGGAACAGAAGGGTAAGCATCAGTAAAGTCCGGTGAAAGATGCTTTGCAGATTCTCCTATCACCTCAATCTGCTTCAGCACGGCATCCAGCACAAGATGATTTGCAAGGAACGTGTCATGATCCATTCGTGTGACAAGAAGCTAATTGGAGGATTGTGAGAAAATCACCACTCTATCCATTCAAAGTGTCCCTATCCCGACATGCACTGCTGGTAACGGCTTTGTGTGAAACTCGGGAGACAACGTGGAGAATCACTAAACCTGCATGTGACAATCTGCCAGGGAAATGAGACTACGGAGAATCGAAAGGTGAATCACCGATTGAGGGATCATGACTTGCACAGTGCGAAATCAGGTTGATACGCACAGCCAAAAGGTACGAGACATGGCTTGGACGGTCGAACGGACGTTCAAGCGAATGGACACATATGTCTCTGGTCTAAAGGTGACTCCTAAGGTCTCAACAATTATCCCCCGATTGGAACTTGGTAAACCGTATGTGTTCCCAAAGGGTAGCAAGGTTGCAAAGCCAAGCAATGACACAGACGGCAGAGGATGTGGTAAGAAGCGAAGGCTCGCGTGTAATGCGCGGGATAGGGATTCAAAATTTGTCCTAACGCGAAAGCGTGCTGACTTATCACGGGTGCATCAAGCAACAGAGAGTGATTAGTGTGAATGTAAGACATCCAGAGATACCCTACGGTACGGATCTTACAGATGGCGAACTGGGCAATCAATGGAGAGCCATTGACTGGAATACAGTTAAGAAAACTGTCAACAACCTTCAATCTCGACTTGCAAGAGCAGCCAAAGAATGTAAATGGCACGACGTAAGGAAACTCACACGACTACTGACGCATTCACATCATGCCAAACTCCTTGCAGTGAAGACTGTCACGGAAAACAAGGGGGGCAAAACACCCGGCATCGATGGTGTTGTGTGGACATCAACTGCTGACAAAATGAAAGCAGTACTCAGTCTTACCGACAAAGGATACAAATCAAAACCCCTGAAAAGAGTCTATATCCCCAAGAAAAATGGTAAGATGCGACCAATAAGCATCCCAACACTGTACGATAGAGCAATGCAGACAATCTATGCATTGGCAATGAGCCCCATAGAAGCGTCAACCAGTGACTCAACCTCCTTTGGTTTTAAGAAGTTCAGATCCACCAAAGATGCCTACACCTACACACACATCTGCCTTAGTTGGAAACGATCAGCCGAATATATTCTGGAAGGGGACATCAAATCATTCTTTGATATGATCAACCACGTCTGGCTTCTCAACAACATACCCATGAAGAAGTCAATACTCGTGCAGTTCCTAAAAGCAGGATACTTCGAAGATGGCAGACTATTTCCGACAGACAACGGCACACCACAAGGTGGCACATTATCCCCAATACTCGCCAACATGGCTCTGAACGGGATAGAAACAGAACTGGGAAAAGCATTCTATTCCCAAAAGGATGGTAAAATCAACAAAACTCGCTGTAACAAACATAAAATCAACTACGTAAGATACGCAGACGATTTTATTGTGACAGCTGATTCGGAAGAGACGCTCCTGAAGGTAAAAGAGATTATCGCCAAATTCCTTGAGATACGGGGATTATCTCTCTCTGAAGAGAAAACCACAATCACTCATATCTCCGAGGGTTTCGATTTCCTTGGTTGGAATTTCCGGAAATATCATGGGAAACTTCTCTCCAAACCATCAAAAGGTTCGCAGGAATCGATAATCCAGAAGATGCGGGAAATCATCCATCAAGGAAGAACCTGGTCTCAAGATAGACTCATTGCTAATCTAAACCCCATCGTTAGAGGATGGGCACTCTATCACAAACATGCAGTATCATCAGATGTTTTCAGCAGACTTGACCATATTCGGTGGGGGATGCTCTATGCATGGGCTAAACGACGACATCAAAACAAAGGTAAGGCGTGGATTGTCCACAGATACTGGCACAAGATTTGGAATAAAAAGTGGACGTTTGCCTCCGGTAAGCTGATACTTTCTTCCTTCTCGGATACCAAAATCGAACGCTTCAGAATGGCGAAACTTGAGAAAAATCCTTACCTCGACAGGGAATATTTTGAAGAATGGCGGATGAAAAGACGTAACTTTTTCCCACCCACTCAACAAGTAACCCTTATGCAATTCTTTGGTTGACACCTGAATAGGTAGAGATGTGCCTGAGCGGAGTAAAGGGAAACTTTTATGCTCCGTTCTTTGGAGAGGGGGAGCGGGCGACCGCTGTCCCTTATCCGACTGTATGTATATTCTTCTATCCAGTGTACAGCATCAAGGATATGCAGGAGATAGACCAGATTCGTTTTCTTCACGAGAAGATCACCAGAGCGTCCCGTTGGAATGAATCGATAAGATATGGGCTGATGGACTTTTCCGTGATGAGATCGATATCCCGCCCAATTGCTGATACAAGTTCCCGGCGGATACGCGCAAGTTCAAGGAGGCTTTTTGGTTCCAGAAAGGCAACAACCACATCTAGATCACTGTCAGGTCGGGCTTCTCCGCGTGCAAATGATCCGGCGATGGCAACACGGACAACGCCATACGGTTTGAGTACTGATAGGAGAACCTGTTTCATAGCCGGAGAGATCTGCTGCATGCCATTCATAAGACCCTAGATACCTGATTTAGTGTACTGTATTCTGCGGAAGGGTATAAATGTTCATTTCACCATCTACACGTGGATTAACCATGTAAAAAAAGAACCAGACCCCGTGATCAGGAAATGATCATGAAGAAAGCGGGCTGGTAGCCGTACCATGCTTGTTTCATAACCGGTATTGACTGAACCGTCAATCGGAATTTGCAGCTAACATAAGATTGGAGATATTCACAACTTCCGGTAAAATATCCCCGTTTTCTCCGCTGCAACCCGGTTCACCATCCCTCTCACATCAATCAGAACCGGGTGATCATTCATCAAGGAGCGGATCTCATGAACCTGCATTTTCTTAAATACTGAATGCGCCACCGCAATGATCACTGCATCCATCTTCTTATCCAGTTTCGGCAACGGCTTCGCACCGAAATGCTCAATCACCGATTCAGGAAGCAGAGGATCATACCCGTACACGTCCACATCATACTCCTTGAGCTCGTGCACCATCTTCTCGACCGGAGACTCACGGATGTCCGCGACATCCTCTTTGTACGTCAGACCCATAATCAGGACACGGGATCCTTTGATCGTTTTCCCGACCTTGTTCAATCCCTTAACTGCCATCTCTGCCACGTATTTTGGCATCGAGTCGTTGATTGAACGTCCGGCAAGGATGACCTGCGGGTGGTAGCCCACCTCCTTTGCCCGTTTGACAAGATAGTACGGGTCAACGGGAATACAGTGACCGCCCACAAGCCCGGGGCGGTACTGGTTGAAGTTCCACTTGGTGCCGGCAGCTTTTAAGACCTCAGCAGTATCAAGCCCGAGCCGGGCAAAGATCATGGAGAGCTCGTTCATCAAAGCGATGTTGAGATCCCGCTGCACATTCTCGATGACCTTTGCAGCCTCGGCGGTTTTGATATCTGGAGCACGGTACACGTTGGTGACAAGTCCATAGAGCTCGCAGAGGGTATCGGTTGATTTCTTGTCCATGCCGGACACGATCTTGGTGATGTTCTTGAGGATATGTTCTTCATCGCCGGGATTGGTGCGCTCGGGAGAGTAGCCGATGAAAAAGTCCTTCCCGCATTTCATGCCGGACTCCCGTTCAAGGATCGGAGCCATAATCTCTTCGGAAACACCGGGGTACACGGTGGATTCGAGCACAACAATGGTGCCTTTCTTTACGTTCTGCCCGACAACTTTTGATGCAGAGATGACCGGCTCAAGGTCAGGATCTTTTGCTTTTGTTACCGGTGTCGGAACGGCGATGATAACAAAATCCGCCTCTTTGATCATGGCAGGATCTGTGGTGGCTTCGATCTTATTACCGGGAGTTTTATTGAGCTCATCAACTTTTTTCTGGTCGCGCCGGTAGCCTATAGTCCGGATGTGCTGTGAGAAATCCTGCGCCAGTGGCAAGCCGACATACCCGAGACCCACCACACAAACCGTTTTCCCATTTACTGGTTTTTGTACCATGCAATCGTCTCCTCAAGTCCTGTAGTAACCGTATATTCCGGTGCATACCCGAAGGCTTTCTGTGCTGCAGAAATATCTGCAAGAGAGTCATGAATATCACCTGAACGCGCCGCTTCATATTTGAGAGGCATTACCTCACCCAGTGTGTCCATAATCGTTCGTGCGAGATTGATTAACGTGATGCGGTTCCCATATGCAATATTGAAAACACCCTGCGCATCACTCTCCATCGCCCGGATATTTGCCTGCACAACATCTTTCACGTATGTAAAGTCACGAGTTTGCGACCCATTCCCATAGATTATCGGGGATTTGTGGTGCAGGATTTTTGTAATAAATTTCGGGATCACAGCGGAATATTCAGAGTTTGGGTCCTGCCGGGGACCAAAGACATTGAAATACCGCAACGATACCGTGTCCATTCCGTAAAGCTCAAAAAAAACATTCAGATAATATTCACCGGTTATTTTTGTTATCGCATACGGGGACTTTGGATTTAGCACCATATCCTCCCTTTTGGGGAGTGTGGGTGTATCTCCATAGACTGATGAGGAGGAGGCGTAGACAATCTTTTTTATTCCACATTTTTGAGCGGCAACCAAAACATTCAGGGTTCCCGTCACATTGGCTTCATTTGAGAGAAGAGGATCTTTCACGGATCGTGGCACCGATGTAATTGCCGCTTCATGAAAGATCCCATCAGCACCTTCAAACGTTTGCTGAAGCAGCGGAAGATCAGTAATACTGCCCCGCACCAGGGAAACATTGTTCATCCCAAGAAATGGCACAATATTCTCCATCTTTCCGGAGAACAGGTTATCAAAGATCACCACTTCATGCTGTCGCTGTGCAAGTTCTTCGACAATATGGGAGCCGATAAATCCTGCTCCCCCGGTGACAATATACTTCATGCCCTGTCCTGAGTATCTGTTTAAATATTCCGGATTAAATGTGAGTTTTGATAATATTAAATGAATAGTGAATTGGTGCGACATTTTTAGCTATAACTCATATTGCAGAGATGCCCTTTCATCCACTTGAAATACCCCAGTCGTCGCATGCGGTACTGGTAATGGAATCGTGTAAAGCCTATTGAGACAATGCGGAGACCACGGGAAACCTGATTTTGTCTCATGCTCGGTGACTCAGTCGCGGGTATGATGCGTGGAAGCGTGAGATCCGGAATGAAAATGCATCTCATAATCATTGTGGCATCGCCAATATTCCGGAATGAAGGACAAAGTCCTACTCCACAACAACTCCGCCCCCCTCATTCTCTCCCACCGTTTGCCGTCCATCAAGTACCACTCAAATTCTCGAAAACCTTTGCGAAGTAAAAACAAAAAGACCGGAAACCTTCGCAGGTCCAGCTGGAAGAAATCTAAAAAACACTCCGAATCTGAACCCCCACGGCTCCACCCCCGATTTTCCCTACCAGATTTCTTATCATCCCCTCTCCAAAAAGCCCCTATTACAGGGGGTAATAGTCACACTCCAAAATAACCCCAAATTGGGCTCCGATTCCCTCTCACCGCATTCCTGCCATCCTCAAAAACCCCGTAAAACGCCCGGATTGGGTCGTGCTAAAAAATACCCTCAATTCGGGCTCCGTTTGCCAAAATACGGCAGGAAACGATGTCACCTATTGGCTGCCAGAGCCCGTTTAACAGAGGTTATTTTTGCCGCATACTTTTGCCCATTTGAAGGGAGAAAGTCGATTGCAGGGGCAATGGCGAGGCTCTTTTTTTGGAGAGGAGTATTATAAAAATATGGGGATGGAAATGAGGTGGGTTTGGCGGGTTTATGACGGGTAAATATCGTGACTTCATCCGAGATGAGCCCGTAACTTCTTAACGAGCGCGACCCGGTTCTTCGCTTCGGTCTTCTTCTCGTTCTCGATAATTTCGATAATTTCATCGATGGGTTTTGCCAGCTCATAGATTATCATGGGTCTGCCTTTGCTCTCAGCTGGACTCTCGCGACTTTTGATCCAATCTTGTTCCATCAGGGATTTCATCGCTACGCTCACCTCGGGCTGGCGCATATCAACTCCGCGTTCGATTGCCCGGGATGTTGCTTCCGGAGTGTTCGCAAGAAACACCAGTATTTTGGCAATATTTCTCTTGATTCCAATTTCAATTAAGAGATTGACGAACTCTTCTTCCTTGTCGGTAAAATACAGTACATTTTCCTGTTTCATCAGTAACACCAAAATTTCTATCGGGATTTTGTTCAATTTTATTATTTTTATAGCAATAAATGCATTCTGGTAGTATTTATCAAAAATGGTGGAGATGTTTGAGACTGATTACTTGGAAAGCCAGCCGGTTGCCGGAGCGTGTGCGAGTACGGCGAAACTGTGCGAAGTTGCCGGAGCGATCGGCGATTATCGCACGGACCCGTTCAGCATCTGTTGAGATTTTTTCCTGTGGGCGTTACGCTCGAATAAGGCTTTTGCTCCACAGTCTTCGTGGTTTTTCCCTACGAGAACTTTTTTGTGTTTCATGATGACGCTCGGTCATGTTCGCTCGTCCTCGCTCCCGCTCGCTTGCGCTCACTTCGCTCCCACTCGTTTAATATCACCTCGGGTCATGTCTCGTTTGTCCTGTTTATGCTGGGGCGTTTTGTCATTCTCATCGTGTTCGGTCCGGGGAATTTTTGCGAGGAGGTAATGGGCACCCCTACCCCACCCGTATGCTCCTTTACTGCCCCTTTGGTATACCCCTTGAGTGCCCCTTTGATGCCCCTTTACTGCCCCTTTGAAAATACTCACCGATAAAAAAATTATCCGGTGAGTTTGATCAGTTTTTTCCTCACCGATTCTATTCTCTCATTTGTCAACCGGTCAATCACATCAAGGAGATCTGCATTAAACGATTCAGCAGTTTTTATGAGTTCAACTACTTCGGATTGAATCGGAGCCGTCGCGACATAATACTGCTTATCGATTCGTTCTGCCTTGGCAGATTCTATCGCAGAGTTGTCGATTCCAAAGAGGTCCGCAAGGAGGATGATCGCTGCCGTGTGATTCTCGCACTTGATCCCCGTCGCAAAAAAGAGTGCCAGGACAGAATAGTACATGCTATAATATGCCAATGACACGGACTCTTCGAACCGTTCGCTATCCCGTAAAAGTCTGGCTGATGCAAGGTAACTCTCTGACTTTTTCAGGTATGCCGCCTTTACCTCAGCATTCGGTGCAACCAGCTGGAGGACCTTTTCTTTATACAACTTTTTCAAAAAACCCTGTTTTGTCAAAATACACCTCCACTCCTTTGATGATAACGTGATCCTTAATTATTTCCCGGATGAGCAGGCTCTTTGGATCAAATTCCCCGATCTTCACGCTCAATAATGAGTGCCGCTGGAGAAGTCGTTTCTTTATATCAGGGTTGAGTGTTTCGATGTAAATGTCGATATCGCTGTTCTTTTTCGGGAATCCTTTGACATAACTCCCGTAGAGAAGAGCAAGCGGGACATCCTGCATTTCCTGCACAGCCTGAAAGATGCCCCGCAGGACCGGATACGTGCTCACGATACGGGACTGTTTATAGATCTCGGCGATCATTGCGGCATTTCTGCCCTCGATACTTTTTTTGAGGAAATACACATTGTTTTTTCCCTCGGTCCGGTAATCTGCAATATTTTCATCGACAAGGAGCCGGAGCTTCCGTGCGATGGTCGTATGGTTAGTCTGGAGTTTTTCAGCCAGACCCCGGGGATGAAGGTCCGCCTGCAGGAGTAGCGCGACAATCTCATTGATTAAATTTTGTTCCACATGGAACATAATTGTGCCAATTCAATATAATGGTGACGGTCAACAATGCAGTACGCTCGGTCATGTTCGCTCGTCCTCGCTGATGCTCCGGCTCGCTTCACATCACCTCCCTGCTCTTCTCGCGGTGTACTGTTGAGCCGGTGACGCCCATGGCTCGTCGCTCCACTTCCGTTCCGCTCTGTCGCCATCGGCTGTTTTCGCACGCTCCTCACACCATGCTTCGCATCGTGTTCGTCGCTGTTGATCGGGCAAGTGCCTCACGCTCAGTGACTCACTCGCGCGACGCACGAGGGGCTCGGACTCGCCGCTTGAGAGCGTCTCGTTACCTTCGCACCCCGTCGCGGCGCTTGTTCGGGGCGCTGGCCCCCGGTGCGTTACGAGTTACAAGTTAGCCCGCCCTTTCCTCGCTCCAGGGGGGGCACTGCCATCCCCCGTTCCACTCGGAATCCCTTTTGGGATCGGGCTCCTCAAAAACCCTGATGGGTTTTCGCTGTTTGAAACGATATCACCCCCTTTGGGGGCAGGGGTTTTTACCGGGCTGCTGTGATGGGGAGGACTTGCACCAGCGACGAGCGCGATGCGGAGCATGGCGCGAGGAGCGAGCTGGAGCAGGTGCCGGTGACAGAGCGAAGCGGAGCGGAGCGATGAGCCGGGACCGTAAGGCACCCCGGATAAACCCCGGTGGATCAGTGAGGTGAGGTGAAGCGAGCCGGAGCCGAAGCGAGGACTCGCAAACATGACCGAACGGCACCCCCTGCCAGGTACACAAAACCAGCGATGACAGCCGACGGTTGCCGAGCGCCTGGCGCGAGGTCGGAGGCGGTCGAGCGATAGAGTCACAACATTAGTGGGGTGGGAGGAGGCTCGCCGGTTACAGGGCGCATAAGCGACCTGTCGTGCGAGCCTCGGGTGGGGCAACTTTGCCAAAAAAAGATAACTCCTGCCACTGACATTATACCAACCCGGCAGGGCTCTTGATGGGAGTCATTGTGTCCCTGTCCGGGCCACCCCCTTGTTTTTGCAATAAAAAATGATTCTTTTCTTCGTCCTGTGCATCCATCGCAGCAGGGTCTTAAACATCCCCTGCATGGTCAATTGTTTCCTGTTGTGCTGCCGGATCTCCTTCATGCTCATCATACTCTCACCTCAATACTCTGACGGCACCATCAGCACGCCATCAACAAGGTACATCTTCCAGGTCCCGACCGGGAAGTCTGTATATTCGTATTTCTGTTCGTAGATCACTGGCTCGCCGCTATCTTCCCGGCAGGTCAGGACCGCCGTATGATCTTTATCGACAAAGAGCGTCCAAAGTTGAAATCGTACCCCTTTGACTTTTGGGTGGTGCCTGAACACTGCGCCGATATCCGAGAGCAGCCAGTTTGCTTCTGCACGGTCTGCCAGGTGTTCTATCCCATCCGAAAACAATAGCCCGGTAAGTGGATCACAAATATGGCAGGCAGTCCCGGTAAAATTGGAAAGGGTGGATCTGAGTTCCCACGCCGCGATCATGAGTGCGCCTCGTTCCAGCACCGGATACACAAGCCGCCCCGATATATGCCGTATCGTTCGCATTCGATGCACATCTCGCCCTTTTCCTCTGCGATCTCCTGAATGACCGTTGGTTCGTGGCTGTTGATCTCCCGGACCCGTGCGATGTACTCGCGCTCGCACCGCTCTTCTGAGAAGCGACACTCCTCCTGATACGCCATGATTTGAGGGTCGCATTCTGTCCGGACTGGGTATAACCTCTGCTGTGAATATGCGGTCAAAAAGTATCACCTGCCGCAACATCCAGCGCATAGCAGGAATTACACATGCCCCGGCGTACCTCTGATCGCAGCGTGTCCGGGTCATGCATCGGTCCTCCGTGCATCTCGAACCCGCAGAGTTTACAGGGTTTTATGGCTACTTCGGTGATAGTCGGGAGGGTGATCCTACGGATCGCCCTATACCCATAACACCAGATCGTTCCCTTTGCAGATTCCGGGCACTTGTCCTGCATCCGGCATTTACTGCACGTTTTCCCCTCGTAGGAATCCGCCACTATCGGCTTCGAGGCGATCATCTCCCTCTCCCCCGGGCCTCGGCTGCGATCCCGCTTGGCAGTGGATCAAAGATCCATGCGATCGCCTCAAGTCGTTGCCTTTCTGAAATAAGATTGTCGAGTCCTTCCCGCTCGGCCCGGGTCGTCCACGATGCGATGATCTCGTCGCGTTTCAACCGGAGATCCTGCGCATCGGCTTGCAACAAAAAAGCCCGGCGCTCTATCTCGGGTATTGTGGTCTCGATGCGTTCGAGTTCCTGAAGAACCTTTAACGGCATGGCATCAAAAATAGTGGTCATGCTGTCACCCTTTCTGCTGCCTCCGTCCCGGTGGCGCTGGCGGGAACCGGGGCAGAAGCCCCGATCATAAAGTCCGCTGCTTTCTCTGCCCTGCCTGCTGCATACATCACCAGATCTGCATCGGCTTTGATCGCTGCTGCCCAATTCTGGAGATAGGCTGCCTGATTCTGGACAATGGTAGATGAGTTAATACCGGTGAGCGCTGCCAGGTATGCACTCCCGATCTCGGCGACCAGTTCCTCGCGCCCGTATGTATCAGACCCAAAGCATACCGGATCGGTTCGTTTGAATCTGTCGAGCCGGGGCCCGGTGGAATGAACGCACTCGTGAAACATCGTTGCGTAGTAGTGTTCGGATGTTTTGAACTGGCTGATATCCGGGCAGGTGATCATATCCGTCTGAGGAGTGTATGCAGCCCGGTTTCCTGCAGTGACGGGTATCTGGTGCCGGTCCGTATAGTCATGAATCACGGCATCGCATCCGAGCAGGTGGAGATTCTCCTTCACGTCAGGAAGTTTGTACCCCTTCTCCTGGTAATCGGTCTGTGCGATGTTGAAGACGACGAAGGCTTTCAGGAATCGGATCTGCTTTGTGTGCTCCTCCTCCTCGCCTTCCTCATTGGTCTTTGTGTCGGTCTTTACCATCCGCCCCGCGTAGATAATCCCGTGTCCGTGTTCTCCCTTCTGGACCTGTAACCCTGCGGCGAGATACTGGCGATAGGTCGCCCAAAAAGGCAGAGTGTAGGGAGAGAGCCCCAGGATCAGCCGGTTAAGCCCGGTATATTCTCTGCCGCTGAAAATGTTGCGCGGACTGTTCTCGGTCCAGGGTTTCAGCCAGGGGATTTTACCCTCGGAGAGCGTTTTTATGATCCGCTCGTTGATCTGCGCTTTTATGTCAGAAACGATCATGCTGCCACCTCTGCCCGTGGTGTGGTCGCTGCGAGGGGTTGAGCTTCCCGCATCGCGGATACGTTTGCATATTTCCGCTTCCCGGAAAGCATCCCTTTTACCTGCGCGAGCGGGGATACAAACCGCACATTGTTGATCGAGAACATAACCGCTTTGCCGGACCGGGTGATCCATGCGTTCCCGACCGGTGCCGCGTCCGTGTTCTTCATCACGTCTGATATGTCATAGACCAGTGCGGGCCAGAGTTCAGTAAGCCTGCGGATCTCGTTTGACGGGATAACCGCCTGCATTGTCTTGACATCGATACGGATCGAGCCATTATAGAGGCGAGCTGCCCCGATGTGCTCGAACTTTACATCTTTTGGTGTTGGAGTCATTGTGTTTTTCACCATACATACTTCGACGTGAGATCATATAAACCTCCGCCGAGCGCGGGGTGAAAGTGAACGCGCCAGTTTGCCGGATCTTCGAAATAACGGTTTTACGCAGTTTTTTTATCGCGGGTAGCCCACCCAGGCACACAGCGCGACAGGTCGCTTATGCGCCCTGTAACCGCGCCGTGTGGCCATTACCCGCCCACACCTCAGATGTTTTACGTTGTTCTGTTGGCACGCGATCGGCAAAGTTGGCCCGCCCGGCGCTCGCACGACACGGCGAAGGTCGCCGTGTTCCGGCTCGCGCCCGCCCTCCCACACACCGGATCTGATTTCAGTTGATCGGGAAATGTACCGTGCTTCGGTTTGCCCGCCCGAGGCTCGCTCGACAGGACGCTTTTGCGCCCTGTAACCGGCGAGCCCCCTCCCCCCCTCGCTGTGTTATAATCGGTTGATCGGGATCTCTATCGCTCAACAGCCTCCGACCTCGCGCCTGGCGCTTGGCATCCGTCGGCTGTCATCGCTGGAATGTGTACCTGGCAGGGGGTGCCGTTCGGTCATGTTCGCTCGTCCTCGTTGCGTTCACCTGATGGTTCACTGCACTCCGGCTCGCTTCACCTCACCTCACTGATCCACCGGGGTTTATCCGGGGGGTGCTTTACGGTCCCGGCTCATCGCTCCGCTCCGCTTCGCTCTGTCGCCGGCACCTGCTCCCGCCCGCTCCTCGCACCATGCTCCGCATCGCGCTCGTCGCTGTTTCAGGTACTCCGTAACAGAAGCCCGATCAACCGCCCTGCCCTCGAAGGGGGTTCCATCATTCCATACGGCGAAAACCCTTCAGGGTTTTTGAGGAGCCGTCTCCTATCAAGGGGTGAGGAGCGGAACGGGGGATGGCTGTGCCCCCCCTGTAGCGACGAAAGGCGGGTAAACTTGTAACTTGTAACTCAATTTTTTCGTCTAAACGAAAGAGACTCTGGCAGGGCAAACTTGTAACTTGTAACTCGTAACTTACTGGGGGCCAGCGCCCCGAACGAGCGCCGCAACGGGGTGCGAAGGTAACGAGACGCTCTCAAGCGGCGAGTCCGAGCCCCACGTGCGTCGCGTGAGTGAGTCACCGAGCGTTATGCCCTTGCCTGATCAACAGCGACGAACACGATGCGAAGCATGGTGTGAGGAGTGTGCGAAAACAGCCGATGGCGACAGAGCGGAACGGAAGTGGAGCGATGAGCCATGGGCGTCACCGGCTCAACAGTACACAGTGAGAAGGGCAGCGAGGTGATGTGAAGCGAGCCGGAGTTCAGTGAGCGCAAGCGAACGGCGTGAGCCATCGGGCGAACGGAACGAGGACGAGCGAACATGACCGAGCGTACTGCGCTTTCTTGGCTTGTGTGACAATAAACCGACAAGCACTCCGACAACTTCTCGCATCATCATCATGTTCGCACACATGCTTCGCGACCGGCTTGACATATTATTACTGCCAGTTTAATCAGCGCGGGTGCTGGAAAGATACATTTTTTTATGTGAAAAACCAATATGAAAATAAAAGCAAATTGAGCCCGGATTCGTGATTAGAACCCAACCCAGTGACCGAGTGCTGTTATGGGGATTCGAACCCCAGTCGCGAGCGTGAGAGGCTCGCATGATTGGCCGGACTACACTATAACAGCAATTGCTCAATAGTGTGAGTGATATTTTTACTTATAGTTTATTACGCAGAAT
>Ga0247842_10003126_pt1 | contig 22971 bp, 16 predicted proteins | sample LaCruzMarch2015__3_FD_192411 | JGI IMG/M metagenome (GOLD analysis project Ga0247842, IMG submission 192411) | Freshwater microbial communities from meromictic Lake La Cruz, Castile-La Mancha, Spain - LaCruzMarch2015_19m | ecosystem: Environmental > Aquatic > Freshwater > Lake | place: Spain...
TCGTGTCTTTTGCGTTTGGCTTTCATTTTTGATGGTCTTTCAGGTTGTGGTGTTTCACGCCTGCAAGCCATCGCTTTTTATAACTTACTAACTGGTCCGAATTTCGGGGTCCACCTCTGCCCTGGCCGCACATCCTTCCTTGGATGCTGCAGTCCGCATCATGGTCGGCGCCGGTCTCCGGCGCTCGGAATGCCTGTGGCTTCGCGTGGAAGACTTCGCGCCTGACCTCACCCACATGCGCGTTCTTTACCGCGAGGACGAAGAGACGGATGATGAGAACTCCCTCAAAACCGGGCAGCGCCCGGTCACGCTCGTGCCCGCGCTGCGGGATTTTCTCAAGGACTATCTTCCCACGGTCACCTCAGGCTGGGTCGTTCCGAGCCCACGAGGAATGCGGTGGCACAAGGACAACTTCAGCAAGGCATTGCGCGCGGCGAACCAAAAGGCCGGGCTCTCGTGGACATGCAACGAATATCGGCACACCTACGCCACCGACCGGGCGCGCGCGGGATGGTCGCTGTTCCGGATCGCCAAAGAAATGGGCAACAGCCAGGCCATTGCGGAGCGTTACTACGCGGCGTTCGTGGCTCCCGAATGGCAGGAAATCCGGCAAGGTACCGGAGGAGAAAATACTGTTCCATCTCAAGCGCCAGGAGCGCCGACGAGCTGATCCCTTATCACGCCCGCATGGATCAGTCGTCCTTGTACGTTGTCTCATTATCCCACATTCCTCCCATACCATAATCCCTATCATTATGATCACTATCAATGCGACCATTATGGGGCGAGGCTTTCCCCTCAGAGTGATGCTTAATTGCTTCGTTCAGGCGCTTCCATTCCCGATTTATTTCGCCCCAGCCGCAGGTCATGGCGTATCCCGTAAAATGGTTGCGCATGTCGTTTTCGGAAACGGCGAAACCCGCGCACAGACCGATGTCACGCAAAATGGAGGTAATTTTTTCCCGCTCCATCGCCTGCGATAAACGGAGGCCATCACTCACGCTTTCGAGCTTTGTTTTCAGGGTGCCTTCTGATCTGCGGACATGCTCCGCGCAGATGCGTTCGGCACAGCGCCGGGCTGTCAGAAGCATGTATCTCACGGGCCGCTCGTGGGTCGCACAGAATTTCAACACCGCGCTTTTGCCCGCCTCTCCTGCTTTTCCCCGGAGTCTCCATGAAAATTTCACCATCGAAGTTGCCAGCAGATCCTTCCATTTGGATTCGATCCCTTCGACGAGATTCCTGCCCTTTTGATCGAAATGCCGCATCAGAAAATCCACGTCGAAATTCATGAGCGCGTAAATCGCCGTGAGTCCGATTTCTTCCTCCGATTGTTGGCGATCAGTTTCGGCTGACCCCGAAAACGAACCGCACCACGGTGCCAGCAAGGGTGATCCCTGAGCAGGCTGGCGGCGAAGAGCTTCTTTGAGCGCGTCTGCAAAAGACCGACTACGGACAGCCTTGGCAACGGCGGCCACAAGCCTGTCCTCCCGCGCCACGATATACCTTTTTCCGTCCCGTTCGAGCGACTGGATGCCGTTTGGCATTTCCTGCAGCCATTCGGGCGCGGAAAATGGGGACAAGGATTTTGGAAGGTCATACGGCAGCGCGTATGCGGCCGAAGGTTTCCCAACGGCTGCTTCGTCGAGCGCCCACGGCTTCGAGGTATAGACCAGCGGGTGTCTGTCGCGGCGGCCATACAGCAGGAACCCATCTCGGCGGGCAAACTGCCGGATGTGGAGGCCCGGAGGGTTTAGCGCCACCCCCGAACCCGGCAGTGTGTTTTCGATGGGACAGGTCTGGCTGTCGATCATGCGCAGGATCTCGGCTGCACTCAGACTGCAATTTAACAGGGGAGGGTTTGTCGCCAGACCAACTGCCCCTCTCGATTCAATTTCACTGCTTCCGAGCCACAGCCGCGAAGAGTAGAGGGAAAGCACGCTGCAGTCCAAATAACCTATAATGTCGCGTATGGTATTCAACGTGTGAACCAACAAATTGGTTTGAATGCCGGAGGTATTCAGTCGCTTTTCCAACGCCTCGGCCATCTCTCCTGCTACAAGAATCAATGAGACTGGCCGATCCCGTTCATTTGCCTCCGCATTTGCTGGGGCACCCACCAGTTTTTTAATCTCGGCGTGCATGGAGAGCGATTGATCGATTGCTTTGCAGAGAGCATCGAAGCCGGTTACAGTGGCATCCAAAGCTCGTATAAAATGCTCCTCCAGCCGGGCCAATGAAAGAGTAGTTTCGGAGGCTCCCGAAAATGATTGGAACAGTTTTGCGTCCGAACCAAGTTCGTCGATTTTTGCCCCTGGCAAACGCCGAACAACGGCTGTGACAAACCAGGTATTCCCGAGGAAACCACAGCTCTGGACCGCAGAGAATGGCATCGAACGCAGCATGGCGCGCTCGCGCTGGCTGGGGATACCGAACCGCTCTCGAAAACGCCTGACGTTTCGCGCGCTGCAGCCGACGAGTTTCGCCGCGTCCTCATCTGTCAGGCCGTTTGCGACATGAATGCCGATTTTCCTGTCCCGCGCGCTCGGATGACTGCCGAGTAGTTCGTGCAGATACGGTATCGTCTCAGCTGCCGCTGGTACCGTATCTGATTGTTTTATCTCTGGTTTCATTTTGTCTCCTATTTTGATCTGTCTCGGGGTTCCTTTCTCACTAATCATGGGAAAACTGAAAATCGGTTCCGTAATTGTCATGAGGGCTAGAGGCCATTTTTTGACTTTTGATGATTGGAGACTTCTCGGGCCCTTTGCTGACAGTTTTCCCCCGAACCATCAATTTCCGGAACCGCGAGACACGCCAGCGCACAATCAGTGTCAGGAGGGATTCGATATCGATTTCGCGCTTCCATGATTTTTTCGTGTCGATAATTAGAATTCTCTTCTTGCGCTTGCCGACGAATTCGGCACTCCACCCCATGGACCAGAGGGATGCCAGAAGTTCATCCTGATTGCCTGGGGGCTTCGGCAGCGCGCCAAGCGCCTCCACCAAGTCAGGTGTTGTCTTTCGGGATTGTGCAACCATCCGAAGCATCCGCATTTCCGGAATCGTGCTCTCGTTCGCAGCAGAGCGGTGGGCATTGAGGACGGCGGCGACGTCGTCCATTGTTGTGCGCAGTTCGCGGACCGGATGGAAAAGCGCTCCCCGGGTCGAGAGCCCCACCACATCAAATGTCGGCGTCAGAACGTTGAAATCTTGCGACCGGAAGATCAGGTTTAGGTGCTCGTTGAAAATTGCCGGCTCATGCCCCACTCCACAGGCTTCTTCCCTGATTTTGTTCATGCAGATTCTCCGTTCCTCAGGTTGCAACCCGCTGCCGTCAGGGAACCGCACGATATACCAGTAAGCGGAATTCTCCGACGGTCTCCCGCTCAATGCACGGAGGCGGTGCGCCCTCGCTCTCTCGCAACACAGTCGGACGAACTCGGCGGAGCTCTCCACGCCGCTGAGTTGCAGGGGAGTCAGCTCATACTCGCGATGGCTGTCGGCGGTTTTGTCGACGAGATACCTCAAGACCTTTTCCACCCCACCATGTTTTACCGGTATTATTTTTGAGGATGGCATGGGTGTGATTTTCCAAAGATTCCCAAGATCGAAAGGAGATCCATGAGCGCCCTGCGACGTTTCACCATTAAACCGAGCTTGCTTCTCTCGGTATCCGACGCCGCCGATGAGGCTTTTTCTTGGAGTTCTGCAATATAGCGCTCAAATTGTTTTTCGAGCTCTCTGATGAGGCGGACGTTTTCAGGCACAAGCCCTGTTACTGCATGGATCACTTTTTGAGCATCCACTACCACGGCGCTCATTTTGGGCGGCAGTTCCACTGCTTGTTGGCGCCAGTCTTTTAGCAGCGCCATCAGCTCAGGATCGCCGGTTTCCAAAAGCGGAGCATTGACACGGGATCGTATGCCCCGCACGGCACGGGCGAGTTCGTTCAATGCCGCGATCACCCTGAGCAGAAGTTCCGGATGTGCAACCGGCTGAATGACAACCCTCCCTTTGTCTGCGGCCCGCCGGATGAGATTCTTGATGGCATCGCTCTCGGTGCAGCCGGTCGCATCGCATTCCGCGCCGATGATCGCGTCGATGTCATCGCTGCTACGGAAGGCCCGCCGGTTTTCATTTGCCCACCTTTTGGCTCTCTCCCGCTGCACCCGTTTGAGTGCCTGAGTTACAGTTGGTTTGACACTGCTGTCTGACAGTTTTACTGCTTGTTCTGGCTGCTGACTATGTGTCTGGGGCGGCGTCTCCGGCTCCGTATGCGGTATGGTTGCCGACTTTGGTGCCGGCGTGGTTTCATCTGCGCGCGCTGAGTGCGCCGGTTGTTCCGGGGCCGCTGTTTCGGCTTGGTGTTGGTTGGAATTAGTCATTGTGCTGGTTTGAGTTGTTGGTGGTCGCTGCGTGAACATCCCCGTCGGTCTGCGGGGAGCTGGCCGTTACCGGGTTGTTTTCGTTGGATGGCCCGAATGGCAACTCCGGGGCAATTTCGCATCAATCGGTTTTTTCTTCTTTTGCTTTTTACCGGGCGGCTGAGCTTCTGCCGTGTGAACGGGCTCCTCTTTCTGGGAAGCGGATTGTTGGTCGTTCCACTCTGCTTGAACGGCCCTTTTAAGGAGGTTTCTGCTTTCACGCTCGGCGAGGTGGAGCAGGAACGCTTCAAGTTTTGGGCGGCACAGGCGATCAAGGGCTTCCTTGTGGCGGGAGGAGTGCTGTGCCAACCCGTCGAGAAGCGGCGTCATTTTTTCTGGGGGAGAATCCAGTTCTTTGTGTATCCTCCGGAACTCGCTCTCGACACAGTGAGCAGTGAACTCTTCGATCGAGGTGTCCGGGGCGACGATCTCCAGGCGCTTTAATAGTTCCGCCAGCGTCGACGAATTGTTTTCCTCTGGTTGTTCTGGCGGCAGAGACGCCAGCAGCAATTTTTCGGTATCCCCTTCTGTGGTTTCCGCGATCGATGAATTTATGCCGCCAGAGCCGGCCGCTAAACGGCTGCGTGCAACAAGGAGCTGGATCTCCGCATATCTTTGCGCGGCCCGTTTGGTGGCGCTGGCACTGTGGTAGGCGGAGGGATCGTGGCTAGCGTAAAAGCGACGGAAGAAATCGCCCATTTGGTCTGAGGTGATAATATTGCGCACGGCGCGCGCTTGTTTTTCCACCGGCATTTGATCGATGCCGGCGAGCGCGAGTGCAACTAACACCTCGCCATGATGCCTCAGGCGGTCTCCCTGGGCAGGGCTCCAGCCGCAACCGTCGACATAGTATCGGTCAAGCGTGGCGTAAGTTGTTGCCCACAAGCGCAGTTTCCAAGCGAACCACACTGCGATGGAAACGCGTGCCATGCCAATCTTGTGACCGTTAATCGTGTTTGCGACCCATTCGCGGATCCCGTCAAGTGGTCCCGGAATCAGCTCAGCCGGAGCCTCTGAGACCGGGGGGAGATCGTTGATGTGGTGGAGGATCGAGCGGAGCTTATCCGGGGCGTCCAACCCGAGTGAGGCACAACCCTCCATAAGATAATCGGGCAATTCGATCACGTTCGCGCTCATGACCTTTTTTCCTCCGTGCATGTGGCGGCTAGCTGTTCTATTCTTTGTATGTCGTGTTCGCGAAAGCGTCGGATTGAGGTCTTGCCTGTGCCAAACTTCGCGCCACTGACTCCGAAGCGGCGGCAAATTCGAAACACGGATGTTCTGTGGCAGGCCCATCGGACCGACACTTGGCTGGATGTGAGGTATGCAGTGTGCATACCAAGGTAGTTTTTTGCCGAACCTGCCCACCCTCCCCGGGGAGAGTGTAGCGTGGCGATCTTCGGGACGTGGAGTTCGGTGAGGCTGGATTCTTTGGAGGCGTAGCGCGGATGAGGACCCAGGGGGGCTCCTCGGAGATGGTCCGGATGGTTGGTGTCTTGGGACGGTGATCCTCTTATTCCTTGAAGGGCTTGTGGGTCTGCAGGGTAGAGGGTTTTGGGTGGGGGTCTGGGTTCGTTGGCGGTCATGCGGGGGCGTTATTGGTGAAATGGATTGGAACCCAAGAAATATTTTAGGAAAAATGTGTCCTTAGTGGAAATTCGATCCATATTTCCGCTGTTAAGATGAGGTGCGTTCAGCGCAACTCGCTGGCAGTATGGGGATTGATGAAGAAAACGAGCGCATTGCGAGTTCGCCCGCAGAGTGAAGAGTTTTTTGTATTTCCAACGGCTGGCGATTTTATCCCAAATTCTCGGATCAGTGGGTGTCGCAGGCGGCCAGGCCGATGTGGGCCGCGTTGCCCGAGCATCTCATTCTGGACTACGACTCGACGGTGCAGTGAAAATACGGGCACCATCACGGAGCGGAAGTGGGAGACAACCCGCCAAGGCCGGGGACAAGCTCGTGCGTGTCGGGTTCTCGAATTCCTACCGGGGCACGACCGACGATGCCGCCATCCTGCGCGTGACTGGCGAGAAGGGAGCCGCGTTCTTCAAGCAGTCGTTCGAGCTCAAGATCAAAGGCGACCTGATTCCGGAAGCCGCTGCCGAGGAGATCATCGGCGAACTCCAAGCTTTGTTCGCCCGGCACCACGCCGGGGCCGCGCTCAGCGCGAAGGCCGTGTTCAAGCCAACTAAGGAATTCCACACTGCCCGCCATACGCTGTATTCGGCCGAGGAAAATATGGAGATCGACAAAGTCGTGCCGGTTGCGGCGAGCGTGAAGACGAAGCTGGGGAAAGGATCTGCAGAAGATTGATTCGCCCGAATCCCCTTGTGGAGGATGAGATTGCCTTCTGGCACTGTGGCCCTTTTTCTGCCATATGACTGCGAGGCATCGGCAGTTAGCGTTTGCCAAGGTTCCGGAACTCCTTGGGCGTGCGCCCGCGCAGTGCGCGAAAGCGGCGGTTGAAGTTGGAGAGATTTTCAAACCCCGACTCGAAGGCCACCTCGGTGACCGTCCGGCTGCTCTCGAGCAATAGACGGCAGGCGTAACCCACACGCAGCTCGTTCACAAAATGCACGAACGTGCGATTGGTGGCCAAGCGGAAAAACCGGCTGAAGGCCGGTGGCGTCATGTGCACATGGCGCGAGACATCGCCCAGCGTGATCGGTGAGCGAAAATTGTCCGCGATCCAGCGGCAGCCTCGCTCGAGCCGTTCTGCCTGGGCCACATTCAAGCTGGGCGTGAACCCACCGCTTGAGAGGGGGATCGCACGGCTGTCTGCGAGTTCTCCCAGGATTTCCAGCAGACGCGCAAGCCGTTGCGGACCGTTCAAATCAGAGATGGCTCCGAGATTCTCATCCAAGGCCGCACGCCCGCTCGGACTGAAATGCAATCCGCGCTCGGCACGTTGCAGCAGTTTCACAATGCCTCGACATTCAGGGGCCTGAAACAGAAAGCCTCCGGCCATGCCGGTGGGAAACTGCACGACCACGGCTTCGGCGTCCTTGTGCCCGTTTTGGGAATCCGGCCCGGGAAAATAGCTGTGCGGCAGATTGGCACCAATGAGCACCAGGTCGCCAGGGCCGAAGCTCGCGAGGTTGTCGCCGATGAGGCGGTGCCCCGATCCCGAGCGGATCAGCGTCAGTTCGACCTCCGGGTGGTAATGGTAGGAACAATTAAATCGCCGGGTGCGCCGCCGGAAGGAGGCAAAGCAGGATTCAGAGGCTGAAGGAATATGTTCGAGAACCGCTTTCATAAGACCATTTGTCCGGTGGTGACCTTTCAGGTCAAGCGGTTAAAAAAGTATCGGAACTGCGTAAACCAGGTGTAGCGCTTGCAGGTTGGATACGCTCCAGTGGAGCCATGACCAACATACCCGCTCGAGACATCGACGACGCATACCCGCTTTCCCAGGAGCAGATCCTGCAGTTCCGGCGGGACGGCTACATCAAACTCAAAGACGTGTTTTCCCGCGAGACGTTGGAACGCTACCGGTGCGAGTTCACGCGCATGGTCAAGGAGCTCAACAAGCAGCAGAAACCACTGGAACAACGCGGCACTTACGGGAAAGCCTTTCTACAGATCATGAACCTGTGGTTGCGCAGTGAACTGGCGAGCGAGTTCGTGCATGGCAAACGCCTGGCGCGAATCGCCACCGAACTGCTCGGCACAATCGGCGTGCGACTCTACCACGACCAGGCGCTCTACAAGGAGGCGGGCGGCGGATACACTCCATGGCACGTCGATCAGGTCTATTGGCCGCTTTCGAACGAAAATACCGTCACTGCGTGGGTGCCGCTGCATCCGGTGCCGCTCGAAAACGGCCCGCTCTCGTTTGCCGTCGGCAGTCAGAAAATCAGCTTCGGGCGCGACATGGAAATCAGTGACGACAGCGAAATCCGCATCGACGAGCACCTCAAGCTTTCGGATTTTCCTATTGACGAAAGCCCGTATGACATCGGGGAGGTCAGTTTCCACTACGGCTATTGCTTTCACCGCGCTGGTCCCAACCGGTTGGAGTATCCACGCGAGGTTATGACCATCATCTATATGGATTCGGACATGCGCCTTGCAGAGCCCCGCAATGCCGCCCAAGGCAATGACCGGGATTCCTGGTGTCCGGGCGCTGTGGTGGGCCAACCGATTGAGACGCCGCTAAACCCGTTGTTGTATGTCCGCTGATTCAATCCCTAACTCATCACCCGCCATCCTCCATCCCATGACCTGGCAACCTGATTACCGGCATGTCCTCGATGCGGCGAACAACCGCCGCCCGGCCCGCCTGCCGCTCTACGAACACAACATCAACGTCGATTTCATCGCATTGACCCGGCCCATAGAAATTCCGCGAATCGGAGCTTCTGAAGCTGTCTGGCAGCAGTTCTTCGATGTTTTCTGCGATTTCTGGAAAAGCAAGACCTACGACTGCCTCAGCTTCGAGGGATGCGTCACCAGCATCCTTCCAGACTCCGGTGCGCTCTTGGGCGGACGCCCGGGTCCGATCCAGTCTTGGGAGGATTTTCGTGCCTACCCGTGGGACGATCTGCCGCGCATTTATTGGGATCGTTATGAACCGGCGTTCCGCGCCCTGTCCGTGAAACTGCCGCCAGGGATGAAAGCCATCGGCGGCATTGGCAACGGTGTCTTCGAGATCGTTCAGGATCTTGTCGGCTACGAATACCTCGGCCTGATGCAATACGACGATCCGGAATTATTTGGCGCGATCTTCAGCAAAGTGGGCGACCTCATGAAGACGATCTGGAGAGAATTTCTCCAGCGCCACTCAGATGCCTATGCCGTATGCCGGTTCGGGGATGACCTGGGATTCAAGAGCGCGACCCTTTTAGCCCCTGAGACAATCGTTGAACACATTGTCCCACAGTATCGCCGCATCGTTACGATGATCCGCAGCGCCGGCAAACCGTTTCTCCTGCACAGTTGCGGCAAGATTTTTCCTGTCATGGAGGAGATGATTGCCATCGGCATCAATGCCAAGCATTCCAACGAGGATCAAATCGCTCCCTTCGAGGAGTGGATCCGGCTCTACGGAGATCGGATCGCACTCTTCGGAGGCATCGACGTGAACGATCTCTGCCTGCATACGCCCGACGACGTATTCGAAAAGGTGCTCGAACGGGGTGCCCTGTTCCGCAATATGGCTCGAGGGTTCGCGCTCGGCTCGGGCAACTCAATTCCCGAATACGTTCCCGGAGCCTGTTTTGACGCCATGGTCGCAGCTGCCCAGGAACTGCGGATCCGCGACGCGGCGGTGTAGACCATCACTCCCTTTGCCCAACTTTCTTCGCTGGTCGGCCAATTTTGCGGTGTCTCAACTTTTCCTCCCATTAATACCGTCCGTATTTTTTGGCCGCTTCCACGAGCGCGTGGATGTTGTCTGCCGGAGTGTCTGTGCCGAGGGCGCAGCCCGGGCCGAGAATGAACCCGGCATCCGGAGCCATGATCTCGATGGCTTCGCGGCATGCCTCCTCCACCTCCGCCGGCGTTCCTGAGTAGAGGAGGCCGGTATTGATGTTGCCCAGCAGCGTGGTCTTTCCGCGCGCCTTCGCCTTCATCGTCCGCGCGTCAGTCTTGTGGTCGATCTCCAGCACCTGCGCGCCCGTCGCGATAAAATCGTCCGCGATGGCGAGCGTGTTTCCGCAAATGTGATTGTGCAGGATGACACCGCCCGCCTTCAGCTCATCCGCGATCTTCTTCTCGTGCTTCCACGGATATTTCCGGTAATGGGCGGGCGACAGCATGTCCGGCCCGGCCACTGGCTCGCCGATGGAAGTCGAATGCCCGCCGCTCTCGATCAATGCGAACGCATACCGGGTCGCCACCCGGCGGCAATAATCCATCAGCGCGTCAATCAACTCCGGTTCCTCCTCCGTGGCGATGTCCATCATGAAATCGTCCAGCCCGCGCAATTGCGCCGCCAAATCCATCGGCCCCTGGTCGGCGCGCGCGCAAATCCAGACCTGCCCGGCGGTCTCTTTCGCCAGAATGCGTGTCGCTTTGAGAATTTCGCACATCGGGAACGCCTTGTAAGGGTCCGGCACCTCGATCGTCAGCACATCCTTCAACTCCGCGATTAACGCCGTGTGCGAAACCGGGGCGCTGTTGTCCATGTAGCTGACGGGCGCTCCGCAGGCCTGCGCGTTGCAGGCTGTGCCGTTCTCGAGCAGGATCATGTCGTGCCCGAACTCGCGCCACGCCGCCAGCATCGACTCCGCAAGCAGAGCCCCGTCCCGGAATACCTCCGCCAATGGCAGGCCGGTCGCGCGCGCCGCCGGTTGGAAATTGTGGAGATCGACCGGCACGCGGTCTGGATTCTGGAAACGAATGGTAGCTTGGATACGTTCGATGGAGTTCATATTGACCAGTTTCTTCTGATGTTATTTCAATTGTTTGCCTCGATATTGACGAGCATCACTCCGACGGAAAATTGAATCTAGCGGCTTTCAGCGGGCCGGGGTTTGATTCGTCATGGGAGCTTGGTGGCGGCGTCAGAGGCTGAACCACACCCACAGGCCCAGCGCGCTGGCCATGGCAAGAGCCAACCAGAGTCGGTAGTTGGCATACCAGTCGACCTGCTCGTCGGCCTCGGCAAAGGTGGCTCCCTGGATGGTCGTATTGGCGAGTTGAGCCGTGCTGGCTGGTTTTGTGAAAAGACTCACCGCGATCAGCACGATGACGCTGAGGGCACCCGCCACCATGGCGCTGTGCGTGAAGGGCCTGAGATACGGATTGTCCATGTAGGGCAGGAAAGTTGCCGCGCCGGTCTGCATCTGGGCGCTGTTCCACATGAACAGGCTGGATATCACTGCGGAGGATGCGACACAGGCGAGCACGCCGGCGGTCGTGATGCGCTTCCAGAAGACGCCAAGAAAGAAAATCGCCGCAAAGGGGATCATCATGTAGGACTGCACCGCCTGCAGGTAATCGAACATCGACTTGGCCTTGCCGATGAGCGGAGCCCAAGCCGCGCCCAGGATGAACACCGTCAGCACCGCCCATCGGCCGACGCGGATCTGCGTGGCCGAGTCGGCGTCGGGCCTGAACTTCAGGAAGATGTCACGCGTGACAAGCGTGGAGATCGAGTTGTAGGTGGCCGAGATATGCCCCATCAGCGCGGCGGCGATGCCGGCGACCGTGAGGCCGAGAAGACCGTGCGGCATCAGTGCCCCCAGCATCGTCGGATAGGCGGCATCGCTGATGGCTTTGCCATTGAGATCCAGCGGCATGGTGAGTTTGCCCTGATGGTAAAGCGCCAGCGCAATAATGCCGGGCATCACGAGAATGAACGGTGTGGTCAGCTTCAGGAATCCGCAAAAGGTGGCCCCGAGCCGGCCTTCGTTGAGGCTCTTTGCGGCGAAAACTCGCTGCACCAGAACCTGATCCATCGACCAGTAAAAGGACCCCACCAGCACGGTTGCGGTCATCATGCCGAACCAGGGCACAGACTCGTCGGTGGCCGGCTGGATCATGTTGAGGTAGTCGCGGCCGGTTTTCGCCTGGGCGATGTCCAGCCCGGCCTTCATCCCGTCCCACCCGCCGACCGCCTCCATGCCTTTCCAGAGAAGAATGAACCCTGCGATGAGCAGCACCGTGGACTGGAGCGAGTCGGTGACGACAACCGCCTTGAGGCCACCTTTCATCGTGTAGATTGCGGTCAGCAGGCCGATGCCCCAGATCAGGACAGTCTGGCCGCCGAAGTGGATGCCGAAGAGGTCCAAGCCGCTGTTGAGCCCGAAGACGGGCATCATCACCAGCGACGCCGCCCAGAGCGAGATGGAGACCTTGGCCAGGACGGAGAGCACGATCATGAAGAGCGAGAAGGTCATGCGTACGGAGGGACCGAAGCGGCGCTCCAAAAACTCCGGCACCGTGTAGATTTTGTTTCGGATATAGAACGGCAGGAAGATCAGGATCAGCGGCGCCAGGCAAAACACTGCGGACCACTCCCACGCGCCGATGGCGATGCCGACGGCGAACCCGCTGCCCGCCAGCGCCACAAAGTGCTCGGCAGAAATATTGGCGGCAAACAGCGAGGCCCCGATCATCGGCCAGCGCAGCGAGCGCCCGGCGAGGAAGTAGGCTTCACTGTTCTTCGGTTTGCGGGTCACCAACAAGCCGACCGTGACGATGATCAGGGCATAGAGGGCAACGATGGCCCAGTCGATTCCCGTGAGGTTGATCGCAGAGGGTGCAGTGGCTGAGGCAAGGAGGAGTCCTTTCATGTCTATGGAATGATCTGGGTTTGGTTTCTAGTGATAGTGCATTGTGCTGCGGGCTCTTGCCATCAGCTCCCTTGCATTTGCTCGAGCGTTTTCCCTTTAGTTTCCCGGACGCACTTCCATGCGTAGATGGCGGCCACCACCCCGAAGGTAGCGTAAATGCCATAGGCTCCGCCGAGCCCGATTCCGGCGAGGAACATCGGGAACGTCATCGTCACAATAAAATTCGATATCCATTGGGACAGACCCGCGAACGACAGGGCGGCACCGCGGAACTGGTTGGGAAACATTTCCCCGAGCAGAACCCACATCACCGGTCCCCACGAGATACCGAAGCAGAAAATATAGAGGTTGGCAGCCACGAGTGCCACGATTCCGGGAACCTGCCCGAGAACCAGATTGCCATCAGGCCCGGTTTGGGCTCTGCTGAAGACGAATGCGAGCGTTCCCAGGAAAAACGCCATACCCACTGCGCCGGTAATCAGAAGCGGTTTCCGTCCCCAACGGTCCACGAGGAGGAGTGCCACCACCGTTGATGCCACATTGATCGTGCCGCCAATCACGTTGATCAGAAGCGCCTGCGACTCCGAAAACCCTGCCGATTTCCACAGAACTTCTCCGTAATAAAAAACAACATTAATCCCGATAAATTGTTGAAGGGCAGCGATCGACAAGCCGACCCAGACAATGGGATGAACCCGCCGCGTTTTGGCATCCCACAAATCGTGGAAGCTCGGGCGATGTCCCGCTTTCAACGTGTCCTCAATCTCCTTCACTTTGACGCCGGCATCCGCTGGATGGGAAAGCATGGAGAGAACCTCGCGCGCCTTATCGGCCTTGCCAGCAGCGACGAGATAGCGGGGGGATTCTGGAATCAGGAATAGCCCGAAAAAGAAAAGAACCACCGGGATCAACTCCGCCCAGAACATCCACCGCCATGCCTCATATCCAAGCAGCCACACCTCGGACGTCCCTCCGGCACTCCCGGCAATCAGCCAGTTCGCCAGAAAGGCGAAGAAGAGGCCGAGCACGATGGCCAGTTGTTGCAGTGTTGCGAGAGCTCCCCTGATGCGTGCCGGCGCGATCTCGCTGATGTAGGCAGGGCTTATTACGCTGGCAGCCCCGACCGCAAAACCGCCGATCAACCGATACACGATAAATTCAGCGGAACCGCCGGCAATTCCGGAACCCCACGCGCTGATCCCGAAAAGCACGGCTGCGGCAAACAACGCCGCCTTGCGCCCGAACCGATCGGCAAGCCCGCCGGCGAGAAACGCGCCCGCCGCGCAGCCCAGCAACATCGAAGCCACATTGAATCCACTCCCGATTCCTTTTGTGTTAAATGCCTTCTCCAGAGCGCCGACCGTTCCGTTGATACACCCGCTATCGTAACCAAAGAGGAAACCTCCCAGTGCTGCGACCGTGGACAGGAGAATAATACGAAACATCGGGAGAGGAGAAGCTGACATTCGGTGCGGGGAGGGATGGTTCATGATTTTGCTTGTCAAGCGCAAGATAACTGTTGTCCATTGTTGCATCAAGCGGTTTTTCCCGCTAGATTCCAAATTCTATGAAGATTCTTCCGCTCCTCATCGCCTGCACGGCGGCGCTGACCAACTCGCTTCCAGCGCTGGAAGTGAAGGACGGCCAGTTTGTGCGCGATGGCAAGGAGTATCGGGGGATTGGAATCAACTACTACGATGCGTTCATGCGCTTGCTTCCGAACGCGGAGGGCAGGGCCACCAAGAAGCCGGCTTACATCGACGGATTTGCGTATTTGGCCTCGCAGAAAGTTCCTTTTGTCAGGTTTGCGGCATGCGGGTTTTACCCGGCGCAAATGGAGCTTTATCAGAAAAACCCGGAGGCGTATTTCGAGTTACTGGACGGCGTGGTCAAGGAGGCGGAAGAGCAGGGCCTCGGCCTCATACCGTCGTTGTTCTGGTCCTACTTCTGTGTGCCCGACCTCGTGGGCGAGCCGATCTCGGCGTGGGGGGATCCTGCGAGCAAGACGCGGGATTTCATGCGCCGCTACACGCGCGAGGTGGTCGGGCGCTACAAGGACTCCCCCGCGATCTGGGGATGGGAGTTCGGCAATGAGTTTCTGAACGAGGCGGATCTGCCCGGTCCTCAGAATCCCGGGAAATGGGTCGTTCCGAAAATGAGAACGGCGGCCGTTCGGACGGACAAGGACAAGCTCGCGAGCGAGGCCGCCCTGGATGCCTATCGCGAGTTTGGAGAGGTCGTTCGCACGATCGATGCGAAGCGTCCGATTTTTACAGGCGACGCCTCTCCCCGGGTGAGCTCATGGAACCTCGCTCACGGCAAAGGCTGGACCCGCGACTCGCGCCAGGAGTGGATGGATGGGCTCGCCCGTGCGAACCCGACAGATACCATCAACCTTCACTTTTACCATCCACGCCGCACCGGTAGAGGCTACGAAGGATACGGCCTCGACGGGGCAAGCCTCCGCGACACGCTGGCCGCCGTGCAGGAGGTCTCCCAGGTGACGGGCAAGCCGACGTGGTTCGGCGAGTTCGGCCCCGGCCTCGGCGAGATGGACGTCGCGGAGCGCCGCGCGCAGGTCGAGGACTTTCTCGAGCTCATCGAGGAGCTTCGCATCCCGCTTTCCGCCTACTGGGTTTTCGACACTCCGAACCATGACCTGACCGTCTGGAATGCCGCCCCCGGCAACGAAAATGCCTTCGTCTTCGACTTGATCCGCGAAGCCAACGAGCGACTTTCCACCCAGCCCCGATGACCCCATGACCCCTTCCGACCTTGACTCCTGCTGGATTTGGGACGACTCACCGCCCCGCGCCTACAATGCCACGCGCTGGTTTCGCCGCCGGTGGACGCCGGCCGGCACAGCTCCGACCACACTGGCCATCACCGCAGACTCCCGTTACCGGCTTTTTGTGAACGACAAATGGGTTGCCGACGGCCCGGCTCGCGGGTGGCCCGAAAAGTATCTTGCCGACGCGCTCGACCTGACGCCCTACCTGCGGGAGGGGGAGAACGAGATTCTCGTCCTCGTGCAATTCTTTGGGTGCGGGAACTTTCATGTGATCCCCCAGCGGGGTGGTCTTGCAGCCATACTCTGGGAGGCGGAGCGCGAGGTGCTGCGCACGGATGCGGGCTGGGAGGTCTCGGACGCGCCGGAGTATCCGGCAAACGCGCCGCGCATTTGCGTGCAGCTGGCACAGTTTGAGATTTTTGACGCGCGGCTCAGCGGCCAGCGCAATTGGCGGGAGGCCCGGCCGGTGACGGGAGAGATGCCGTGGACGATGGATCGCTGGCGTGATGTGCGGCTGCCAGCCCGCAAGGAGATCGCGGTGCGCTCGATCCAGGAAGCCACACTTCTCACACGGCGCGAGCCGCTTCTCAACTTCGCAACGCTCCGCGTGCTCTACCCCGAGGTTTTTTCCCAGGCAACCCACACGAGCCACGGGTTCGCCCTCGCGGCGGAGGTTGTCGTGGACAACGCCGGCCCCCATCCCTGGGTCGGGGAATGGGACTGGGACATTTATGTAAACGGGGAGAAAATAGATCCAACCACCTGGAACCCCGGGGCAGGAACCTATCGCGTCGTGGCAATTTATGCGCGGCTTTTCGACGACCGGGTGGATGTCGCCTTCGGACCACTCTGCGGCTTGAGGGGACCTCGCGGGTCACAGAGGCCGGAGTGGAGACTGATTGCGCCCGACGACCTGCGTTTTCAAGGGGACGACTGCTACTGGCCCGGCCATCCTTCGGAGTTTCACGACGATCTCAAGGCCCGCTGGAGCGCCCACAAGGAGACCTGGATCCAGGCTGGGCATGACCCGGAGAGCTTTGGCGCCTGGCTGGAATCCAACGCCCTTGCCCTGCCCCCCGAGGCCATGTTTACCTGCGACCCTGACGCGGACTTCCGTGCCCGACAACCGCTTGGCCCGGTCAAGGTGGCCCGTGAGGCTGGGGGGTGGGTTGTGCCGTTGATGCCCAGGTGCGATGTGGAGCTTCACTTCGACCTCGGCGATCAGATCGCAGGCTTCCAGACATTTGTTGTCGATGCGCCGGAGGGTGCGGTCATCGATCTCGCCCTCGTCGAGTTTATTCGCGAGGATGGCGCGATCCAGCACACGATCGGGAACCGGAACGGTCTCCGCTACATCACGCGCGAGGGGCGCCAGGTTTTCCTCGCGCGACAGCGCCGCTCCGGACGCCATCTTTTCCTCACGGTTCGCGGCGCAAATCGTCCGGTGCGCATCGAATCCCTCGGCGTGGTCGAGTCGCGCTATCCCGCCGAAACCCAGGCGGCCTTCGAATGCAGCGACCCGGAGCTGACCGCGATCTGGGCCGCCGCACATCGCACGATGCAGCTGTCGATGGATGATGTTTTTATCGACTCGCTCTACGAACAGACGCTTTGGGTCGGCGACGCTCGGGTCGAACAGCTCTACGCCCTGCGGACTTACGACGCGCGCGACATCTCGCTGCGCAGCATGCGCCTCGCGGCGGAGTCCGCCTCGCGCGCGCCGATGGTGCTTTCACAAGTCCCGAGTTGCTGGGAGAACCTTTTGCCAGTCTGGAGTTTTCTCTGGGTCGTTTCCGTCTGGGACTACTTCGACTACTCGGGGGAACAGGGAGTGCTCAGGGAAATGTGGCCGACTGTGACCAAGACTCTGCGCGCTGCCGCCTACCAACTCAATGAACGCAGCCTCGTCGAGGCCCCATGGTGGAACCTCTTTGAGTGGGCTCATGTGGACAACGAGCAGCGGACGGTTCTTTATGTCACCGAGTTCCTCCTTGCCGCCGTCCAGGCGGCTCGCAAAATCGAAGACGTTGTTGGTGACCCCGAGATGCGCGGGTGGCTTGTGTCACTTGAAAAGCGTCTGGGCTGGGGGATCAACTCTCTCTGGCGAGACGAAGAAGGTCTTTACTCGGAAAGCGTGCATCGTGACGGGAGTCTCAGCGACCGCTTCAGCATTCACCCGCAGTTTCTTGCCGCGCTCTACGGAGCCGCTGATCCGGAGCGCAGTCTTCTTCTCCTTGATCGGATCACAACCGATTCCACGCTCGAGGAGTTGGCCTCACCATTCGCCCTGCAGTTTCTTTGCGAGGCCTTGGAGAAATACGGAAGAGAGGAAGAAATCCTGCTTCAAATCCAGAAGCAGTTCTCACCGATGACGAAGGTTGGGACGACGCTGTGGGAAGCCCTGCCGGGGTCGCGCACGAGTCCGGAAGGCTTCCCCACCCGCAGCCATTGCCACGGATGGTCAGCATGCCCGATGGATTTTCTGCCGCGAATCATTTTGGGAATCCGTTCGAAGAGTCCCGGCAGCCGATCTGTCGTGGTAAGCCCGCAGCCGCACGGACTCACTTGGGCCCGCGGCTGCCAGGCGACGCCTTTCGGGCCGATCCTCGTGGATTGGAAGATCGAGGGCGACACCCTGCTGCTGAAGGTGGAGCACCCGCCCGAGTGCGCGATGGAATGCCCCGCGCACCCCTCGACCTCAGGCCTGCGCTTGCAGGTCATAAAGACGACAACAAGGCCCCTGCCCGCATGAGCAAGCCCCCTGTCGCTTCAACAAATTCCCGTAACCCCGCGCGCCCGGCGTTCCCATAGGTCTCGTCCTGACGACCGGCGCACTCGAGGCCGGGCCGGGAATGCTGCCCGGCGCAGGTTTCCGGGGCGGACGGCAAGTGGCACGATGCCCCGCCCCGAAATCACATCCTCCGAAATCCGCCTCAGGCTTTCTCTAGTTCGAGTTTCACCGGCGTGAGCCGGGGCGCGAGGATCTGAATCACGGCGAGTGAGAGCAGGTAGGCGAACCCGGCGATCAGGAACAGCGGCAGGTAGCCACCCGTGTTGATAAGGTACCCAACATTGGCGGCGAGGAGTCCGCCCCCAAGACCTCCCATAAGGCCGCCGAAGCCGACGACACTCGCGACCGCCCGTGCAGGGAACTGGTCCGAGACCGTGGTGAAGAGATTCGCGCTCCAGCCTTGGTGGGCGGCTGTCGCGAGCGCGATGAGCCCGATCGCCAGCACGATGCTGGAAGTGACCGAAGCAAAGATAATCGGGACGACACAGAGTGCGCAGATGAGCATCGTGACCTTGCGCGCCCTGTTCACCGACCAACCGAGCCCGATGAACCACGACGCCAGCCACCCGAAGAAGATGCTCCCAGCGTCGGAAACAAGGTAGATGATGAGAAACGGGATGCCGATCTGTTTGAGATCGAGCTTCGTCGCGAAGGCGGGGTTGCTGTTGAAGAACGTTGGCAGCCACGTGAGGTAAAACCACCAGATGGCATCGGTCATGAATTTCGGGATCGCGAAAGCCCATGTCGCGCGGTAGCCGATGAGTTGTCGCCACTTCACCGGTGCGGGCTTCTCTTGGGGGCCGTCCTGCCGGATGTAGGCGAGTTCCGCCTTGGAAAGGCGGGGATGATTCTCCGGTGACCGGTAGGAGGAAAGCCACCAGACGAGAACGAAGATCCCGAGCAGGCCCGTGACGATGAAGCTCCAGCGCCAACCGAAGTGCGCGATGATGAACGGCACGCAGAGTGCCGTGAGGATGATGCCGACATTGGCCCCGGCGTTGAAGATGCCCGTCGCGAAGCTGCGCTCCTTCCGTGGGAACCACTCCGAAACGGTCTTGACGGCAGCGGGGAAGTTTCCCGCTTCGCCAATGCCCAGCAGTCCCCGGGCAAAGCCCATCCCGGTCGCAGTGTGAACGAGACCGTGGAGGATGCCCGCGAGACTCCAACCCCCGATGCTCACCGCGTACCCACGCCGGACACCGATTCGATCGATCATCCAGCCGGCAAGCAGAAATCCAAACGCGTAACAATATTTGAAGATGGCATCGAGGTGGCTCATCTTTTCGCGGAACAACGCCATTTGGTCGGTGGTCATGGGGACATCCAGCGGGAGGCCCATCATTTGATGCCGGAATGTTTCATCCAGCATGGTGAAGGAGAAGACGTTCCGATCGATGTAGTTCAGCGTCGTGCCGACGAAAAGCAGCGCACAAATGCGCCAGCGGTAGCGACCGAGCGGGGCGGTGGCGGGAGACTGTAAGAGGACCTTCCTCATGGGACCTTGACCGAGGTTTGGAGCGGCAGAGCCCGCGAGGAGGAGCCAACGGCGAATTCATAATTTCCCTCCGGTAGGATCCAAGATTGGGAGGCAGGGTCGAAGACGCGCAAATCGCGGAGGCGAACCGGGATGGTGACGGATGCCTCCTCGTCCGGCTTCAACTCCACGCGCTCGAAGCCTTTGAGTTCTCTCAAGGGCCGCTGCATCGGCGGGGTTTGCTGGCCGACATAAAGCCGCACGACCTCGGCCCCGGGCCGATGGCCGGTATTGCTGACCTTCACGGAGATTTGGAAATCCCCCTCCTTGGTTTTGGTCAGTGCCAGGTCCGAATACTTGAACGTGGTGTAGCTCAGGCCGTGGCCGAAGGGGAACAGGGGAGCGCGTCCGGCGGCATCATAGCCGCGGTAGCCCATGAGCAGGCCCTCGGTGTATTCGACCGGATAGGGGTGTGGCTTGGACCAATCGGCTTTGTAATACGGGCTGCTGGGGTTGTCCTCCCATCGGGCGTCGAAGGTGGCGGGGAGTTTGCCCGATGGGTTGACCTTGCCAAAGAGGATCTCGCCGGCGGCGGTGCCTCCGTTTTGGCCAAGATACCAGAGTTGGAGGAGTGCTGGCACCTTGGGAAGCCACTCGGCCGTCTGGTAGGCGCCGCCGCCGGTGGTCATGACGACGGTGCGCGGGTTGGCATCGGCGACCGCTTGGATCAGCTCGCTTTGGCCGCAGGGCAGGGCGAAGGTGCGTTCGAAGCCTTCCCCTTCGCTCATGTATTCGTATCCCATGCAGAGGACGACGGCATCAGCAGACTTGGCGGCAGCGACGGATTCGGAAAAATCGAGTTTGCCCCAGCCAAACTGGAAGCCGACCATGTGCCAGATGCGCGGGTCGATGCGGTATTCTATCTTAATCGGGAGGACCGTGCCAGCCTCGAGCTTGCGGGTGACCGCGCGGGTTGGGACGACCCAGTGGTCTTTGTCGAACCCGGCCCAGTCGTCGATGATCTTCTCGTCGCCGAGCCAGACCGTGGTGCCGAGACTTGATTTTTTAAGGAACGTGAATTCGCCGGATTCGGGCACACGGATCTGTCCGGTCCAGCGCACGCTCAGCTTGGTGAAGGGGCGGATTTCCTTCAGCCAGTTTTTGTAGCGCCAACCATGGCCGAAGCTGAGGTCTTGGTCGATGCGGACGAGGGCGGGTTCCCCGCTCCAGGAATCATTGGTGTAGTATTCGGCGCGCAGTCCCGGATGGACCGAGCCGTCGTTGTCGAGGTGTTCGTAGGCTTTGGTCTCGTAGAGCAATTCGACGGGATCCGGGACGTGGATGATTTTGACGTCCTTGCCGGCGGCGGCGGTGATGCCCTGGAGGAGGGTGACCGGGTTGGTGGCGTCGAGCGCGGACGACCCGGAGGGGCCGGTGACATACGGCACGCCAGGACGGACGGGTTGGCTGTGCGGGCCCAGGACCGCCAGGGTGCGAATGTTGGCGTCGAAGGGCAGCAGCGACTTTTCGTTCTTGAGGAGCACGATGCCTGCGCGGGCGACATCGAGGGCGGTGGCGGCTCCCTGCTGGTTGGCGAACTGGCGCTTCTCGTCCTTGGCTGGCCGGTCGTAGAAGCCAAAGGCGATGTTTGTTCCCAGGATGTGGCGGACTTTTGTGTCATAGACCGCCGCGTCGATCTTGCCGTCCTTGATCAGTGGCAGCACGACCTTGGGGTCGCCCATCGGGCCGCTTGGCATGGCAAGGTCCAGCGGGCCGTTCGCCCAGACGGCGGCGGGGCCGGTGCCTGCGCCCCAGTCCGAGAGGAAGATTCCCTCAAATCCCCATTCCCGGCGGAGAATCTCGTAGCCCGTGTGGGGGTTGACGCAGCCATGGATGCCGTTGACGTGGTTGTAGCAACCCATCACCGCGCCCACCTGCGCATCCTTCACCGCCATCTCGAAAGGCTTGAGGTAAATCTCGCGCAGGGTGCGCTCGTCCACACGCGAATCGCTGAAGGTCCGCGGGAGGTCGATGTCATTGGCAACAAAATGCTTCACGCAGGCCATAATGCCCTGCTTCTGCACGGTGCGTATGATCTCGACTCCCATGGTGCCGCTCAGGAAGGGATCCTCGCCGAAATATTCCGTATTGCGTCCGAGGAGGGGATTGCGTGAGAGGTTCACGGCGGGCCCGAGGAGGATCTGGTAGCCGGAGGCCAGGCAATCGTTTGCCTCGACATCGGCAAAGGCGCGGGCGAGCGAACGGTCCCAAGTCGCCGCGAGCGCGATGGCCGAGGGCAGGACGGTGCCGGTGCCAAACGACCCTTTGACTCCCGTTGTGCTGCCGTCGGCCATGGCGACGCGGGGTATCCCGAGCCTCTCATTGCCGCGGATGAACCACGTGTCCACCCCGCCGCACAGCTCGATTTTCTCCTCCAGGGTCAGACGCCCCAGCAAGTCGTCCACCCGCTTTTCGACCGGCAGGGTGCGGTCCTGGTAGGGCAGAGGCTCGGCGCCGAGCAGCGACAGCGGAGCGAGGGCGGCAAGGACCAAGCTTGCCGCCCGTGGCAAAGAGCGGCGTGAGCGAACTGGAGGGTGGGATTTCAATTGACGGATAAATGAGTTCATAGGGATATGAGGTTAGAAATAACGTGCAACAATAAGACTTTAATATCCGAAAATGCAACAACGAACTGTGGGTAAATCGCAGGTTTCGAAAAATGGGACATTGGAGTTGGCTGTTCCTCATATTGACCGGGATTGGGCTGCGGGCCGACTGCAGGAATGAGACAGGGTCCAGTGACGCCCGCCAGGTGGTGCGGGATCACCACAGCCGGACAATGGCGCGGGCATTCTCGCGGATTGGCGCTCGTGGGACAGTCTGCTGGAACGACTTTTAACATTCCTGAGTTGCGGAACAATATGCAATAAGAGTTGACATGAGGAATAACGTGGGCCTACAGTCTCTCTCAGATCAGCGATGCAAAGTATCGAACAGTCCCGTCTGGCGCTTGCGCCCTGCTGAGAACCTCCTGTCCCCCATGACCCTTTCGCTCCCCCTGAAATGCCTGTTTATAGCGGCTCTCCTGCTCATGCCTGAGGCCCGCGCGGTGGTGTTGGATTACAATAGCACTGTGGCAACGAGCTGGGCGACGCGCATCAACCTGCCCGACGACCTGCCGGAGATTCGCGGTTTGGTCATCATCGGGAACGGAGCGGGCGGCTCCTCAATCGGCATGGAGACGG
>Ga0247842_10003133_pt1 | contig 22937 bp, 24 predicted proteins | sample LaCruzMarch2015__3_FD_192411 | JGI IMG/M metagenome (GOLD analysis project Ga0247842, IMG submission 192411) | Freshwater microbial communities from meromictic Lake La Cruz, Castile-La Mancha, Spain - LaCruzMarch2015_19m | ecosystem: Environmental > Aquatic > Freshwater > Lake | place: Spain...
AAGACGAGAGGTCCGCAAATGAACGCCAATGAACGCAAATAAGAGAAGAGATCAGGGGCTCGCCTTACCCACCCGTTTTCAGGCAGCCACCCGAATTAATTTGCGTTTATTTGCGTTTATTTGCGGACAATACGTTTCCTGAAGTCGACCCCCGGAGGTCACCATGCACGTCGGCGTCGCCTATGCGGACAAATTCAAACAGACCTGGCTCAAGCTCGATGTGCCGGACGGCAGTTCGGCGCGGGATGCGATACAGCGCTCCGGCCTGCTCGCCCAGTTCCCGGAGATCGATCTGGCGCGCAATCAGGTCGGCATCTTCGGCCGGGTCGTGACGCTCGACACCCCGCTTGCGGACGGCAATCGGGTCGAGATCTATCGCCCCATCATCGCCGACCCGGAGACCGTCGAGCGCCGCGATCGGGAGTGAGGGAGCCCTGACCGGCCCAGCCGTCTTTGGCTCCGCGAGGCGGTCCGGCGCGGGCGTCTCGTTCCCACGCTCCTGCGTGGGAATGCCGGGCAGGCGCTCCGCGTCCCGTCTTATCAATGGACGCGGAGCGCCCGCCCTTGCTCCCACGCAGGAGCGTGGGAGCCGGCGTGGCTTGACTTAACGGCATTCCCTATTATTGCTGGGTCTTGAACTCGATGCGGCGGTTACGGAACCGGCCGGCCGGGGTCTCGTTGCTCGCCACCGGGATGTCACTCCCGTAGCCCCTTGCCTTCAGTCGCCCGGCCGGCACCCCGACGACGACCAGCGCCTCGCGCACGGATACGGCGCGCGCCTCCGACAGGGCCCTGTTCCTGGCCGGATCGCCGCTGTTGTCGGTGTGGCCGGCGATCTCGATGACGAGGGTTGGCGGGGCGCCCAGGATGGCCTGGGCGGCAGCGGTGACGAGCGGCAGGCTGTCGAGCGGAACCTCGGCACTGTCGGTCGAGAAGTTGATCACCCAGAGATTCAGCGCTTTGACCAGATCGGCACCGCCGTAGCCCGCCCTCAGGGCCGCGAGCGCGGCCCGGGTCCGATCGGCGCCCGTCTTGACCGCTTCGCCGGTCTTGTCCCCCAGGAACCCGAACGAAAAACCGCTTCCAAACTGCAGCTTGATGGCATCCAGCAGCTTTGAGCGCTCGGTGTCGGACAGCCAACCGCCGACCTTGATATCGTTGCCTTCCAGCAGGAGGTCCGCGCCGGACAGCCTGAACCGCGGCAGCAGGGCACCAAGACCGGCAAGCCAGGACGCCGGCCCCACCCGGGGATCCAACTCCAGTTCGCCCGAGCAATTGGCCGCACCGAACACACTGCTTAGTCCATCGAGGATGGTAGTGCGGGACTTCTCATCCGCCACGACACCCGCGTATTGGACCTTGCCGTCGTCATTGCTCAGGGCCAGGCGGGGCACCGGCAGCGCCTGGGGCTGCACGGCGGCGACGGCAAGCGCGTCCTGCGCCTGCTCGGGTCCGTGCCAGGCCCAGTAGCCGAGGAGTCCCGCCCAGGCGAGCGCCGCCAACCAGCCCCAAACGGGCATCCCACGCGACTCCCGCGCCTGTGTCGATGGGGGCGGCGGGGCCGCCGGGGCAGCGGGTGTCGCTGCCGCGACCGGGGCGACGACAGCGGGCCGAGTAGCCGCGGCGGCCGGACTGGCGACGGCGGCGGCTGGCTTGACCGCGACGGCCGGGCTGGCTGCGGCGGCGGCTGGCTTGACCACGGCGGCCGGGCTGACCGTGGCGGCTGGCTTGACCACGACAGCCGGGCTGACCGCGGCGGCGGCTGGACTGACCGCCGCGACGGCCGGGCTGGCTGCGGCAGTGGCCGGCTTGACCACGGCAGCCGCACTGAGCGCGGCGGCGGCTGAACTGACCGCGGCGGTTACCGGGCTGGCTGCGGCGGTGGTTGGCTTAACCACGGCAGCCGGGCCGACCGCGGCCGCGACCGGAGTGACACCGGCGGCAGAGCGCTCGAGGAAGGACGCGACCTCCCCCTCCATCGGGTCTTGGATGTCGCCGGCGGGTGTGAGTAAATTGACGAGTTTGGGTACGGCGTAGGCCAGCGCGTCGCGCGCCGTGGAGTCCGGCAGCGAGAACCGGCTCGCCAGGCGCTCGATCAGGCCGCTACCGAGGACGCCCTCCAGTTGGGCCCCGGTCAACGGCAGACTCTCGCGCTCCTTGGTCACCCAGGAGGCCGCGATGTGGCCGAGCCCGGCTTCCTTGAAAAGATCGATGAACCCGCGCAGCCCCCCATGGTCCGTAGCGACGATGTAACGAATTGTGTCCGCGACGAAGGCGCCGGCGCTTTCGCCCAGGCCGAAGCGTTGTTCCAGTTCACCAATCAGACTGTCAAACAAGGCCATGGAAAACTCCCCTTAACGAAATTAGGAATCCCAACCGTACCGCGATTGGGTAAGGCAGCGATGCTAGCCGCGATGCCGACAACAGACAAGGGCGGCGGCTGGGACGGCACCCCCGCCCTTGATCATCGTTGCGGCCGCCCCGGGCCGGAGTCCACGGCTTCAGCCGTGGATCAGTTGTTGCGGTTCCCGCCGAAGACCTTCATCGGGTTCGGCATATTCTTCATCGGGTTGAAGCCGTTGCCGCCCGCGCGGGGGGGCGGCTGATCGCCGCCGTAGGCGGGGCCGTTATAGCCGGGTCCGTCGCCGCCGGGACCGGGCCTCTGGCCGTTACCGGGTCCGTACCCACCCTGGGGGGCATAACCGTAGCCCGGGCCGGGGCCGGGGCCGGAGTAGCCCGGGGGACGATCCCCGGCTCCCGGGGCGGACCCGGCTCCCGGCTGGCCGTAGGCCGGCCCGGGGTACCCGGGAACCTGGTAACCGCCGCCCGGGGCGGACCCCGCTCCCGATTGGCCATAGGCCGGCCCGGAATACCCGGGGACCTGTTGACCACCGCCCGGGGCGGACCCCGCTCCCGGCTGACCATAGGCCGGCCCGGAATACCCGGGGACCTGTTGACCGCCGCCCGGGGCGGACCCCGCTCCCGGTTGGCCGTAGGCCGGCCCGGAGTACCCGGGGACCTGATAACTGCCGCCCGGGCCGGACCCGGCTCCCGGCTGACCGTAGGCCGGACCGGCGTACCCGGGGACCTGATAACCGCCGCCCGGGGCGGGCGCCAGTGCCGGTTGCCCGGAGGTCCGGCCCACATCGGCGGGCGCTCGATAGGCGCCGGGGCCGCCGTCGGCACCCTGCGCCCGCACGGGGGGGTTGGCGCAGACCGTGAGTACCAGCAGAACACCAAGGCCGATCGGATGCTTGTGCATGATTGCTCCTCTTCGCAGATGTACGGTACGGAAGTACGTTAGGAACGGTTCACTAATAAGTTAAACAATTCGATTCGGGACCGCCTGTAACGCCATTTCTGTTGTCGTTGTCGTTGTCGTAATCGAGATTATCGTAGCGCTTCGGATTCTCTCGCACCCCAAAGTGCATCGCTTCTCCGATTACGACAACGACAACGACACGATTGTGTTGTGTTTAACTTGTTCTTAACTCGCTACTAACGTAGTTTCTTATCTTCCCCCCCGAGGAGCCGCGTCACCCGCGCCAAGTCCTGGGCATTGTCCACACCAAGCCCGGGTTCCTCCACCGCAACCCCGACATGAACACGCTCGCCGTGCCACAGCACCCGCAATTGCTCCAGTGATTCGGCCAGTTCGAGCGGGGACGGCTCCCAGGCGACATAGCGCTCGAGGAACCCCGCCCGATAGGCATAGAGTCCGATGTGACGCAGAAAGGTCACGGAACTGGGTAGATGGGTGCGCTTGCCCATGAACTCGTCCCGGTGCCAGGGCAGCGGGGCGCGGGAGAAGTACAGGGCGAAGCCGGCGGCATCGGTCACCACCTTGACCACATGGGGGTCGAAGAGGGTCGCGGCGTCGGCGATCGGATAGGCCAGGGTGGCCATCTGCACCCCGTCCTGCCCGCACAGGTTTAGCGCCACCTGTCGGATCAGCGCGGGCGTCATACAGGGCTCGTCCCCCTGCAGGTTGACGACCACCGTATCGGCGGCCCACCCGCGCTGCGCGATGACCTCGGCCACGCGGTCCGAACCGCTGTGATGGTGCGCCCCGGTCAACTGCGCCTCGACCCCGCAGGCGGCACAGGCCGCGACGATGCGCTGGTCATCCGTGGCCACCACGACCTCGCCGGCCCCGCTCGCCAGGGCGCGCTCCACTACATGCGCGATCATGGGCTTGCCGGCGATGGGCAGGAGCGGCTTGCCGGGCAGCCGGGTGGAGCCGTAGCGGGCCGGGATCACGACCTTGAAGTCCAATGGCGGCGGCGCCGGATCGGCAGGGGTTGGTCGGGTGTTCAAGGGCTGACTGTCTCCTGCTGCGTGAACGATGGACTATGGGGTTCGTCGTGTGCCGCGGGCGCCGGCCCGAGCCGCGCGAAGAGCGCCGCCACGAAGGCCGGATCGGGCGCCGCCGCCACCGGGCACACCCAGTGGTCGGGCCCCGCGAAGGCGGCGCACTTCACGGCGTCCTTCTCGGTCATCAACACGGGCCCGGGCGGCCAGTGCGCCGCCTCGGCCGCGCTGAATGGATGATGGTCCGGATAGGGCCGCTCATCCACCAGCAGACCGCCGGCGCGCAACATGGCGAAGAAGCGCCCCGGATTGCCGATACCGGCCACCGCCGTCACCCGCTGCCCGCGAAAGTCGCTCAAGGGGCGGCGGCGCGCCGGGTCGCGCAGGGCCTGCGCGTCACCGGGGACCAACCCGAACCGATGCCCGCCTGCGCTCCCGCCATGGTGGATCACCAGGTCGACGCTCCCCAGCCGTCCGCCCGGCTCCCGCAGGGGCCCGGCGGGCAGACAGCGGCCGTTGCCCAGGCCCCGTTCGCCATCGACCACGGCGATCTCCAGGTCGCGCGCGAGTCGATAGTGCTGGAGACCGTCGTCGCACAGCAGCAGATTACACCCGCAGCGACGGATGGCAAGGGCGCCGTCCGCCGCCCGGTCCGGCCCGACCACCACCGGGCAGACCCCGCGTCGGGCGAGCAGCAACGGCTCATCCCCCACCAGCAAGGGGTCGTCCGCCGCCGCGGCCACCCGCGGCCATGGACCCGAGCGGGCGCCGTAGCCGCGGGTGACGATCGCCGGCCGCCAGCCCCGCGCCACCGCCAACTCCGCGAGCCGCAGCACCAGCGGGGTCTTGCCGGTGCCGCCCACGGTCAGGTTGCCCACCACGACCACCGGCACCGGCAGGCGCCGCACCGCGAACCAGCCGCGGCGGTACCCGTGGCGGCGCACCAGCGCCACCGCGCAATAGAGCCAGCCCAGCGGCGCCAGGGCCAGGGACAAGGGATGGTACCGGCGGTACCAGACGGCTGTGGGGTCTATGAAACGCAAAGAGGATTTGTCCGCAAATAAACGCAAATGAACGCAAATAACCCGGACAATAAGTGTCGCTTAAGGTACTGCCTCAATCGGGCCTTGATCATCGTTCCGGCCAGCGGCCGCCTGCTGGAGTCCAAGGCTTCAGCCTTGGTCCTGTACATCCAAGGCTGAAGCCTTGGACTCCGCCCCGCGGCGGCCGGAACGATGATCAAGGCCCTTGATCGTGGTATGACGTGCAACCGCAAAGCAACATTCATTTGCGTTCATTTGCGTTCATTTGCGGACAAAAGATCTTCTGCGGTTTCACACTGACCTGTCACCCAGCGGGCTCGCCCCCGGCTCAGGACCGTCATGAAACTGCAGCCGATGCAGCCGCGCATAATAGCCGCCCAGGGCCAGAAGCTCCGCGTGGCGGCCCTGCTCGACGATGCGCCCCTCCAGCAGCACCAGGATCCGGTCGGCGTTCTCGATGGTCGACAGGCGGTGGGCGATGACGAGCGTGGTGCGGTGCGCCATCAACTGCTCCAGCGCCGCCTGGATGTGGCGCTCGGACTCGGTGTCCAGGGCCGAGGTCGCCTCGTCCAGGATCAGGATGGGCGCGTCCTTGAGCATGGCCCGCGCAATGGCCAGGCGCTGGCGCTGGCCCCCGGAGAGCAGCACGCCGCGGTCCCCGATGGGGGTGTCGAAGCCCTGGGGCAGCCCCTCGATGAACTCCAGTGCATGGGCCGCTTGCGCCACCCGCGTGAGCTCCGCGAGCGACGGGGGCTGCGCCCGACCATAGGCGATGTTGTCGGCAATGCTGTCGTTGAAGAGCACCACGTCCTGGCTGACGAGCGCGATCTGGGCGCGCAGGTCGCTGAGCCGCAACTCCAGGATCGGCACCCCGTCGATCCGGATCTCCCCCGCGGTAGGGTCGTAGAAGCGCGGCAGCAGGCTCGCGATGGTGGTCTTGCCGCTGCCCGAGCGGCCCACCAGGGCCACCTTCTCGCCCGGTTCAATGACCAGGTTGAGATCGATGATCGCGGGTGTCTTGTCCGCGGCATATTGGTGGGTGACCCCCCGGTACTCGATGCGGCCCTGGGCGCGCCCCAGGGTGCGGGCGCCCGTATCGGACTCGGGGTCCGAGTCCAGCAACTCGAACAGGCTCTGCGCCGCGATGATGCCGCGCTGCAGGTGGGAGTTTACCCCGGTGAGCCGCTTGACCGGCGGGAGCAGCAGACCCATGGCGACCACGAAGGACATGAAGGTGCCGACCGTGATGTCTTCGCGCAGGCCCTGGAGGGTGGAGAGATAGACGATCACCGCGATGGCGAGCGCCGCGATCAGTTGCACCAGGGGGACGCTCGCCGACTCGGTGGCGATCATCTTCATCTGCAGCGAGCGGGTCTTCTCGTTGATGAAGCCGAAGTGACGCGACTCCTGCGCCTGACCGCCGAAGGCCTTGACCACCCGATGACCGTCGATCGCCTCCTGGGCCACATGGGTGAGTTCGCCCACCCGGTCCTGGATGCGCCGGCTGTAGCGCCGGAAGCGCTTGGTGGCGTATTTGACCGCGCCGGCCATCACCGGGCCGATCACCAGAAAGATCACCGACAGGCTCGCGTTGATATAGAGCATGTAGCCCATGAGGCCGATGACGGTGGCGCCGTCGCGCACCAGGGTGGTGACGGCGGAGGTGGCGGCGCTCGCCACGTTCTCCACGTTGTAGGTCAGTTTGGCCAGGATATGGCCGGAGCCGTGGGTGTCGTAATAGCGGGTGGGCACCCGCAGCAGGTGCTCGAACATGGCCTGGCGCAGGTCCGCCACCACGCGCCGCCCGATCCAACTCAGGCAATAGTCGTTGATGAAGCCGGCGACCCCGCGCACCAGGAAGATCACCACCAGGAACACCGGCATGGCCCGCACTATTGACTCGTCCTTGTGCACGAAGCTGCCGTCGATCAGGGGCTTCATCATCGCGGCGAAGAGCGGCTCGGTCGCCGCATAGATCAGCATCCCGAAGATCGAGAAGCCGAACATCTTCCAATAGGGCCGGGCAAAGCCGAGCAGCCTCCCGTAGACCTGGCGGGCCTGCACCTGGAACGGGACCTCGTCGCCGGTACTCATCGGCCGGCCGCCGGGGCCGCCCGGGTGGCACTGAAGGCGATCTTCAACAGACCCAACTGCGCCGCCGCGTCGAGCGCGGTCATCACCGCCTGGTGGGGGCTCAGGGCATCGGCCTGGATCAACACCGCCAAGCCCTTGCGCTCACCCAGGGCGCCGGTGATGGCCCGCACCAGGGTCTGGGTCTGTTGGTCCACCACCGCGCGGTCGTCCACATAGAAATTCCCCCCTTGATCGATAGTGATCCGCAGCCGCTCCGGGTCCTGGTTCGGGCGCTCCTCCTCCCCTTGCGCCTGGGGCAACTGGAGGTGCAGCCGCGAGGCGTCCTTCTCCTTGAAGGTGGTCGAGACCATGAAGAAGATGAGCAGCACCAGCAGCACGTCCAGCAGGGGTATCAGGACCAATTCCGGCGGCTTGCGGCGGTTGGGGCGCAGATTCATCAGGACTCCCCGGCGTCTTCGCGCTCGCCCTTCATCACCTCGACCAGCCGCAGGGCCTGCGCCTCCATCTCGATCGCCAGCCGGTCCACCTTGCCCTCGAAAAAACGATGGCACAGGAGCGTCGGGATGGCGACGAAGAGCCCCGCCGCCGTGGTCAGCAAGGCGGTCGCGATGCCGCCCGCCAGCAGCGCGGGGTTACCGACCCCCGCGTTCGTGATGACCGTGAACATCTTGATCATCCCCACGACGGTGCCCAGCAGGCCGAGCAGCGGCGAGACCGCGGCGATGGTCCCCAGGGCGTTGAGGTAGCGCTCCAGGTCCGCCACCACATGGCGGCCGGCGTCACTGAGCGCCTCCTTCATCACCTCGCGCGAGTGAGCGCGGTTCACGAGCCCCGCCGCCAGCATCCGGCCCAGGGGCGAGCCCGCCCGGATCTCCTCGATCTGGTCCGCGCCGAGCTTCCCCTGCCGATAAAGTTGCCAGATCCGGGTCACCAGATCCTCCGGCATGATGCGCGCACGCCGCAGGGTCAGGGCGCGCTCGATCACCAGGGCGCTGGCGACCACGGAACAGGCGAGGATCGGCCACATCAGCCAACCGCCCGCGCGCATCAACTCGAGCAAGGGGAGTTCCTCAGGAGAAGCCTCTAAGAAATCAGAGCCCGGCAAGCCGACGGGGCGCCCACGCGCGGCCCCCGGGGTGCCGATGGTTACCAGCAACCCGGGATGATACCCCAAACCACGGGGCTATCCGCTATCGCCGCGGCCGGGCCAGGTCCGCACCCCCGCCCGGGGCCGCCCAGGCAAGTCGCGCAGCGACGCTGTGGGAGCGGCTTCAGCCGCGACAGGCCGCGCGAGAACGCGGCGTCGGCGTTCGCCGCGGCAGAACCGCCGGGGCCGGCGAGCGCCGCGATGGCGCCCCCGCAACCGATCGTGGTTGCAACCCGGCCGTTACCCGCGCATACAATCCGCCGATTACCGGGGTGCGGGCATCCGTCTCGATCGTTGCCGGCGCCCTCGCCCGCCGCGAGACCCGTAGGGTCCGCGGTGCGGACCAAGCTCGGAACCAGGCCCGTAGGGTCCGCTGTGCGGACCGAACTCGGCGCCAGGCCCCAAATCCGCCGCACCGATCATCGCTCTACTTTGGTTCAAGACAAACCAGCAGGTCCATCATTGTTATCCGCACTGGAACAGACAAGACTCCGGGTATCGCGAAACACCGGCGCCCAAAAGAAATCGCTCTTCGGGCAATTTCTCACGCCCGCACGCACGGCCCGCTTCATGGCCGGGCTGTTTCGCCCGACGGCCGCTGATCGGTGTCGACTACTCGATCCAGGCGCCGGCATCGGCTCCCTGACGAGCGCCTTCCTTGACCGGTGCCACCCGGGCGACCTGCATTTTCCCGCCATTGACGTGACCGCCTTCGAGCTGGACGGGCTGCTTCATGCCGAACTGGCCCGCTCGCTGTCCCGCCATACGGCTCACGCCAAGCTGACCTGCGAAATCCTCGGCGGCGACTTCATCGAGCAGGCGGTCAATCGCGTCCAGTTCGGGCAGACCCCGTTCACCCACGCCATTCTCAATCCGCCGTACAAGAAAATCGGCAGCGGGTCCCGTTACCGCCTGCTGCTGCGGCAGATCGGCATCGAAACGGTCAACCTTTATTCGGCCTTTGTCGCCCTGACGGTCGCCCTGATGGCCCCGGGCGGCCAGGTCGTCGCCATCATCCCGCGCAGCTTCTGCAACGGCCCTTATTACCGGCCGTTCCGCGACTTCATGCTGGAGCGAGCGGCACTCCGTCACCTGCACCTGTTTGATTCGCGCACTAACGCCTTCAAGGACGACGCGGTGCTGCAGGAGAACATCATCATCGTGCTCGAACGCGGCGCCCGACAGGGCGAGGTCACCGTGTCGGCCTCGACCGATGACGGCTTCAGCGACCTCGTATCACACACGCATCCCTTTGAACGCATCGTCTTGCCGGGTGATCCCGAACGCTTCATCCAGGTGCCGACGACGCTTGAACCCAACGCCATCGAGCGGTCGGCCGCCGTTGCCTATTCGCTCGCCAAGATCGGCGTTGGCGTATCCACCGGGCCGGTGGTCGATTTCCGGCTCAAGGCGCACCTGCGGGACCTGCCGGGACCCGGTACCGTCCCTCTGCTCTACCCCGCTCACTTCAGGGGCCTGAGTACCGATTGGCCCAAGCCGGGACTGAAAAAGCCCAATGCAATCCAACGCAACGCGGAGACCGAGAAATGGCTTTATCCCAATGGCTGCTATTGTGTGGTCCGGCGCTTCTCGGCCAAGGAGGAGCGGCGCCGGATTATTGCCGGGGTGGTTCGTCCGGGCGCCTTCGACGGCACGGAAATGCTCGGCTTCGAGAACCACTTGAACGTCTTTCACGAGCGCAAACAGGGCCTGCCGGAGGCCCTTGCGCTAGGTTTGGCCGTGTTCCTCAGCACGAGCGCCGTCGATGAGAACTTCCGGCGTTTCAACGGACACACCCAGGTCAATGCAACGGATTTGAAGCTCATGAAATACCCGAGCCGCGCGGCCCTGATCGCTCTTGGGGAGTGGGCGATCAGTACAGCAACCGCACCAACGCAGGCGATGATAGATGACCAGTTCGGCAAGCTGACCCTATGACCAATAGCAGCAATCATACCGAGGAAGCCTGCCGAGTCTTGGTTTCTCTGGGTCTGCCGCGGGCGCAACGCAATGAGCGCTCTGCCCTTTGTCTCTTGGCCCTGCTGAATCTGACGCCTGCCAAGACCTGGGTACAAGCCGAAAATCCACTTATCGGCATCACGCCAATTATGGACTGGGCGCGCGAGCACTACGGCAAAGACTACGCGCCAAACACTCGTGAAACCGTTCGCCGACAGACGATGCACCAGTTCGTTGATGCCGGCATCGCGCTTTACAATCCGGACAACGTCCTGCGACCCGTTAACAGTCCGAAAGCGGTCTACCAGATCGCGCCGGCAGCGCTGACGCTGTTGCGCAGTTTCGGCAGTCCCGCCTGGCATGAATGCCTGATCGCTTATCTCGCCAATTGCGAGACATTGAGCGCCAAGTATGCGATGATGCGAGAACAAAGCCGCATCCCTGTGCAGATTGCCCCAGGCAAGGAAATCACGCTCAGCCCCGGTGAGCACAGCGAACTGATTCGAGCCATTATCGAGGACTTCGCCCAGCGGTTCGCACCTGGCAGCGTGCTCGTCTATGCCGGTGATACTGGCGACAAGTGGGGCTATTTCGATGCCCCACTACTCGCCCAACTCGGCGTCGATGTGGACTTACATGGAAAGATGCCTGATGTCGTACTTCATTATGCCCAAGAAAACTGGTTGCTCTTGGTCGAATCTGTTACCAGCCATGGGCCTGTAGATGGGAAGCGGCACACGGAATTGGCAAATTTGTTCCGCAAGTCGACGGCTGGGCTGGTCTATGTGACAGCATTCCCCAATCGAACGGTTATGGGGCGATATCTTGGCGAGATCGCATGGGAAACAGACGTGTGGGTGGCCGATGCGCCATCACATCTGATTCATTTCAATGGTGAACGTTTTCTCGGGCCATACCGCAAGTAGAGGGCTCTACAGTTGGCGACGGCCATGGGCTGGCTGAGAACCCTGAGGCGGTGGACGAATTGCACGCCGAGACCAGCGATCTGGTCCCGCTGGTGGCGCCCGAAGCTGGCCTGCCGCCATCGGTGTGCAGATAGTCACTCGGCACATCCACCGCGCTGCCGCCGACAGGCGGCAGCGATGTCGGCTCCGCTGCTCCATTATCCCTGCCGCTGGATAATGGCCCGGAAAAACAAGAAAAACCATTATTAAACAATATGATGACAGCAGCCTCATTATCCGGTAGAGGCTCAGGGTGGCATCCACGATGATCGAGCAAGGTCCCGACCAGCCGACTCACAGCCGATAATCCTCCAGCGGATCGGCGGTGGCCCCCCGGCCGGTGCAGAAACCCCACCGTGACCCCGCCTCGCCCAGTGCCCACTCAACCACGTCCAGTGGGTCATCGCCCCGGGTCAGGCGTTCGTCGGCCTCGCGGGGCAGGCCGAAGCGTTCTTTCAGGTCCTCCCCGGCGCGCCGGCGGCGAGCGCTGGCGATGGCTGAAGCGGCGTGGGCGATGCGGCCATTGAGGGACGCGATGGTCTGCTGCTTTTTCATGACGACACCGACCAGGAAGTCGATGACGCGCGTGGAGTCCGCCCAGCGCTCGCGCAGTTGGCGAATTCGCTCCTCGATGGCCTGGGGTTCCAGCCGTCCTTCGTCCAGACAGTATTCGGCGAAGACGCCTTGAACCACGACGACGAACAGGGTCAGGGAGCGCGCGGCGTCATCGGCGCGGCCATAGACCAGCCGCCCGGCCTGGTCGATATCCAGTTCATCGAAATAGGCCCGCACGCCGGGGGTGGCGCCGTCGATGCAATCGCCGAGGTGGTAGCTGGCCAGGCAGCAATCGAAGCGCTTGGTCTGCACTTCGGTGTCCTTGCCGTCGAGCTCGATGTAGAGCGAATCGAACATGCCCATTGCAGTGGCCTCCGAAAGAAATGGACTTCGGCAGAGTCGGCGTCGGCAGCACAAGCGATGGGTTTCGCTGCGCTCTATCCATCCTACGGGAATACGCGCCCGGCCTCAAAGTGATGTCAAGCTCTCTTCCTATTTGCGTTCATTTGCGTTCATTTGCGGACAAATAATCTTTTCAGGGGTACGCCGCGGGATCAGCGGCTGACCCGCGTAATACGCATCACGAGCGGGATCTGCCGCAGCCGCCGCATGATCCGCGCCAGGTGTTTACGCCCGCGCACGGCGACCAGGAACTCCAGGGTGGAGGTCTGACCGTCGCGGTCCTGGGACTGGACGTTCTCGATGTTGGAGCCCTGCTCGGCGATGACCCCGGCGACGACCGCCAGGGCGCCGCGGCGGTTGCCGATGTCGACCCGGATCTCGACGGGGAAGTCACCGTCGGGCTCCGCCGCCCACTCGACATCCAGGCGCTTGTTGCGCTTGCTCTCCAGGCTGCCCAGGTTGCGGCACTCCTGGCGGTGGACCACGATCCCGCGCCCGGGGCTGAAGACGGCGGCGATGGCATCGCCCGGGATGGGGCGACAGCAGCGCGCGAAGCTGACCACCATCCCCTCGGTGCCGCGGATGGCAAAGCGGTGCGGGTGGGGCTCGGCGGCGTCTTCGGACACGACGGGTGCCGTGTCCCCGTCGCCGCCCGCCAGTCGGCGCGCGACCAGGGCCGGGAGGCGATTGCCGAGCCCGATGTCGACGAGCAGGGCGGCGGTCTCCGGCAGGCCCGCGTCTTTCAGGTACGCCGACATGCGCACGGGGGGCAGTTGGTCGAGGTCGACGCCGAGCACGTTGAGCTCGGCACCGAGCAGGCGCCGGCCCAGGTCCTCGGCCTCCTTGGCCTTGAGGTTCTTGAGGAAGCCGCGGATGCCCGCGCGCGCCTTGCCGGTGACCACGAAGCCGAGCCATCCCGGATTGGGCTTGGCCCCGGGGGCGGTGATGACCTCCACCGTCTGCCCACTGCGCAGCGGGGTGCTGAGCGCGGCCAGGCGCCGGTCGATCCGCCCGGCCACGCAGGTGTTGCCCACGTCCGAGTGGATGGCATAGGCGAAGTCGACCACCGTGGCGGCGCGCTTGAGGGTGAGGATGCGGCCCTTGGGGGTGAAGACGTAGACCTCGTCCGGAAACAGGTCGACCTTGACGTTGTCCAGGAAATCCTGGGGATTGCCGTCGCCGCGCTGCATCTCCAGCAGGTTCTGGAGCCAGTCGTTGGCCAGGTTGGCGGGCGCGGCGGCGCCCTGGGCGCCGCTCTTGTACATCCAGTGGGCGGCGATGCCGGACTCCGCGGCGCGCTGCATGGCCTCGGTGCGGATCTGGATCTCCAGCGGCACCCCCTGGGGGCCGAAGAGGACCGTGTGCAGCGATTGGTAGCCGTTGGCCTTGGGGATGGCGATGTAGTCTTTGAAGCGCCCGGGCACCGGTTTGTAGAGGTTGTGGACCTGACCCAGGACGCGGTAACAGGTGTCCACCCGGTCCACCGTCACCCGCACACCGAACACGTCCACCACCTCCGAGAAGGAGCGCCGCTTCTCGCGCATCTTGCGATAGATGCTGTAGAGGTTTTTGCAGCGCCCCTTGACCTCGCCCTGGATGGACTCCTGCTGGAGCCGCCGCTTGATCCCGGTCTCCACCGTGCTGAGCAGTTCCTGGCGCGCCCCGCTCGCCTTCTGGACCGCGCGCTCCAGGACCAGGTGGCGCCAGGGCCAGTAGTGGCTGAAGCCCAGTTCCTCCAGTTCGACCCGGATGCTGTTGATGCCCAGCCGGTTGGCGATCGGGGCGAAGATCTCCAGCGTTTCGCGCGAGATCCGCCGCCGACTCTCGGCGCGCATCACCCCGAGCGTGCGCATGTTGTGCAGGCGGTCGGCGAGCTTGATCAGGATCACCCGGATATCCCGGGTCATGGCCAGCAGCATCTTCTGGAGACTCGCGGCCTGCGCCTCGGCGCGGGACTCGAAATCGATCCGCGACAGCTTGCTGACCCCGTCCACCAGTTCCGCGATCTCGCTGTCGAAGGCCAGGGCGAGTTGGTCCTTGGCCACCGGGGTATCCTCGAGTACATCGTGCAGGATGGCGGCGATCAGGCACTTGTAGTCCATGCGCATGTCACCCAGGGTGCGCGCCACCGCCAACGGGTGATAGATGTAGGGCTCGCCGGAGCGGCGCTTCTGGCCCTGATGGGCCTCGGCGCCGAACAGATAGGCGCGATAGACCTCGCACACCTGCTCGGGCGGCAGGTAGGACTCCAGGGAGGCGCACAGATCGCTGATGAGGAAGCGCGGGCCAACAGCCGCGTCCGACGGGGGCGGCGTGATTGGCGGAAGGGGGTCGGTCATGGTCTGCGGCACCGGGGGCCGGTTCCTACCGCAACCGGCCGGACCGGGACGCGCCCCGCGTCCGGTGGGACGCGGATGACCCGGCCCGCGGCGCGCGGGCGCCGCGGTGCGAGGGTGTGCCGGCCGGCGTCACTCCTTCTCCGAGTCCAGATCGCGCATCTCGGCGGCCATCTCGGCCGCCAGACGCTGTTCCAGCGCCGCGGCGGTTTCGTCGATGTGGCGCTGTGCGGCCTGGACCACTTCGTTGGTGATCCGGCCCTCCGCGATTTCGCGCAGGGCCATGACGGTCGGTTTGTCCTTGTGCCAGGGTAAGGTGGGCTCCACGCCGTTGGCGAGCTGGCGCGCCCGCTTGGTCGCAAGCAGGACCAGGTCGAAACGGTTGTCCACGTGGTTCAGGCAGTCCTCTACGGTGATGCGGGCCATCGATCAATCACTCCAACAACGGGTTCAAATGCTCGCCGGACCAGCACGACAGGACCGGCAGGGGCGGGCGGCGGGTCCGGCCGGGGCCTGGTTGGGGGCGCTCCGGGGACGCGGCGCGTGCGCGCATGGACTCTTAGCCTAGCACAAGAGCCCGTGGACGTACCCGGCGTCCGGCCGGCGGCAGTGCAATCCGGACTGATGCTGACCCGTTGCTTAGGGGGCGCGCAGCTCGGCGCCAAGGCGCGCGGGCAGGCCCAGTTGGCGCCTGGTCCGCAGCCGTTCGGCGCCGACGACCGCCGCCAGGTCCGCCACGGCGGTCTCGAAGCGGTCGTTGACCACCACGTAGTCGTATTCGTCCCAATGGGCGCAGTCCTCCCGCGCCTGGGCCAGCCGGCGCGCGATCACCGCGTCGCTGTCGGTGCCGCGGGTGCGTAGGCGCCGCTCCAACTCGGGCGCGGACGGCGGGAGGATGAAGACCCCCACCGAGGCCGGAAAGCAGGCCCTGACCTGGCGGGCGCCCTGCCAATCGATCTCCAGGATCAGGCCGCGGCCCGGGGTGCAGTCGCGGCGCACGTCGGCCGCGCGGGTTCCGTACAGATTGCCGAAGACCTCCGCGTGTTCCAGGAAGCCGCCGGCGGCGAGTTCCGCGCGAAAGGTGTCGACCGAGAGAAAGTGGTAGTGCACCCCGTCGCGCTCGCCGGGGCGCGGCGCCCTGGTGGTGGCCGAGACCGAGTGCCCGAGCCCCGGGTCGCGCTCCAGCAGGGCCTGGACCAGGCTGGTCTTGCCGGCCCCGGACGGGGCTGAGACGATCAGCAGGATGCCGTCATGCATGATTGGAGTCCGGTTATTCCAGGTTCTGGATCTGCTCGCGCATCTGCTCGATCAGGACCTTCATCTCGACCGCCTCGCGCGTGACCGCCACGTCCGCGGACTTGGAACCCAGGGTGTTGGCCTCCCGGTTCAATTCCTGCATCAGAAAATCGAGCCGTCGGCCCACCGGTTCGTCGCGCCCGAGGACGTCCCGGACCTCGGCCACATGGGCCTCGAGCCGGTCCATCTCCTCCTCCACGTCCAGCCGGGCGGCGAGGAGGGCCAACTCCTGTTCCAGACGCCCCGGGTCCAACTCGGCGCGGATCTCCGCAAGCCGGTCGGCCAGGCGCTTGCGCACCCCGGCCAGGACCTCCGGCATCCGCGCGCGCACCCGCACCACCGATGCCTGCAACCGATCGCAACGCTCACGCAGGAGCAGGCCCAGGCGCGCACCCTCGCGCTCCCGCGTCGCCGATAGCGTGGTGAGCGCCTCGTCCAACAGGGTCAGGGCGGCGGCGGTCACCTGGTCCAGGTCCCCCTCCTGCTCCTGGATCACCCCCGGCCAGCGCAGCAGCTCGAACCCGGTGGGCTCCGCGGACCGGCCGATCAGGTCGGCGATCTCCTGCCCGGCCGCCAACAATTGCTCGACAAAGGGGCGGTTGACCCGCAGGCTGCCGGACATCCCCAGCGCCGGGCAATAGCGCAGGGTGCAGTCCACCTTGCCGCGTTGCAGCCGCGCCGTCAGCCGGTCGCGCACGGCCGGTTCCAGGGCGCGCAGTTCCTCGGGTAACCGCAGATGGGGCTCGAGGAAGCGGTGATTGACGCTGCGCAGTTCCCACGCCAGTTCACCCAGGTCCCCGGTGCGGGTCTCCCGAGCGAAGGCGGTCATACTCTTGATCATCCGGGGTGGCCTATGGTTACGCGCGGCGGCATGATGCGGCGGCAGCGATTGCAGTGAGGGTAGCACTATCATACCCTCGCAGGCGGGCGGGCGAGGTCACTCGCTGCGCCCGGTGCGGGCGCGGTGCGCTCACCCCGCCAGCCCGCGGCCCACGACCCACGCCCCCCCATGAGGTTCAGCCCCTACCACTATGTCCGCCGCCCGCGAAAGCCTACCGCCCGACACCATGCTCGGCGCCTATCGACTCGTCGATAGCATCGGCAAGGGCGGCTTCAGCCTGATTTACCTTGCGCGCGTAGAGGAAACGGGCGACGAGGTGGTCATCAAGGAGTTCATGCCCAAGAAGATCGCCCGCCGCGACCACCGGGGCTATCTGGTGGCCACGGAGCCCCAGTATATCGAGAACCTGCACCGCGGGCGCCGACTCTTCTTTCAGGAAGTCAAGGCGTTGGCGTCGCTCAAGCACCCGAACATCGTGCGCGTCCTGGACTTCTTTCTCGCCAACCAGACCGGTTACCTGGTCATGCCCAACGAGCGCGGACGCAACCTCGGGGCCTATATCCAAGAGCGCCGGGGGGGCCTGAGCACCACCTTCATCCTGGACGTCTTCCTGCCGATCCTGGACGCCCTGGCCTTGCTGCACAACCGCTCCATGCTCCACCTGGACGTGAAGCCGGGTAACATCCACCTGCGCCACGGCAACCAGCCCCTGCTGCTGGATCTCGGCGCCGTACACCCCTTGAGCCGCGGGCGCGCCCGCGGGGGTCAGGTCATCACCGCCGGCTACTCGCCGGTGGAGCAATACTACCGTGGCGGCCATGTGGGCCCCTGGACCGATGTCTATGCCGTGGGCGCCAGCCTGCGCACCTGCATGGAGGGCCGCACGCCGCCACCGGCGATCGATCGTCACCAGGACGACCGGCTGATCCCGGCCGTGGTCGAACTCAAGAATCGTTACCCCAGCTTCCTGTTGGAGGCCGTGGACTGGTCGATGTCCATGGACCCCACCAAGCGCCCGCAGGACGCGGGTGAACTCTTGAGCACGCTCGCCCGTCAAGCCGCCGGCCTGCCGCAGTCGCGCCTGGCCGACCTGCCCGAGACGCAGCGGCCCAGAGATACGGCCTGAACCGGCCGCCGACCAGTCACCCCCACCCCCAGACCACCGGAGACTCGAGCCCCATGCGATCCTCAACCCGCGAACCGGACGAACTGCGCCCGATCCATTTTACCCGCGGCTACACCCGCCACGCCGAGGGTTCGGTGCTGGTGGAGTTCGGCGACACCCGGGTGCTCTGTACCGCCAGCGTCGAGGAGCGGGTGCCGCCCTTCCTGAAGGGTCAGGGCCGGGGCTGGATCACCGCTGAGTACGGCATGTTGCCGCGCGCCACCCATGAGCGCAGCCCGCGGGAGGCGGCACGCGGCAAGCAGAGTGGCCGCACCCAGGAAATCCAGCGCCTGATCGGGCGCTCACTGCGCGCGGCGGTGGACCTCCAAGCGCTGGGTGAGCGCACCCTGACGCTCGACTGCGACGTGCTCCAGGCCGACGGCGGCACCCGCACCGCCGCCATCACCGGCGCCTGGATGGCGCTCTGGGATGCCCTGGCCGGGCTGCGGGCGAACGGCACCCTGGCCGCCGATCCCATCCGCACCCAGGTGGCGGCGGTCTCGGTGGGGATACACGAGGGCATCGCGATCCTCGATCTCGACTATGCGGAGGACTCCAGCGCCCATACCGATATGAACCTGGTCATGGATGGGGAGGGGCGCTTCATCGAGCTCCAGGGCACCGCCGAGGGCGAGCCCTTCACCCGCGCCGAGTTGGACGGGCTGCTGGAGTTGGGCGGCTATGGGATTCGGCAACTGCATGATCTGCAACGCGAGGCACTTGGCATTTGACCACCCCGGCGGCGTCCAAACCGACCGCAAAGAAGAGATTCGTCCGCAAATGAACGCAAATGAACGCAAATTAAGCAATGACCAGATCCCACCGCGGTGAGACCATCGTCCTTGCCAGCAACAACCCCGGCAAGGTGCGCGAATTCAACCAGTTGCTTACCGATGCCCGGATTACGGTCAGCCCCCAGGGGGCGCATGGGGTGCCGGAGGCCGCGGAGACCGGCCTGACCTTCGTCGAGAACGCCATCCTCAAGGCGCGCAACGCCGCCCGGCACAGCGGGCTCGCGGCCATGGCGGACGATTCCGGCATCGAGGTGGACGCGCTGGACGGCGCCCCGGGGATCTACTCCGCCCGCTATGCCGGCCCGCAGGCCAGCGATGCCGACAATCTGGCGCGACTCCTGCGCGACCTGGAGGGGGTGCCCGAGGAGGAGCGCACCGCGCGCTATCAATGCGTCCTGGTCTATCTGCGCGACCCGCAGGACCCCACGCCCCTGATCTGCCAGGGGACCTGGGAAGGGTTGATCCTGCGCGAGTCGCGCGGCGCGAATGGCTTTGGCTATGACCCGGTGTTCCTGGTCCCGACCCACGGCTGCACCGCGGCCGAACTCGACCCGGTCGAGAAGAACCGCATCAGCCACCGCGGTCAGGCCCTGCGCGAACTGCATCGGCTCATGGAGGGCAGTGCACCGGCCTGCGGGCCTTGAGCGACGAAAACGACACCCCTACCAGCCGGAATTATGAACTCCAATCAGAACATTGCGATCGATGTCCAACTCGCCGCGGTCCAGGCCCGCATCCTGGCCGCGACCCGGCAGGCCGGCCGCGCACCCGACAGCGTGGGCCTCGTCGCGGTGAGCAAACACCAGGGCGCGCCGGCGCTGCGCGCCGCCTATGCCGCCGGCCAGCGCGCCTTCGGCGAGAGCTATGTCCAGGAGGCCCTGGACAAACAGGCGCAGTTGACCGACCTGGCCATCGAATGGCACTTCATCGGGCGCATCCAGGCCAACAAGACGCGCCCGATCGCCACCGGCTTCGACTGGGTCCATGGGCTCGCGGACCCGGGCCACGCCCGGCGCCTGAGTGAGCAGCGGCCCGCGGGGCGCCCGCCGCTCAAGGTCTGCCTGCAGGTCAACACGAGCGGCGAGGCGAGCAAGGGCGGGGTCCCGCCCGGGGCGGTCGCGGACCTGCTCGCGGTCTGCGCCGGCCTGCCCGGGTTGCGGGTCATGGGGCTCATGACGCTCCCGGCCCCCGTCGCCGACCCGCATCGCCAGCGCGAACCCCTGCGCGCGCTGCGCCTCTTGCGCGACCGCCTGGCGACCCCGGAGCAACCGCTCGGCTGTCTGTCCATGGGCATGTCCGACGACCTGGAGGCGGCGGTCCTGGAAGGGGCCACGCTGGTGCGGATCGGTACGGCGATCTTCGGGGCGCGTCCGTATAATGAAGAACTGGCCTTGGCCGACCCTTGAGTGGGAGCGGCCTGTCGACGGCGTTTTCCGACGGTCCACGGGGACCGCAGCACCATGGGAACCTTCATGAGCACACCCAGTATTGCCTTCATCGGCGGCGGCAACATGGCGGGCAGTCTGCTCGCCGGGCTGCTTGCCGACGGCTGCCCACCCGCGTCCATCCGCGTCGCCGAGCCCAACGAGGCCCGCCGCCAGGAACTGACCGCGCGCTTCGGCGTGCGCACCTGCGCGAACAACCGGCAGGCCGTAGGAGAGGCCGCGACCCTGATCCTGTGCGTCAAGCCGCAGTTGGCACCCCAGGTCTGTCGCGAGATCGGCAGCCTGGTCTCCGAGCTTGGGCCCTTGGTCATCTCGATCATGGCCGGGGTCACGGAGGCGGCCATCCAGACCTGGCTAGGCGCGCCGGTGCCGGTGGTCCGCACCATGCCCAACACCCCGGCGCTGGTCCAGACCGGGGCCATCGGGATGCACGCCAGCCCCGAGGTCACCGAGGAGGGACGCAACCAGGCCGAGACCATCCTGCGCGCCACCGGACTCATCCGCTGGGTGGACGACGAGGCGCAGATCGACGCGGTGACCGCCATCTCCGGGAGCGGCCCGGCCTACTTTTTCTTGCTGATGGAGGCCCTGGAACAGGCCGGGATCGACCTGGGACTGGACGCCGAGACGGCCCGCCTGCTGACCATCCAGACCGCACTCGGCGCCGCACGCATGGCGGTGGAGAGTGATTCGCCCCCGGAACGGTTGCGCGAGCAGGTAACCTCCCCGGGCGGGACCACCGAGCGCGCACTCGCGGTCTTCGAGGAAGCCGGACTGCGCGCCCTGGTCGGGCGCGCCGCGCTGGCCGCCCGCGACCGCGCGGCCGAGATCTCCCGGACCCTGCTGGAGCAGTCATGAGCGGCGCCTACCTCACCAATCCCCTGGTCTTCCTCGTCCAGACCCTGTTCGGGCTCTACATCACGGTGGTGCTGATCCGCTTCCTGCTGCAATGGGCGCGCGCGGATTTCTACAACCCCTTCTCCCAGTTCATCGTGCGCGTCACCTCCCCGGTACTGCGCCCGCTGCGTCAGGTGATCCCCAGCCTGGGCGGGATGGACACCGCATCCCTGGTGCTCGTCTGGCTGCTGCAGACCCTCGAACTGGCGCTGCTGGCACTGCTGCTCGGGTTCAACCCCGTCGGCGCCCCGCTCTGGTCGCTGCCGGCCTTGCTGGAGCTGGTACTGAATATCGCCCTCTTCGCCGTGCTGATCCGCGCCCTCCTGAGCTGGATCAATCCCGACCCCTACAACCCCGCCATCGGGCTGCTCACGCGCCTCACCGACCCGCTGCTACGCCCCGCCCAGCGTGCCCTGCCCCCGATCAGCGGTATCGACCTGTCGCCCCTGGCGGTCATGATCGCCCTGGTCCTCTTGGAGATGTTGCTGGTACCGCCGTTCAAGTGGCTGACCGGCAGCCCGTTTTGACGCACGCATTGCCAACGGGCTCGATCGGGCCCCCCCACCGATGATTCATAGAACCGAAGACCTGGTCGATCATGTGAGCGCGCTCGGGCTGCGGACCAACATCGCCGTGGCGGCGGCCGACGACGCCGACACGATCAAGACGATCCATGAGGCCTGGACCCATGGGATCCTCGATGCGACCCTCGTCGGACCGGAGGCCAGGATCCGGCGGATCGCCGAGGAATTGGCGGTGGATCTGAGCCGCTTCCGGATCATCGATGCCGCCGCAGACGCCGAATGCGTCGAGTCCTGCGTCCAGCTCGTGCGCACGGGCGAGTGCGAGGTCGTCATGAAGGGGCGGGTCAGCACCGCCGACCTGATCGGCGAGATGCTGCGCAAGGGCAACGGGCTGCGCACGGACCGGTTCTTGAGCCATGTCGGCGCCTTCACCTCACCCGGTGAAAGCCGGATCATGATCATCACCGACGCCGGGATCAACATAGCCCCGGACCTGGCCCGCAAACGCGATATCGTCATGAACGCGGTGGACGTCATGCACACGCTGGGTTATGAACACCCCGGCGTCGCGGCGCTGTCGTTCATCGAAAAGATCGAGAACAAGGACCTCCAGCCGAGCGTAAAGCAGGCCACGCTGGATGCCGAGCACCTCACCCAACTGTGCCGCCAGGGGCAACTCCCCGGCTGCACCGTCGACGGCCCCTTCGCGCTCGACAACGCGATCTCCCCCTACGCCGCCGCGCACAAGGGCATCAAGGGCGAGGTGGCAGGGCGGGCCGACGTGCTGCTGGCCCACGACATCAACATGGGCAACGCCATCTACAAGGCGCTGCAAATCTGGGTGAAGGTGGTCTTCGCCGGGGTGGTCGTGGGATGCAAGACCCCGGTCGTCGTGCCCTCACGGGTCGACAGCCCGGAGAGTAAGTTGCAGTCGATTGCGCTGGCGATATTGCTGATGAAGAAGAAAGCTGCCGCATGAGGGGCACCGGGCCTTGGTGAGGCGGCGGGAGATCAGGCAAACCCGGGCGGTAAGGCCGTAGGTTGCCATGAAAGTCGGGCGGGGCCGGAGACGAGGACAAACCTCGCAGTCTCGAAGAGACACGATAAGGGTACGGCGCTGGCCGAGCCTGCGGCGCTCGGTCAAGCACCACCCCGTGGATGCC
>Ga0247842_10003137_pt1 | contig 22917 bp, 20 predicted proteins | sample LaCruzMarch2015__3_FD_192411 | JGI IMG/M metagenome (GOLD analysis project Ga0247842, IMG submission 192411) | Freshwater microbial communities from meromictic Lake La Cruz, Castile-La Mancha, Spain - LaCruzMarch2015_19m | ecosystem: Environmental > Aquatic > Freshwater > Lake | place: Spain...
AGACCGTTGGCGGCAAAACGGTTCCGCCAGGCCGGGCTCTTTTCCGTCAACCCCTTCGCCTTATCCGCTTCCGTCAATTCAAAGGGAATGATATCCATAAGGTAGCATTCGATTCCCGCGTTGGTCAGGTGGGCGGCAATCGTGGCCCCCATGACGCCCGCGCCTAATACTGCCGCTTTTTTAATTTCGTAGGACATTGTTTTCCTCCTCTTGGTTGCCGGCGAGGCAGGAACCGGATGTATGCCGTCTCAGGTCGCATCGGTTCCTGTCTCCCAGATCATTTATATTATTTTTTATGCCGAAAACGACTCGTTGGCCATTTCAATCGGCGTCTTTTCTCCCATTTTGATTGCTTCACATTTGGCTTTCACCGAAGAAAGAACCTCGACAGCGAAGAACTTTGCTGCTGCAATCTTACCTTCATAGAAGGCCACATCCTGGTCAGTATGGACGAGCGCCCGTTTCTTTCCGATGGAATCCGCTCCCTTTGCCGCGAAAATAGCATCGAGCTTTCCCTTGGCAATGGCAGCGCCCTGGAGGAGGAAATGGCCGAGGATCATATCGCCGAAAACATCGAGATAGGGCGAGGCGTTAAGAATGGGGATCAGGAAACTGGAGCTCTTCCCCAGGGCGGCAAAGGTCATCGTCAGATCCACGACGGCAAAGTAAGCCTCTTCGAGTTTGGCGGCGTACTTTTGGAGATCATCGATGGATTTGACTTTCTTGATGGTGGCATCGATCTCCCCCATCATGTTCATGGTGTTCATGCCCTTGTTCATGCCCAGTTTACGACCCACGAGGTCGAGAGACTGAATACCGTTAGTCCCTTCATACAGACAGGCGATCTTGACGTCCCGCATGTACTGTTCCACGGGATATTCCTGGCAGTAGCCGTAGCCGCCGTAGACATCGACAGCCTTGGAGGTAATCAGGCAGGCCATGTCGGACGAATAGGCCTTACAGACCGGGGTAAGAAGTTCGGCAAAGCCCTGGTATTTGGCGCGTTCTTCAGGAGTGTCGCCGGCCTTGGCCATATCGAGGGAGTAGGCGGTGAAGTAATTCATGGCCCGGATGCCTTCCACATAGGCCTTCATCCAGAGGAGATCCCGGCGGACGTCGGGATGCATGATGATCGGGACGGCCTTGGCCTCAGGGTTCTTCATCTCCCAGACGGGCGTGCTCTGAATTCTTTCCTTGGCATACTGAATGGCGTGTTCGAGGGCCGCGGAGGCGTGCCCCAAAGATTGCATACCAACTTCCAGGCGCGCCTCGTTCATCAATTGGAACATGATCCGCATGCCTTCCCGCTCCTTACCGAGGAGTTCGCCGATGCACTTGCCATCTTCGCCGAAGTTCAATGTACAGGTTGCAGATCCCCTGATTCCCATCTTGTGCTCGACGTTACCCGTCTTCACATCGTTGTTTGCCCCGAGGCTGCCATCTTCATTGACCACATATTTAGGAACGATAAAGATGGAGATGCCGCCGGTTCCGGGAGGATCACCCTCGATCCGGGCGAGGACCGGATGAATGATGTTCGGGGTCAGATCATGGTCGCCTGAAGAAATGAAACATTTGGTCCCGGTGATCAAAAACTTGCCGTCGGGAAGGCGCTTCGCCGTGGTTTTCAGGGCGCCGACATCGCTGCCCGCGCCGGGTTCGGTAAGGCACATCGTCCCGCCCCATTCTCCGGCAAAGAGTTTGTACATATACTTGTTCTTCAGTTCTTCCGTACCGTGATGTTCGACCAGACCGCCGCAGCCGAGGGTCAGGCCCGGATACATGAGAAAGGCAAAGTTGGCTGCCGAAAATAATTCATTACAGACAGTGGCGACAACAATGGGGGCGCCCTGGCCGCCGTACTCAGGTGATTTTATAGGGGCTACCCAGCCGCCGGCACAATACTTCTTGAAAGCCTCCTGGTAGCATTTGGGAACCCGCACTTGACCGTCTTTATCCAGATGACAAGCTTCCTTGTCCCCTTCGGCATAGGTGGGTAATATGACATTGACTGCCATCTTCTCCGCCTCGTTTTGCATCATCAGCACAACATCCTTCGAGTAATCGGCAAATTGCTCTTTCTCGAAGAGCTTCTCAATACCGATCTGTTCAAATAGGACAAATTGCTGATCCCTTAAATTTACTAATCCGTTACTCATAGCAACCTCCTGTTCTTTTCACTTTGCCTTTTCCGATCATGTCAAATTCATTTCGCCCGGAGAAACACATCAGAAAAGGCCTGGGGGGAAAGGCGTGCTTCTCCTGCGATTTGTCTTGTTATCGTTTATCCTTTATCCTTTATTCTTTCCAAAGAGCTTCCGGCCAAAGAAGCTGCTGGATTATTGACCATTTACCGACGGCGTCCTCATGCCCCGGAGAAAGGTATTTAAACCGGTCTGGATCGTCGATCGGATCCGCTCCTCACGCTTTTCCTCGGTGCCTGTAAACAGGTGCAGAGAAATGGTTCCATTGAGGAGACCCCAGATGGCATTCCGTTTCTGACGAAGATCGATATAAGGTGGAAACTCGCCCGAACGGATGCCGATCATGAATATTTCTTCTATGATATCTATTGTCTTGTTGGTGGCTTTCACGATGAGATGGTCAATTTCCTCAGGAAGATTCATGTGGTCGATATTGAGCATGTAATTCATCATGATCCGGAAGAGCTCACGATCGTTCATGAAGAAATCCGCATAAATGTTAGCAAGGCCCATAAGCATCACAGAGCTGCTCTGACCTTCCTGCATTAAATTTGCGATGACCTTGTGGAATTTATCGATGTCGCCAAGAAGAATCTGGGTGTAGATCTCTTCCTTGCTCTTGAAGTACAGATAGACCGAACCTTTGCTCAGTTCCGCCTTTTTGGCAATGCTCTCCACGGTGACATTCCTGAAACCCTTATCGAAGAAGAGCTTCCGGGCCGCCTTGAGGATCGCATTCTTCCGATTTTCTTTTTCTCTTTTTCTTCGCTCTTCGAGTCCCACCGAAAATGTCCTCCATTTTCATGACTTTTAACCAGAAATTGAACAATGGTCAACTACTGACCACCGGTCATGGACTTCGTACAGCACTTTTTGGTCCGTGTCAAGAAATTTTATTGATTTACAAAAATATTTTTCCGGTCATAAGCAATCTCCCATTTTTAGCGTTGCAATCATGGACTATTGTCTATATCGTGTAGGCAATAAACTTTTTTAAACAAAACAAGAAAGGACCACCCGCCATGAAAATCAATGTCACGAAAGACGAATACCGCAGTCTGATCGATATGATCTATATCGCCGACTGGGTGCTGACCTCCTACAAGAGTGAAGAAGGACCGGAGATCAAGAAATATCAGGATGTCATGCAAAAATTTTATGCCCTTGCCAAAGACATGGGCGTTGAAAACCTCATCAAATTCGACAAAGAATTAAACAGTTATTGTGAAACAGAGGAATTTGAAGATACCTCCGACTGCCATCAGTTCATCGACGAGTATGACAACGATTCGTTCTGGGAGAGACTAATCGAACAACTGGCGACCCGTGACCTGGAAGCGGAATTCGACGGGAAAGAAACCAGGGCCAAGGATCCGGATAAATATTTCGAACGATTCGCGGCCATCGAGATAAAATACATGGCAGAATTTGAAGAAAATGGCGTGGACAATCTTGCCATCGTGAAGAGAAAACCATCCAGAATCAACTGATTGTTGTGCAAGACATCTATGTTTTATTTTTGTGAAATCGCCCTTCCCCTATTGTTTCTTGCCCAGAGAGCGATTCAATGATATGGGGGCCGGTCATGAAAGAAAAAGACTTTGACCTCCTGATTATCGGCGGCTGCGTCTACGACGGCCTTGGCCACCCCGGGGTCCACACCGATCTTGCCGTGCGAGGGGATCGGATCGTGGCGTTGTCAAGGGAGATAACTCCTTCCCGGGCCAATACGGTCATCGACGCCCGGGGAATGGCTATTGCCCCCGGGTTCATCGACCCCCACAGCCATACCGACATTGAACTTCTTGTCAACCCCCGGGCAGAAAGCAAGATCCGGCAAGGCGTTACGACCGAAATCGCCGGCAACTGCGGCTATACCGTCTTTCCTCTCTCCAGGCTTAATTACGAAGAAAGAAGAAGGTATTGTGATGAACAGTACGGCGTGCCCATAGTCTGGCGCGATCTTCAGGGTTTTTTTGAAGAACTCGAACAAAAGGGCATCGCCCTCAATTATACGACCTTTATTGGCCACGGCACCCTCCGCAGCGCCGTATTCGGTTCCCAGGATCGACATCCTACAACCGAAGAAATGTCAGCCATGAAGCAGTTGATCCGGGAAAGTATGGCGGCCGGCGCCGTCGGCCTTTCTACCGGGCTTATCTATGTGCCTGGCTGTTTCGCGGACCGTCAGGAGCTGATTGATCTGTGCCGGGAAACAGCGGCCTACGGCGGGATCTACAGTACCCACATGCGGAATGAATCGGATTATCTCGTCGAGGCCGTGGAAGAGGCTATCGCCATTGCCCATGAGGCGCGGATCAGCCTCCAGATATCCCACCTGAAGCTCGCTTACCCGCGCAACTGGTCGAAGATCCACTGGGTCCTCTCCCGAATCTCCGAGGTCCAGGCCCAGGGAATGGAAATACTTGCCGACCGCTATCCCTATACGGCAACCTCAACCGTCCTGTCGTCATTCATGCCCCCGTGGATCCAGCAGGGTACCACGTCCGAGTATCTCGCCCGCCTCCAGGACCCCGCTTTTGATGAAAAGATAAGAGCTTATGTCTCGGCTCAGGAAGAGAAGGTCGGTTCCTGGGACAATATCTTTATATCCTCCGTACTGCGCAAGGACAGTGAACACCTAGCGGGCAAGAGCATCCGGCGAGCCGCCCGGGACGCCGGCAAAGAACCTTATATCTTCATCAGGGATCTGCTGGTTACGGAAGAAGACCAGGTCTGGATGATCAACTTTTCTTTGAGTGAAGACAATTTCAAGCGGATTATCCTTCATCCTCTCGTCATTATCGGCTCCGACGGCTGGGCGCGAGCTCCCTATGGCCCCTTAAGCAAGGACAAGCCTCACCCGCGATCATACGGGACATTTCCGCGCATGCTGGGCCGCTATGTCCGGGAAGAGAAACTCATGAGTCTCGAACGGGCCATCGAAAAAATGACCTCTCTGGCGGCCCGTAAATTCGATCTCTATGGGAGGGGACAGATCAAGGTAGGTAATTTTGCCGATCTGGTGATTTTCGATCCCGACCGGATCATCGACAGATCAACGTGGACAGATCCCCATCAATATCCGGAAGGCATTCCTTATGTGATCGTCAATGGAAAGCCGGTTATCTTTGAAGGAGAACATACGGGGGCGCTCCCCGGACGGATCATCCGCAAACGCCATACCCTCGTCCTGTAAAAACACATCTTAAGATTTTCACGTTATTGTTATTACTCTCCAACAGATGATTTTTTTTACCCCACCCCCACCCTGACCCTCCCCCTGAAGGGGAGGGATAATTTCTACATTCCTCCCCCTTCAAGGGGGAGGTTAGGAGGGGGATGGGGTAATTTGACGGAGAGTGTTTTCCGATTCCAAATCAGAGATGATATCGAGGCGGCAAAGAGGAGGCGACGCAGGCGTATATAGAAATACGTCGAGGAGCCGACGATGCAGCCAACAAAGATAGCGCTTTGCTTTGAAGCCGGAGCTACAGTACTTTCATTACGAGCAGAGTAATGTCGTCAAACTGCGGCTCCTGACCGGCAAAGTCCACCACATCGTCCTCGACCTTGCCGATGATCTCCCGGGCCGACAGATGCCGGTACTTCTTGACCGCCTCCATCAACCTTTTTTCACCATAGGCCTCCTCAAGGTGGTTGATCGCTTCCGTCACCCCATCGGTATAGCAAACGAGCAGATCCCCCGCATCAAGATCTATCTCGACCTCTTGCAAATCAATAAAATGGACGACACCCAAGGCAATGCCTCGCGACTTCAGGATGGTGATCTCCTCTGAGCCGCGTTTAAGTATAAATGGCGGGTTGTGACCGGCATTTATATAACTCAATTTTCGTTCTTTCACATTCAGGATGGCATAGAACAGGGTGACAAACATTCCCGATGTTGAATCCCGACAGATCAGCTCGTTCGCCTGTTTAATAGCCACTGCTGCCGAAGGGTTGTCCGTGGCACTGGCCCGGACAATGGTCCTGGACAGTCCCATGAATATGGCCGCCGGCATGCCTTTCCCGGATACATCGGCAATCACCAGCCCCCAGGTATCGAGAGCTACGGGAATATAATCATAAAAATCCCCTCCAACCTCCCGGGCAGGAAGGTTGCTGGCAGCAAGGTCAATTCCCCCGATATATGGCGCATGCTGGGGGAGAAGACGCAATTGGATTCCCCGGGCGATTTCCAGTTCTCTTTGCAGACGTTCCTTCTCCGCCGTCGTACACTTCAGATCCTCCATGTGCCACTTGAGGTCCCGGGCCATCTTATTGAAGGAATCGGCCAACTCTTCGAGTTCGTCCCCCGTTTTCACCTCGACGGTATGTTCCATTTCCACCCGGCCGATAGCCTTGGCCCCCTTAATCAGGGCAACAATCGGATTGGTAATCATCCGGGAGAGCAAAAAGGAAATGGCGGCGACGACTAGCAACATCGCCGCCATGATCATCATGAAACTGTAACGTATGCCGTCTATGCCCTTATTGATCTCATCGCGTATCTTTGCCGTCGCCGTGGCAATGCGCTGCTTGGTTTCCTCGGCAGGACGGGAAAATTCGTCGATATAGGTCGTTGCCGCCACCCGGTAGGGCGTTCCCTTGATGGGGGCAATGTACATGAACTTCCGGCGGATGACGCGATCCGAATCCTGCCAGTTGTAATACCCCCCTCCGGAAGAACCGTCCAGGGCCTGCTCAAAGAGTGCCCAGAAGCCAGGCAGCATATCTTTCCAGTTGTGCATGTCGTAATTGACCAGTTCCTGGTTGGGATGAAAGCGCATGACTCCCTTCCTGTCAAAAACGATGGTATAGCCGGTATCACCTACGGACTGGACGGCAATCTTTTGAAAATCCTTGTCCCCCTGAAATTTTTCAATGGACACGCCGGGGTGGTGACGGAGAAAGATCTGACATTGGAGGGCGACGTCGATCGCCTTCTGACGGATCATGCCGGCGCCAAGGTTCTCCAACGCCTGGGCGCTGTCCGTAGACGCGCTCTCGCCGATAGCGGTACTGGCCTTTACGGTATAACGGCTGACCTCCTCAATATCCCGCTGGGCAATATAACCAAACACAACCAGGGGAACCAGGGAGATTCCCAGCAACACCAACAGCATCTTGGTCCGTATACGGAATCTGGGATCTTTTACAGGCGCAGTTTCTGCCATTGAATGTCCTGATCGAGTCGGTAATATACATGTCTGCGGGCGTCCGGTGATTTCTTGAGGACAAAATCCGTTACCACATAACCACGGGCTAAATAATGCATGAACAGGGCACGGCATTTGTCCCGCAGGGACTGAGCCCGAACTCGGTCTGTCCTGAGGAGACGATCTTGGTCGTAAGGAATTTCGATAAAAATGGGGCTTTCATTTGATTGAAATAGCCATTTCTCGCCATGCTTTTCCAGACCATCCTCCCCGATTTCGATCTCATTGATTGCGTTTTCTGGGGTGATGACCGCCGGGTCCAGTTCCGGGATCTTTCCTTCTTCCATGCGCTCCCGGACCCGATCCGATCCGATCAGCCATTCCACTATAAAACGATCGGTGGATATCCCACGATTGAATTGATCATTGGTAAAAACGGCGCTGTAATAGTTGAATCCGATTTCACGGACCAGCCCGCCCATCTTGCGCAAATAGATATAGCCGTTGCGGGACTGCAAAGGGTCAAATGTCCAGCGTATCCGCGGGATATTCCGTTCCTTGGCAGTTTCGTAAAGAACTGCCACCAGGGCATCCCCGACATTCTTGTCCTGGTAACGGTCATCAACGCCCATCCGGGCGCCATACCAGAAGGGTCCGTTGTGATCAAAATCGGCAAAGATGGCGGCAAAGCCGATGGGGCGGTCCCCTTCATACCAGGGATCCTCCTTGGCCATGGCCTCTCTTTCCTGCAGGGAATAGACACCCTCATCGAAGGCCGTCAAAATAAGCCCGTTGGTCAGATAGGCCAACTCGAAATAGAGCATCGGGGCGTTGACCTCCCGATAGCCTTCCTTCTTCCAGACCCGCTTTTCCAGTTCCACGACATCATTGAGCACCGTGGCGCGCAAATATCTCTCCACCCGGATATTCGATTTTCTGATGCTGTCAGTCATTGGCCCCTACTCCTTTGAGAGCTTTCAAAATGTCTGTATTTTGTCATTCCGGACTCGATCCGGAATCCAGAAGGTGTTGAAAGCACTGGATACCGGCTTTCGCCGGTATGACGGTTAAGGTGACTTTTTACGAGCATATCACAATTCAAAGCTCTCTTGTCACGCGCCAGCATGCATGTCCTGGTTCGACCTTGAAAAACGTCCGTTGTTCCGGCTGATGAACATCGTCAGGACGTTCTTCTCCCCCTCACGGCGGTAGAGCAATTCGTCAACCATGCGTTGAATAAAAAATACCCCCAGACCACCTATTTTGCGGTCTTTAATACCGCACTGGAGATCGGGTTTGGGAAGGGTAAGAACATCAAAAGGAACACCGCTGTCAAGAATTTCGATGACAAAGCGCTGATCATCGGCAATGCCGCAACGCAACTCTATATCTCCCGTTTGTCCCTTATAGGCATAACGGATAATATTCACCAGGGCCTCTTCAACGGCAAGTTGCACCCTTGGTATTTGCTCGGCAACCATGCCATGCTGCTTCAAACACATGGATAGGGATTGGACGAAGTTTCCAAGGTTATCCATCTTGGCAGGCAGGATAATGTGTAGCTGTGACATTTACGTTGACCGTTATATGGACGCCTGGGCAGCGTCGAGGTTATCAAAAATAGGAAAGATGGAAGAAAATCCTGATATTTCAAATACTTCCTTTACTGCCCCGTTCAAATCACTCAGGAGAACCGTCCCGTTGATCATTTCCAGCCTCTTTGCCAAGGCCAGAATGCTCTGGAGTCCGGCGCTGCTGATATACTCGAGGGTTTTAAAATCGATGAGGATCCGAGTTTCTCCCTGTTCTATGAAGTCGTCCACGGTTTTGTCGAACTGCGGGGCCGAAACGGCATCCATTCTTCCCGTCAAAGCAATGATGACGGCCTGCCCTTCCTTTTTGGCGTCAATCTCCATACCATCCTCCCGAGGATCCCGTTGTCATTATAAAACTTCGATGAAAAGTAACATAGATTCCAATGGATGGTCAAGACATTGTTGTAAAGGATATAGCAATGGTGAGACCTTTGAAAAATGGCTTCGCCGCAGCTCAAAAATCTTTTTCGCTTCTCGTTGGTTTGCATATAATCGTGAATGATTACCGGATGTTAAATTCAATCACGGAACGGCGTAAAAACATTTGATTCGCTGCTTGCGAACCATTTTTCCGCGGTTATGTTAAGCTCTCATGGTTCTATATGGGCTTGACAGGCTGTTAGCGTGGTTCTATAGACGTCGGAGAGACCATCTTGATTCCTCCCCCTTCAAGGGGGAGGTTAGGAGGGGGATGGGGTATCAAGATTTTTTATAAGTTCATCAACTCTAACGGAGGTCAACATATGAAACTTAACGACATGTTCAAACTCAATGGAAAAGTAGCTATCGTGACCGGCGGCGGCCGGGGAATCGGCAAGTTTATCGCTGCCGGTCTTGCGGAGGCGGGGGCGGATGTAGTCGTCACCTCGAGGAAGATAAAAAATCTGGAAGCCACGGCGCTGGAACTGGAAAAGGATTTCGGGGTCCGCGCCCTGGCCGTCGCCTGCGACCTGGCCAAGGAAGGAGACATCGAACAAATGGTTAATACTGCCATGGAAAAGTTCGGCCGCATAGACATTCTCGTCAACAATGCTGGCGCCACCTGGGGCGCCCCGACCCTGGATTTTCCCTTGGATAGATGGGATCAGCTCTTCAATATCAACGTGCGGGGTGTTTGGATTCTGACTCAGAAGGTTGCCAAAATTATGAAAACACAGGGTAAAGGCTCAATAATAAACATCTCTTCGATCATGGCATTCCGGGGTTCCGAAGAAGCCGTCCATCCGGCCGTTCCCTACAACTCCACCAAGGCCGCCATCAATGTCCTGACCATGAATCTCGCCGTGAAACTGGCCCCCTACCATATCCGGGTAAACGCCATTGCTCCCGGATTTTTCCGAACGGACATGATGGCCTATATCGAGAAACCGGAGTTCAAGGCCGCCTATGAGGCTACCCTCAACATGATCCCCCTCCACAGAGTCGGCGATATGGATGACATGAAGGGCGTCGCCGTTTTCCTGGCATCGGACGCCTCTGCCTACATGACCGGCCACGTCCTCGTAAACGACGGAGGGTATCTGGCTAAGTAACCCCATCCCCCACCTAACCTCCCCCTTGAAGGGGGAGGAATTCATTCCATTCACCCTTTTGAGAAGAGTGTGCTCAATCTATTTCCCTCCCCTTCAAGGGGAGGAATTCATTCCATTCACCCTTTTGAAAAGAGTGTGCTCAATCTATTTCCCTCCCCTTCAGGGGGAGGAATTCATTCCATTCACCCTTTTGAGAAGAAGTGTGCTCAATCTATTTCCCTCCCCTTCAAGGGGAGGAATTCATTCCATTCACCCTTTTGAGAAGAGTGTGCTCAATCTATTTCCCTCCCCTTCAAGGGGAGGGTTGGGTGGGGATGGGGTTGCAAATCTGGATAAACCAGGAAACACTAAAAACAAGACCTGCCCCCATTACTTGCTATTCCTTTTCTTACTGGAACTTGACTTGGGGAACGGCTTTTGCCGCTGCCGGGGCCTCAAAGAAAGCCGCCTTATTGAAACCGAACATCCCGGCCAGGAGATTGGCGGGGAAACTCCGGATGGCCACATTATAGACCTGAACTGCGTCGTTGTATCGTTTACGTTCCACGGCGATGCGGTTTTCCGTTCCCGCCAGTTCATCCTGCAAACGGAGGAAGTTCTGGTTGGACTTCAAATCGGGGTATTTTTCCACGACAACCAGCAACCGGCTTAAGGCCCCCGAGAGCTCGTTATTGGCATTGATCTTATCGGGTACGGTATTAGCTCCCCCTACCTTGGCCCGGGCATTGGTCACTTCCACCAGGACATCCTTTTCCTGCTTGGCGTAACCTTTGACCGTCTCGACAAGGTTCGGAATCAGGTCGAAACGCCGCTGCAACTGATTTTCGACCTGGGCCCATGAACTCTTCACGCCCTCATCGAGGGATACAAATTGATTATAGGTCCCCCGGAAGAAACCGTAAAGCGATATCGCCAGCAACAAAATGCCGACCAGTACCCCGACAAGAATCATCTTTCCCTTGGACATATCCTAACCTCCTTTATTTTCTTATAAATTGTAAGTTCATTAATTATGACGTTATCGCAAAAGTCCTGAATTACCTTATAACCCATCCCCACCCTAACCCTCCCCTTGAAGGGGAGGGAAATAATGAGCTACGGCGCCACCTTCAGCTCATCCACGCGCCGGCATAGTTGATCAATCTCTTTTACATAATCCTTGTAAATGTCCGTAAGCTCGGTTCTGGAATATTTGTCCACCCCCTCGCGGATGTCCATGCATTTCATGAAGATCGCCGCATTCACCCCCACCGCCTGGGCGGCCGCCGTGATTATCTCTCGCCGCTCCCGGGGGATATCAAGACCCATGAGATACAACAGGGCTTTGAAGGACGAAAGAAAGGCGGTCAGGGACACCCGGATCAGCTCCCGAACTGGCTTTTCCTTCCCTTCCGTCTCCAGAAAACGTTGGCGGAGATGCAGGAGCTTGCCCTTGAGTTCCCGTTCGACCTGCAGGCGCAGATGCCCGGGATGAATCTCAAGGCCCTCGAAAACATCTTTTCCGTATACCAGGACATTATGGAGCTTCATATTGAGAAACTCGATGGGATAGGCATCCAGGGAGGAGCCGATGTAGTCCTTCGTCATAAAAAGGGGAATTGCGACGCGACTTTTCCGCCCGCGCGCCACCGTATCCATTGCCTTCTCCAGAGCCCCCATTCCCTTGTCCGTCAATACCACCAGAAAATTCAGATCCGACTTTCCGGGAACATAATGTCCCGAGGCGCCGCTGCCATAAAGAATTATCGACACAAGATCTTCCCCGAAAATATTCCGATAATCCTCCGTAATTTGCGGAAATATTTTTTCCGGTTGCTCAGGCGCTTTACCCATTCTCTACCCCCTTAAAAATCTCCCCCGGCGCCACCGCCGCCACTATCGCCACCGCCAAAACCACCAAAACCGCCGCCGCCGAAGCTTCCAAACCCACCGCCATCGCTTCCGCCTCTGCCGCCGCCCATATTCATTAAAATCAACCAGGGCAGGATCTCCCGGCCCTGCCTCGTTCCCAGCAGCAAGCCAAGGGCGGCAATAATAATCAAAATCGTCCAGATGTTCAGTCCGTCCTTTTGCACCGCCTTTTTCTGGCGCGGCTGCTCGATGGCCGGGTTTCCCGTCAGGGTCACACCCGCGTCTTTAGCCACGACAGCGGCAATGGCGATCATCCCGTTGGCCATACCTTTTCCGTACTGATTCTGCCGGAAAAAGGGGAGCATGTATTTATCCCTGATTTCCCCGACCAGGCCGTCCGGCAGGATGCCTTCGACGCCGTAGCCCGTCTCGATGCGCATCTTCCGTTCCTTGACGGTCAGAAACATCAGCACGCCTTTATTTTCGCCCTTTTTCCCGATCCCCCAAGCCCGATAAAGGCGATTGACATAATCGTTTATTTCTTCGTTTTCCCCCAGGGTGGCCACCGTGGCGACGACAATTGCCGTCCCCGTCTTCTGCCAGACCTCCTGGGCCAGCTTTTCCATCCGGTCCTTATCCTCCGGCGCGATGACCCCGGCAAAATCATTCACCGCCCCCGTCCGCTTGGGAAACGAGTCCTGCCCCCAGGCAACGCCGCTGCATAGAATAAACCCCAGCAGGGCCGCCGTGAATATTGCCTTTAGTTTTCTTGAAGTAAAGACCATTTCCCGTGCTTCCATTTCTTACGATTGCCTGACAAGATACACTATCTTAATCGCCGAGAAAAGAAATTTGATGAACTCGTAAAAAAGTCCTATTCGGCCTCAAATTGTCATTCTCGCAATTATTGTCATACCGGCGCTTATTGTCATACCGGCGAAAGCCGGTATCCAGTATTTGTTCATGGTTCCCGGCGCCTGTCCAGAACTCCGATCCGGTATTCGCCGGGACGACGTCTGGACCCCGGTTTTCACCGGGGTGACGGCGGCAGTGACTTTTTGCGAACGCGTCAACACCGGACATGGTGATGATATAAGTGATCACGAATTTCCTGTCAATATCTATTGACATTCCTGAAATTTGCTCTTATTTGATAACAATCAAATATCAGGAGGTGCAGCAATGGCCACAGCTTATTCAAAAGGGCGTATCTACAAACTCGATGTCAACTTATTGCAGGTGGATCTTCAGCAACCCCGGAAGTATCTGGATCCGGTGGCCCTTAACGAACTGGCCGCCTCCATCCAGAAACACGGCGTCCTGCAGCCGATCCTGTTTCGCCAGGAAGAATTGACCCTCTTTGTCGTCGCCGGCGAGCGCCGCCTCGCGGCGTCGAAACAGGTCGGCCTCCCCACGATTCCCAGCCTTTATGTCGAGGGGAAACACCGGGAAATTTCCCTGGTCGAGAATATTCTCCGGGAAAACCTGACCCCCGTGGAGGAGGCGGAAGGCATGAAACTCCTCATGACCGAGGAGGGCTACAACCAGAATCAGCTCGCCGACATGCTCGGCAAGACCCAGTCATCCGTCTCCAAGACCCTGACGATTACCAACCTTCCCGAGGATATCCTGAGCCAGGTACGTTCGAATCCGAACATCCCGAAAACGATGCTCATGGAGGCCGGCAGCGCCAAGACGGAAAAGGGCATGCGCTCCATTTTCGAGCGCTACATGGCGCAAGAGGCCAAAAAAAGCGCCGCCCCGACGCCGGCCAAACCCAGGGTTTCCACTGAGACAGCCATAATCAACCAGGCGGTCGCCCTCAACGGCAAGCTGGCAGAGCTGCAACCCGAAAGCTGGACCGAAGAAAACCGGAATGATCTGGCGGTGGCCCTCCAGGACGTCCGGCGGACGGCAGCCAGTGTCCTCCAGACCATGGGCGTAGAGGCCACAGAAGAAGGTGAGCCGCCACCGGAGAACAGCCCTTCGCGAAACCTCGCCTGAGGATAACAATTCGGTGCGCCTTGCCTGAAACGGTACGCGACAATTTGTCGGCAGCAGTCCATGACGACACAGTTTGACCACAAACAGTGACGTGCGGAATATATTCCGGAACAACGTTTTCCCGGGGGTGTCCGAAACAACATTTTTTCGAACTTTCGTCAATTAGTCAATATTATCATATGATTAACTTGTATGAATTATTCATATTTTTTTGGGGAGGGCATATTAGGCGTCATTTCTTCCTAATTTTAAGGGTTTTTTAGCTCCGAAATAATAAGAATCAAGCGATTATACCACCAGATCAACCGCTGTTTACGTACCAATTATCCTTGTAAATTGTAATCGGCACTGACAAAATGCAAAGATACAATTTATAGTATTCCTCCCCTCCAAGTGGAGGATCAAGGTGGGGATGGGGTTGACATCAAACATTTGAGATAAATTTTTCAATCGGCTGAATTGATTAAGGATCTTTTAACATTACAACGACAGAATAGGGAGGACAGAATCCCATGTCTGCAAAGGTCATCTACGAGCGTTTTCTGTGGTTTCATACCCAGGTAAAGCAGGGGAATTTCCCCAACGCAACGTCCTTAGCGGCATACTTTGAAATTGCACCCAAGACCGCCCAGCGGGACATCGAGTTCATGCGCGACCGCCTCTATGCGCCCCTTCAATATGCCCCGCCCCGGCGGGGCTACCGCTACGAAGACGACTCCTATCAGCTTCCCGGCCTCTGGCTGAAAGAAAGCGAGGTGGTGTCCCTCCTCGTGTCGGCCCGCCTCGCCGCCGCCATTCCCGACGGCGCGCTGAAGTCCTCGCTCCAGAAGTTTCTGAATCAGATCTTCAGCCTTCACACCCTCTCTACAACCCTTTCCCTGGAGCAATTGCACCGGAAGGTTTCCGTCAAAAACATCGAATACTACCGCACGGATGAGAAGGTCTATCATCAGGTTCTCGACGCCCTCCTCCACAACCGCCCGTTGCGGATCGAATATTACTCCCCCCACACCGGCGCGCAAACCCGGCGCGATATTCTGCCCCTCCATATGCTGGCCTATATGGGCACGTGGCATCTGATCGCCCACTGCAATATGCGCAACGAACTGCGGGACTTCGCCCTGTCGCGCATTCGCGGCATTGAGCCATCGGCCTGCGCCATCGCCATTGCCGACGACCACCGCTCCCTCACGGAATATCTCCGGGAGCACTTCGGCATCCTGCGCGGATCGGCCATCAACAAAGTGACCATCCGCTTCGCCCCGGCTATTGCGCCCTGGATACGAGAACAAGTGTGGCACCCGCACCAGCAAATCGCCAGCGAACCCGACGGCGCAATCACGCTGAGCTTTCCCGCCTCCGACCTGCGCGAGGTCAAGCGCGAGGTCCTGCGTTACGGCGCCCAGGCGGAAGTGATCGCCCCCCCAGCCCTCAGAAACGAAATCGCCGCCGAAATAAAAAAAATGCAAAATATTTATCTGGTAGGACACTCTATGGGGGACCAGGTGTGATAAAGTCACATCCACGCCATCGTTTCGTTGTCTTCGATGTGGAAACAACGGGCTTGTCGCCGCGATACGGCGACCGGATAATTGAAATTGGCGCCATAGTGATTGAAAACGGGACTGTCATGGAAGAATACAGCACCCTGATTGACACGAAACGGGCAATCAACCGGGAGGCCCAGCAGGTGCACGGCATTACCCGGGAAATGCTTATAGGAAAACCGAAACCGAAAGAAATAATGCCCAAATTTGAAGAATTCATCCGCAACAGCATCCTTATCGCCCACAACGCCAGATTCGACATGGCTTTTATCCGCCACGAGTTCCACCGTCAAAAGCTCCCCTTCAATTACCAATACATCTGCACCCTGGAAATGAGCCAAGAGCGGCTCCCTCATCTACCGAACCACAAGCTGGGCACCGTCTACCGGCATCTGATGGGAACTACCGGGGACATTCTAAAGCAACAACACCGCGCCCTGGCCGACGCCCGCATGGTGGCCGCCATCTGGCTGGCGATGGAGGGAAAGTGAACGCACTGCCGACATATTTCAAATATTGGGGAAAAGCGAAGAAGGACGGCACCAACTATCATCTATTGATCTACCATTGCCTGGATGTGGCAGCGGTTGGATATATGATGATAACGGGGAACGCTTATTTTCGTAATAAGCTTTTAAAACTTACAGGGCTTGATGAAGAAACCTGTCTTTCTTGGATGATTTCTTTCCTGTCCCTCCATGACGTTGGCAAATTTACGGAAAGCTTTCAAGGTTTGCGTCAGGATTTACTCCAACAACTTCAAGGAAAAGAATCCGGACTCCACTATATACGGCATGATCGACTTGGTTATCTTCTTTGGGAACAGAAACTTTGTAACAGGAAGAGTATGCAATCCTGTTTTGGCCTTCGGTTGGATGAAACAAAGTATGGCAAATGGAACAGAGCATTGCTCTGGTTTGCCAGGCCTATGATCGGACATCATGGCGAGCCGCCCAGGAAGGAAGGCCCCAACGGTATTCAATTACGACTTGAAAATTATTGTTGTGACCAGGATGTGAAGGCAGCCAATAGCTTCATGGATGACGTTGTCAATATGCTGCGGGAAGGTATGCCGTCACTGAAGCCACCTGACTATTCCAAACAACTTAAGTCTCAATGGGCGATGGCCTCTTGGTTTCTGGCAGGCTTTACCGTGCTTTGCGATTGGATTGGTTCAAACAACCAGTGGTTCCCGTATTGTGAAGTGCGGAAACCTCTCGGCGAGTACTGGAAAACCCAAGCCATTCCTCAAGCTAAACGAGCCATCAAGGAATCAGGCATCAGCATGAATTTGCAGTCTCTGAACGAAATCAGCTTCAGCAAGTTATTCCAGAATCTGCCCAAACCTACGCCCTTGCAAGCATTCGTTGCCGAATGCGCCGTCGATACGTTGCCACAGCTCTTTATCCTCGAGGATGTAACAGGTTCCGGAAAAACCGAGGCCGCTTTATTTCTTTCACGGCGACTCATGGCGAAGGGAGCGGGTAATGGAATCTTTATCGCCCTTCCGACTATGGCCACATCCAATGCCATGTACGCAAGGATGGAGACAGTCTATCGACGTTTGTTTCAGAACGATTTCAACCCGTCCCTTGTTTTGGCTCATGGAGCGCGACATTTATCAGCCACTTTTATGCAGTCGATCACAGTTCCGGAACGGCAACACCACCGAGAAACATATGGAACAGAGGATGAAACAGCTACAGCCCAGTGCAGCGCCTGGCTGGCGGATAACCGTAAAAAGGCGTTGCTGGCCGATATGGGCGTTGGGACGCTCGACCAAGCGTTATTAGCGATTTTGCCATCCCGGTTTCAATCCCTTAGGCTTTTGGGGTTATGCGGGAATATTCTCATTGTGGACGAGGTTCATGCCTATGATCCCTACATGAACCGGTTGCTGCAAACTCTTCTGACCTTTCATGCCCGTTTCGGCGGGAGCGCCATTCTCCTGTCGGCGACACTGCCCCATCATGTCCGTCAACAAATGATCACAAGTTTTGCCAAAGGTTTAGAGATAGAGCAAACGCCGCATGTCTCTTCGACTAGCTATCCCCTCGCCACGACGGTAACCCGGACGGGCACCGTTATCGAAACGCCCATTGAGGCGACTTGCCATAGGCAGACCAACATAAAAGTCCGGATTGTTTCCGAGCAAGGTGAGATTGAACGATTGATTTTAAAGGCTGCCCAGGAAGGGAAATGCGTTTGCTGGATACGAAACACCGTGCATGATGTTCTCCAGGGTTACAACAGCCTTAAAGATCGTGTCGCAACGGAAAACTTGTTCCTCTTTCATGCCCGCTTCGCCATGGGTGATCGTTTGGATATAGAAAAGTATGTATGCTCAGCCTTCGGCAAGGAAAGCGGTGAAACCGACCGAAGCGGAAAGATCCTGGTAGCCACTCAAGTCGTTGAGCAATCTCTTGATCTTGATTTTGATCTGCTCATTTCCGATCTTGCGCCTATGGACTTGCTTATCCAAAGATCTGGCCGGTTACACCGGCATCTCCGCGATGCGCGGGGTAATCCGTTGCTGAACGACATGGGGAAAGATATACGGGAACTACCATGTTTCGTCATCCATTCCCCCACCCCGTCTGACGAAGCGGACGGTGATTGGTTCAAGAAGGCTTTCCCGAAAGCCTCCTATGTCTATCCCAGTCATGGTTGCCTCTGGCTAACCGCCAGACTCTTGCAGGATAAAGGAATATTGCGGATACCCGATGACGCCCGCGAACTGATCGAGGCTGCATTTACAGAAGAAGCGGATAAAAGGATACCGCCCAGCCTGCGGCAGCGTGATTTTGAGGCGGAAGGTGAAATGATGCGAGATACCTCCCTCGCTCATATCAATATGCTCAAGATTGAAGAGGGATACGCTGCAACGGCAAACCAGTGGCGGGAAGACATGCGGACACCCACAAGACTCGGTGATACGGAAACAACCGTTCGTTTGGCCCGCTGGGACGGTATGAGGCTTACGCCGTGGTATGACGCCGCGGCGTTTCCCTGGGACATGAGCCAGGTGAACATCCGCGCAGCCAAAGTCTCCTCCGAAGTTGTTCAGAAAGATCCGAACCTGGCAAAGGCCATCGAAAATTTGAAAGCCGGATTGCCGGATAAGGGGAAATGGAGCCTGCTGGTTGCGGTCTCACCCATAGGAGATGGAACGTGGCGGGGTGAGGCGCAAGACAGAAACGGTAGATCTATAATTTTGACCTACAGCTCTGAAACCGGCCTTCAGGTTTCGCGAAAGGAGTGAAAAAGAATGCAATTTAATCTCATTGATGAAAGGTGGATACCGGTCCGTCGCCGTGACGGCAGTTCGGATAAGATTGCGCCGCATGAAGTAACAAAAGGCTTCGACTATAATCCGATCATGTCTCTTGATGCGCCCAGACCGGATTTCAACGGTGCGCTCATCCAGTTTCTCATTGGTCTGGTTCAGACAACGGCGGCTCCTGATGACGAAGATGATTGGGAGGAATTGCTTATCGCGCCTCCCTCTCCGGAGTCTTTGCTTGAACGGTTCATGACCGTTCGCGACGCCTTTAATCTTGGAGGCGACGGGCCAAGGTTCATGCAGGATTTTGAAGAAATATCTACTAAGGATAGCTCTATTGAAGGCTTGCTGATTGAATCACCCGGCGCCCATACAACAGAACTAAACATTGATCACTTTATAAAACGTAACACCGTTTCGAGGATGTGCCCCTGTTGTTGCGCTACGGCACTCTTTGGTTTTCAAACAAATTCACCTGCCGGGGGACCGGGCTATATGACTTCACTGCGAGGCGGTGGACCTCTTACAACGCTTGTCCTGGGCGACAGTAACTATGATTCTCTTTGGCAGTTTTTGTTTCTGAATGTTCTTGAAAAGAGAAAATTTGAAAATATGTGTGGCAATCCCACGCTTACCGAAAAGAAACATATGTTTCCATGGATGGGTGAAACAAGGACAGGCAGGCGCAAAAAAGGCGATCAATTTACGGGTGGATACACAACGCCAGAGGAAGTTCACCCAGCAACCATGTACTGGGCGATGCCTCGCAGGATCAGGCTGAATCTCGACAATCGGACATCAAGTATTTGTGACATATGCGGCATTCTTTCTGACAGGATTATCGATTCATATAAAGAAATCCCCGGTGGCGCCAGCTATGGGGATGCATGGCTGCATCCGTTGACGCCATATTACGAGAAAACAACTAAGGGGGAAACAAACATCCTGCCCGTCCATGCACAACCGGGCGGGATTAGCTACCGCCATTGGCTTGGCCTGGTTTTACATGATTCAAGGGATAACAAAACACCGGCACGCGTTGTTCACGAGTTCATCAACAACCGTCAAAGAAATGATTGTCCATTCCGCCTATGGGCTTTCGGCTATGATATGGATAACATGAAGGCCCGTTGCTGGTACGAATCAACCATGCCACTTCTCAATATAGATCATGTAATTCATCAAACCTTTGAGAACTGTGTGGCAGGAATGGTCAGGGCAGCATCCGAGATTGCCATGAATACAAGGAGTGCTGTGAAAAAAGCTTGGTTTAAGAGGCCAGGAGATGTCAGAGGGGACGTCAGTTTTGTGGATAATACCTTCTGGCAGGCAACGGAGCCAGTCTTCTACGATATACTTCATGACTTGAAAAGTGATCTTGGAGCTGGCGGCTTGGGAATTAAAGCTGGCATGGTATGGCACAAAGAACTTTGTAATCAAGCGTTGAAACTATTTGATTTGCGCGCATGGAATGGACCCGTTGAAGATGAAGATCCTAAACGGATAGTCGATGCACGCAAGAAGTTACAGCAGTACAACTACGGCAATAAAATCAAGGAACTCTTAGGGTTGCCGTTTGACAAGAAGTCTACGGATGAAAAGAAACCAATTGCTCGGCAGAAAAATCTTGAACGCTGATGTTCAAAGAAAGGAGATTGCATGAATTTACTCAGATTTGACAGGGAGTCCCTAGAAACCGAAGCCCTTAAGGCATGGTTGCGATGGTTGGATGAAAACCGGGGAGAGCGAGCCATTCTGCGCCGGTGTGGGACACTGACAGACGTGGTGTTTTCCCCGGCCTATCATCGACTGCGGTCAGCAGTTAGCCGCTTCGGTTTCGTTGACGATGATGGTCTCGCATTGGTGGCTGGTCTGGCGGCGAGGATTAAGGAGAATATCGGCAGCGGAAGAATTGCCGAACAGATGGCAACTGCAAAATCAGGCGGCGACACCAAGGCCAGGGTCAGTGGTCTGCGCTTTCGCAGACTTCTGAAAGTGAAGGAACGAGATGATCTCTTCAGCACCATGACCCGCGTTATTGCCCTCCTTGGTGGAAGTGTCAATATGCAGAGTCTGGCGCAAGGCGTTTATTTCTGGAACGATAAAACCCGTAAGCAGTGGGCCTTCGACTACTATTCAAAAGCGCCGGGCGAGGTATGACCGTGCGAGTGGACGTTATCAATTCAAAAACTTCATGAAAGGAGAATCGAAAACATGAGTACTTTTATTCAACTTCATCTGCTGACGTCATATCCCCCCTCCAATTTGAACCGCGACGACCTGGGTCGCCCCAAGACCGCCGTGATGGGAGGTAAAACCCGTCTTCGTGTATCATCCCAAAGTCTCAAGCGGGCATGGCGGACATCGGATGTATTTTCTGAAACCCTTAAAGGGCATGTGGGAACCCGTACTAAGGTGATGGGCGTTGAAGTATTCCATGCTCTCGGTAAAAAGGGTGTGGCGGAAGACAAGGCCAAGGATTGGGCAAAACAGATTGCCGAGGCTTTCGGAAAATTGAAGAAAGCCAATACGAGCAATCCTTTGGAAGAACTGGAGATTGAACAACTTGCCCATTTCAGCCCAGACGAAAAAGAAGCCATTCTCAAATTGGTTGAAAAATTGGCGGCCCAAAACGCCGGTCCTGGTAAAGAGGATCTCGATCTATTGATGAAAAAGCATTCTGCAGTGGATATTGCCATGTTCGGCAGGATGTTGGCAAGTTCACCAGCCTTCAATATGGAGGCGGCAGTGCAGGTGGCCCATGCCATTACCGTGCATGAGGTGGCGGTAGAGGATGATTACTTTACCGCTGTCGATGATCTGAACAGGGGTGAGGAGGATATGGGGGCCGCTCATATCGGAGAGACGGAGTTTGGCGCCGGCGTTTTCTATATCTACCTCTGCATCAATCGAGACCTGCTGATAGAAAATCTGGGAGGCAATAAAACTCTTGCCAACAAGGCACTTGCAGCTTTGGTAGAAGCAGCGGCCAAAATAGCGCCAACCGGTAAACAGAACAGCTTTGCCTCCCGCGCCCGCACCTCTTACATGCTGGCAGAAAAGGGCAACGATCAGCCCCGCTCTCTCGCAGTTGCTTTCCTGAAGCCTGTGAAAGGGGAAGATATTCTTGCTATTGCGGTCAAAGAACTGGGAAAACGCCGCGAAAATTTCGACAAGGTCTACGGCCCTTGCGCGGAAGGCTTCAGGACCATCAATGCCGAAACTGGCGATGGAAAACTGACTGATATCATAAAATATGTGACGGAGTGAGCCATGACTGACTACCTTGTGTTTCGCCTTTACGGCCCGATGGCTGCCTGGGGGGACATTGCCGTGGGAGAGTATCGTCCCAGCTTTTCCCATCCATCCAAGTCTGCCGCTATCGGGCTTCTTGCCGCAGCCTTAGGCATCCGCCGCAATGAGGAAGAACGACAGAAAGACTTGGCTGATTCCTGTTCGTACGCCGTCCGGGTGGATGCCATGGGAAGTCTGCTGCGAGATTATCATACAGTGCAGGTGCCATCTTCCGGCACCGGTCGAAATCGGAAAATTTATCGTACAAGACGCGCCGAACTGGCGGAAAATGGACTCAACACCATCCTTTCCAGCCGCGACTACCGGTGTGATGCCGCCTACACGGTGGTAATCAGTTTCAGTAGCGGGGCTCCATATAGCGCACAACAGGTTGCTTCAGCCCTGAACAGACCTGTCTTTGTGCTCTACCTTGGGCGGAAGTCCT
>Ga0247842_10003141_pt1 | contig 22902 bp, 16 predicted proteins | sample LaCruzMarch2015__3_FD_192411 | JGI IMG/M metagenome (GOLD analysis project Ga0247842, IMG submission 192411) | Freshwater microbial communities from meromictic Lake La Cruz, Castile-La Mancha, Spain - LaCruzMarch2015_19m | ecosystem: Environmental > Aquatic > Freshwater > Lake | place: Spain...
AGCCTCCTTGAGCGTGGCGAGGGCGGCGATCGCGGCGCGGAGCTCCATCCGGTTGTTGGTGGTCGCAGGCTCGCCCCCGGAGATCTCCCGCTCGCTCGTGCCGTAGCGCAAGATCGCCGCCCAGCCGCCAGGTCCCGGATTCCCCAGGCACCCGCCATCCGTAAATATCGTGATCGTCTTCAAACCCGGACATCATGAAAATCCGGGAGCCGGACGCAACGAGAATCGCGCCTGCCCGGCGGGTTTTTCTTGCCGAAAGAACCACTCCCGTCGATACGTATTCGCATCGAAGCCGCCACGGACGGCGAATTTTACCAGGAACACTTTTCAAAATGAGCGGAACGGCGACGGAAGTCACAATGGTCAACGTGCAGGTGGACGGGGAATGGAAGCAGTTCCCCAAAGGCACCCGCCTGATTGAGGCCTGCATGAAAAGCGGGAAGTTCATCCCGCACTATTGCTACCATCCGAAGCTCAGCTCGCCGGGCAACTGCCGCATGTGTCTCGTCGAGATGGGCATGCCAAAAATGACGCCCGACCGGAAGCCGGTGCTCGGCGCGGACGGACGCCCGGAGATCGCGTGGGGCCCGCGCCCGGCGATCTCCTGCGCCACGGAAGTCTCGGACGGCATGGGCGTCAAGACGACGTCCCCGATGGTCGAGGAGTGCAGGAATGGCGTGATGGAATTCCTCCTCATCAACCACCCGCTCGACTGCCCGATCTGCGACCAGGCCGGCGAGTGCCGGCTCCAGGAATTTTCCGTTGAGTTTGGCAAGGGGGAATCGCGGTTTGTCGAGGACAAAGTCAAAAAGCCCAAGCGCGTCGACCTTGGCGAGCGGATCGTCCTCGATGACGAGCGCTGCATCATGTGCTCGCGCTGCATCCGGTTCATGCAGGAGATCGCGCACGATGACGTGCTCGGCTTCCTGAACCGCGGCAGCCACACGACGCTCTCGGTCTATCCGGGCAAGCGCCTCGACAGCAACTACTCGCTCAACACCGTCGACATCTGCCCGGTCGGCGCCCTCACGAGCAAGGATTTCCGCTTCAAGATGCGCGTCTGGTTCCTCAAGGAAACCAAGAGCATCGATGTCACATGCGGCACCGGCACGAACATCCTCATCTCGAGCCGCGAGAACGTCGTCCACCGGATCACCCCGCGCGAAAATGACCTCGTCAATTCGTGCTGGATGCCGGACAGCCACCGGCTCAATTTTCACTACCTCCACAGCGACGACCGCCTCAAAGAACCGTTCGTCCGCGGCGAGGAGGTCCCGGCAAAATGGTCGCGTGCGCTCGAAGTGGCAGCGGCCAAGCTCAAGGGCCGTCCAGCAAAAGAGACGGCCATCATTGCCTCCGCCCGCATGACAAACGAGGAGCTCTTCCTCGTGGCACGCCTCGCAAAATCCCTCGGGATCGAGAACCTCGACGTCCTCCCCCGCCCGCAGCAGGGGGATGGATTTTTGGTCTCGGACGACGGCAACCCGAATACCTCCGGCGCAAAGCTTCTTGGCGTGGCCACCGGACGGCTTCCCGGAATCGTCTCGGGCGTCGAAAACGGAACGATCTCCGGACTCGTCGTCCTCGGCGAGGACGCGGTCGACTGCGGGATCTCCGAGGCCGCCCTCATGCGCCTCGATGTGCTGGTCTCGATGGGAATTCTGGCCAACCGGACAACTGCTCACTCCGCGGTCGTCCTGCCCTCGAGCGCCTGGGCCGAAAAGCGCGGCTCGATGATCAATGTGAAAGGACGCCTGCAGCGCCTCAACCAGGCAATCCAGCCGCCGGGCAACGCACGGGACGATTGGGAAATCCTCCGCGACCTGATCCTCGCCCTCGCCGGAACCAACGGGATCGGCACGATCGAGGACGTCTTCCGACAGATGGCCGCAGAGACCCCAGCCCTCAACGGCCTGACGCTCAGCCGGATCGGCGACCTCGGGATCGTGGTCTAACGGCGCCGACGGAGCATCGCCCTCCAGAGGCGGCCCAAAACCTGGAGGGGTGACCTCCGTCGATTTCTCCGCTGCACTCTGCGCTCCCGCGTTCAGCCGCTGATCAATTCCGTCACGTTTCAGATTTCAGCTTTTCCGCCTCACTCCGCCCGTATCCGTTGGCTCGCGCAGCTGAAAAATCTGATTGCATGTCAGCAAGAATCTCCTTACTTTTTCGTACATGCAAGGAACCCTTACATCGAAGGGGCAAATCACGATTCCGGTCTCGCTGCGCAGGCGCTTGAAGCTCGAGCCTGGAGATGTTCTGGATTTTGACGAGGAGGCTCCCTACCTCAAAGCCTCCAAAGCGATTTCCCCGGCCGATTGGGATCAACTTCGATCCGGGTGGAAAGATCCGTTCCCCGACCAGGATGCCCGGCAGATTCTGGATGAACTTCGTGGGCCGGTCGAACTGCCCGGCAAACCGGATGCGCCTTGAAGACGGCCATCGACGCATCGGTGATCTGGTGTATCCGCAAGAAGGAATCTGGTTATGAGGGTTGGCAGACACTTCTTGAGCAAGCCGCCCGCTCCGGGCAGCTGTGCATGTGCCCGGTCACCTTTGCGGAGATCTCGCCTGGCCATCCGAACCCCGCTGCTGTCCTTCGGGATCTCTCCCTTCTAGCCACCAGCTACGAAGAGATCTCGCCGGAAGCTGCCTTTCTGGCAGGTGAAATCCATCTGCGCTACCGCCGGGAAGGCGGACCGCGCGAACATCTGATTCCGGATTTTTTGATCGCCGCTCATGCCCAGATCCAATGTAGCGGCCTTGCAGCCATTGACCGGGGCTACTTGCGCCGGTATTTCCCCCGGCTGAAACTCATCACTCCGCGCCCAGCGTAGAGCATTCCGCGCGGTCAATATCCCGGAAAAAGCCGACGATGACGACGGAGCCTCGCCCTCCAGCGACCGGCCAAAACCTGGAGGGATGCCCTCCGTGGCGTCCGTCGATTCCCCCTCTTCAACCATCGGACCGGGAATGGTATTCTGTAGAAGGCAACGAAGGCCGAGAGCATCCCGTGAAAGCATGATCCGTTTTCCAGAAAATGCGTCAATAAGCGGGACTGGCCCCACATCCCACTTCTAAGCCCCAAGGGGGCTTCATCCCATAGCCCAGGGCAAGCGCCAGCGCCGCCCTGGGTCTTGGAGAAATTGCGTCCCTGCCCTGTAGGGGCAGCATCCCCCCCATCTTAAGAGCCATTCGGGACTGGCCCCACATCCGATTTCACTCGTTCCGTCCTCGTCAAATTGAATCCATCCAGGCCTGCGGGGATAGCGCCGTTACCACACCCGCCAGGCGTTCGCGGATTTCCAGGTCGAAGGTGACCAGGGGAGCACCCTTTTCCCGCGCAAGCTGACAATAGATCGCATCCGCGCCGCGAAGAAAGTAGCGGCCAGCCAGTTTGGCCGCGGTCCCTGCGGCTTCCTCCGACAACGGGAAAAATTTGGCGCCCGTAAAACGTTGCATCCGCGCAACCGCCAGATTCGCCTTGTCTGGATCGCGCTTCCTTCGAGCCACCCCTCCCGCGACCTCCGCCAGAGCGAGGGTCGGGAACAGGATCTGATGCTTCTCGGTCTGGCAATAGGCAAAAAATCTCGCCGCCTCCCCATGCTCGTTTTCCTCCGGAATTGCGAAGGCCAGGAACACGCTGGCGTCCACCACAATTTTCACCGGCGTCCTCCAAGCAGGTCGGCAACGGCTCCCTCTCCGAACACCGGCCCTCGCATGGCCTCCAAGAAGGGAGCCTCATTTTCCATCCATTCACGAATCATCTGCTCGTCCCGCTTTTTCAACGTTCGCACCGGAGGGGCCATGCCCGAAGGACGGCTCAGCGCCGATCCCAGGGCGGAGGCAATGAGCTTTGTCAGAGTAGTCCCTTCGCGGGCCGCCCGGATTTTCAGCTCGCGATAAACCTCGTCCGGAATCTCCAGCGTTGTTTTCATTTCTACAGATTCCCAGAAAACCATATATCTGTCAATCACGTCGCCATCCGCTTTCAGATTTTCACTTTCCACTTTTCAAGTCTCGGAATAGACAACAGCCCCGCTTCCCGAAAAGGCGTCAATACGCGGGACCCCAATTCCGGGTCAAAAAGGACGTCAAGCGCATGGACAAGCGGGGCAGCGACATGGCGAAACTCAAGAGCGTGCTTGAAGTGCTCGTAGAGGGAGGCTCTCTGCCGGAACAATTCAAAGACCACCCGCTGCGCGGCCATTTTGCAGGCAGTCGCGATTGCCATATCGAGCCAGATTGGGTGCTGATCTATGCTCTTACGGAAAAGGACACGCACGTTTGCTTCGAGCGCACCGGCACGCACAGCGATCTGTTCCGCTGACAGCCTTGAAGAAGGGACGCCCCGTGAAGTCGGCGCTGACGGAGTATCGCCCTCCAGCGGCGACCCAAAACCTGGAGGGATGCCCTCCGTGGCGTCCGTCGATTTCCCCCTTCATCCATCAATCATCGGACCGGATGGAACCGGTCCCTGTGGGGCTGTTTGCAGTCAGGTTGCAGCCAGGTTGTTGACTGACTGAACGCCCGATGACACAATCCATCCCATGCCGAAAATTTCCGAATGGGGCCCGGTGAGCATTTTCATCAACACGCGTGCAGAGCACAACCCGCCGCACTTTCATGCCGTGAGCGGGGAGTGGGAGGCATCTATTCGTATCGGCGATTTTGCGGTGATGGTCGGCAAGCTCCCTCCCAGAGTTCTCGGGCAAGTTATCGAGTGGGCCGCTCTGCACCAGGGGGAATTAATGCAGGAGTGGGATAATATGAGGGCCGGACGCCCGCTGAACCGCATCGCTCCACTGCCATGAGAGTCACCAACATCAACTTTCTGGAAGGCTTCCGCGTGCAACTGACGTTCTCGGATGGCTTCAGCGCCCGGCTTGATCTGGCACCTGCCCTCGCCCCGGACGACCCCCTGCGCGATCCCGCCCTTTTTTTGCAAGGCCGTACAAACGGGCTTACCGTCGAGTGGCCGGGCGGTATCGATTTCTGCCCGGATGTTCTCCGGGTCTGGTGTCAGGCCGAAGCGGTTCTGCCCCCGAACGAAACCGCCGCTGCCTTAGAGGCAACGTTTTCCTGCCCATCGGCAGTCTGACTCTCTCCCTTCATCCCGGCCCCCCCACTCGCCAGCTCGACGGTGGCGGTTACCAACCACCAAGGCGAAAGTCGGCGCTGACGGAGCATCGCCCTCCAGCGGCGGGCCAAAACCTGGAGGGATGCCCTTTCGCCTTCGACAAAACTACGGCGGAACAAGGGCTGTGGCGTCCGTCGATTTCCCCCTTCTCATCCATCAATCATCGGACCGGGAATGGTATTCTGTAGCAGTCAACGAAAGCCGAGAGCCTACCGTGAAAGCATGATCTGTTTTCCAGAAAAGGCGTCATGACCCCTCACGCCCAGGCCGGAGTTTACCACGAAGATCATGAAGAGTATGAAGGGAAGGCTTTCAAAAAAGTGATCCAACATGCGGGGGTACCTTTACCCGTTGGACGAGATCGACGGCGCTGGCCCACTTAATACACTGACCTCCCTGGTCTTCAGGAGCTTCACGGTGAACCCAATTGCGGAATATAGGATCCGTGTTCAGGGCGCTCGCTGGTTTTCCGCTTTCCGCTTTCAGCCTTCAATTTTCGGGTTTCCCTCCTCATCCGACAGAACCAGGCCATGCGTGGTGAGCGGGAGGAAATCCTTCCGGTTGCTGGTCGCCAAAGGAACACCGACCCGCATCGCAGTTGCCGCGATGCAGCAGTCTGCGAAACTTTTGGAGCGTCGGCCTGTCAGATTGAAAAGGCTTGCCGCCGACTCGGCATCCGAGCGCTCCGCGTGCGGCAGGAGTTGTCGCGCCAGAGATTCAGCTGCATTTGAAATGGGTCCGCAGAGAAATTCCCCCCAAGCTAAGGTGCTGATTCCGAGCGATTTCCGCGGTGAAGCCACTCGACAACCCGGGTCTCCGCCGCGCTACCGGGAAGCAACGCCTCAATCAGAAAGTTCGCGTCAAGGTGGATCACGGTACTTTACCGCCTGGCCTCCGCAACGGTCTGCTTCCATGCAGAGGCATCAGCTTGAGTCAGGCCAACGGTCTGCTGCAACCGGCGAAAAATCTCCAACAGTTCCTTCGGAGTCTTGGCTTCGCCCAGGGGCTCTGGAGGAGGGAGAAAAGTCATCGGAATGCCATGAAGAGGATCGCTCGCGGCTGGGTCTGCAGGGGGAGCAAATGGAAAAACGATCACCTCGACGGATTCCCCGCGGCGGAACGGAGTGTCGCGGATTGTTACGATCCCATCCTCAGCCAGAGTCGTTTCAGCGCGGTGAGCTTGCATAGGCAAAACATAAAACGACTTCTCGTCCGGGACAAGAACGAACAGTTTTACACTCCCTTCATCCCGGCTCCCCTCTCGCCTGTTGGCCGGTGGCGGTTACCAACCACCAAGGCAAAAGTCGGCGCTGACGGAGCATCGCCCGCCTACGCGAGTGGGTTCCTCCATTTGACCGCAGGAAACCGGTCAAAATCGCGGTCGCTGGAATAGACAACGGCTCCATTTTCCTTGGCGTGCGCGGCAATCAGGGCGTCTGTTGAAAGGTTGCCGCCGAGCTCGGCGGCTTCCAGCAACTCGAAAAACAAGGCGATGGTCTCCGCAGCCGGTGCCAGCAGGCGGACGTGGGGCTGGTTAAACCATTGGCCGACGCGCTTCCTCACCTGCTTCACGGTCATCGGCTCCGTACAAACCGACGGATGCGTCAGGATGCGGGTGAAGGCGAGCACGACGACCCACGGGATGCCGATCGGCTCGCTGCCGGACAAGGCCGCCTCCCACCAGCTCTTTGCCTTCACGTGGTGCGGCGACGTCGTATCGTAAGCGTAGATCAAAATGTTGGCATCCGGAACGATCATCGGGATTCGAGCTCGTCGTAGAGCTGGTTCATGCTGAGTCCCCGGAATGCGGTTTTGACCCCAACCGCCCGGGGCTCGATCCGGATCGTCTTCGCGGCGGCTCCCTTCCCCGCCAGACCGCGCTGAAGCGTTTCCTGTACGACCACCCGGAACGGCCGCCGATCCCTCGCCGAGACCTCCCTCAACTCCCTTAAAATGGCATCATGGATGTCAATCGTTGTCCTCATGTTTGGCACCATGATGCCATAAATCGAAATGTCAAGGCTGCCCTCAGGTTTCCGCTTTTCGCTTTTCGCTCTCCCAAAAAGGCGTCAATACGCGCGACAGACCCCTCACGCCCACATACCGGAGTTTACCACGAAGATCATGAAGCCGCATGAAGGGAAGGCTTTCAAAAAAGTAATCCGGCATGCGGGGGTACCGCTACCCGTTGGATGGATGAGATCGACGGTGCTGGACAAACCTAATACATTGATATTCATGCTCTTCAGGAGCTTCATGGTGAATCCAATTGCAGATTATACGATCCGCGCCCGCTCCCTGGTTTTCCACTTTCAGCTTTTCGCTTTTCGCTTTTCGCCCGGAGGGCGTTGATTGTGACGAAATCGTAACAATACTTCCCTCGTCAGCGGGCGGATTTTCCCCGATCTCTTGGCACGTCAGACGGCCATGTTCATGCTTGTACGGATGGTTTGCGCCGCTGCCATACAAACCAAAAACCAAAAAACATGATAAAATCAAAACTCACCCGGTTTGCGCTCATCGCGCTGGCTGGTGCGGCGCTGACAGCCAATTCTGCGAAAGCAGCGGTTGTCACGTTCGACAACGGGGATCTCGTCCTCGGGTTCCGCAGTGGAGCAAGCTCGGTTTACCAGTTCAATCTGGGCCTTGCCACCAGCTTCCGCGATAACTCGAACGTCGGATTCATCGCAAACATCAACACGGACTTAGAAGCAGCTTTCGGAGCTGGCTGGTTCTCAGATGCAACCCTCTTCTGGGGTATTGCTGGCGTCAAATCCAACATCAACTCCGATCCAGTAGTCAACGGTGACGCTGCTCAGACAATCTACTTGTCGAAAGCGCGTACCAACTTGGTTACGGGCAGCACGGCTCCTTCTGTGACTCTCCAGTCCCAACGCGCTGCTTCTGCAACGAGCATTATGGGCATGCAGAACGTGTTTAACACGCAGACAGCTACAACAACTCCAGCCAGCTTAGGCAGGGGTGCCGAGGTAGCCAAAAGCGTTGTTGGCGATTGGTCGGAATACGTGGGAGGCACCGACTTCATCGCGCTTCCTGATATCGAGCAGAACATGGGTGCTGTGAGCAACGGTTCGTTTGCAGGTGTGAGCAATGTCGAGGGGGCACTTGACGTTTATCGCCTCCTCAATCCGGCTTCCGGATCGAGCACAGGAACACTTGAGACAACATTCGTCATCCGGCAAAACGGTGATATCTACGCCATCCCGGAACCATCCACCTACGCTCTACTCGGAATGTCTGGCCTTGCCATCGCATTCTTTGTTCGCCGTCGCAATCAAAACCTTAAAGCCTAAAAAATTAACCATCTAAAATTATTATGAAAATCAAATCACTTCTCACATGTGCTGCCGCTCTCGCATTTGCGTCTTCGGCTTTCGCAACGGATTACACGATTCGCCTCACCGGTTCGACCGCATTCCGAGGTGCTGTTTACAATTCGATCCTCGCTGCAATCAGCAACGACCGCTACACTTATAGCGAAAAAGCAGGAGGCGATGGGCTCAGCAAAGCCAAATATGCGACATTCATCGGAAATATTGGCGTTAATGATACCTACACGATCTATTGTTCGTTTGAAGGCTCGTCCGAAGGGGTAGAAGCGGCAGTGATTGGTAAATCACGCAACTTCATTCCTGCGGCTACCGTTCCCCTCAGCGGCTCATCGGTTGCCGGTGGAGAGAACACCACATCAACGGCCACAGAGGTTGCCACAGCAACGATGGGCTTCTCGGACGTGTATGCTTCGACGGCAACTGCGGAGTCAGGTTCCCTGCTCGGATACTCAGATGTAGATGTTGACGACACGATCGTGGGCATCACCCCATTTGTGTTCATCGTCAATGAATCCACGCCTGGAACGATCACTAACATCTCGGCTGAGCAGTTCCGCGCCCTTGCGTATCAAGGAACAGTGACGGCTTCCGGCCTAGGAGCCGAAGGCGACTCCAATCTGGTTTACCTGATTGGTCGTACGCCCTCCTCAGGAACGCGCGCTACGGTCCTTGCTGTTACCGGCTACGGCATTGCCAACCCCGTTGTTCAATATAAAGTGACAACGGACGCAGGTGAGGTAAATGCCTCAGCTCCCGTGAACAATGGCAACGGTGGTTACTACTCGGGAGGGGACCTTTCCAAGGTGATGAAAGCGGCCAGTGCGTTTGGATACATGCTTGGTTACATCGGAACCGGCAGCGATCTCAACACCGCAACCGGCGCAGGAGCGCGCATCATTAAGTTTGATGGCGTTTCTCTGTCGGATGGTGGCGGCGCACTCGATACCACGTTTGCCAACATCAAAAATGGTTCCTACACCTACTGGAGCAAGCAGCACTTCATGATCCCGACAAGTCCTGCGGACGCCGGACAAACATTGTTCCGCAACGCAGTGGCTGCACAGATCCCAACCAACCTCGGAACAGCTGGCATCGACACAGGATTGATGGCTGCTGATCGCATTGGCGATGGCGGTCTTGTTCTCTGGTAATGAGAGATTGTTAACAACTAACTAAGTCAAACCGACAGGTGCAGGGGCTATGCCTCTGCACCTGTTCTTTTTTATGAATAGAACACAGCTTCTCCTGTTAATAGTTCTTGGCGTGACAGTTGTAGGAGGGGGATCATATTTCCTGTTGAGTCAGTCATCGCAGCAGCAGGAGAAGAGGAACGTTGCGCCCATCGCTCCCGCTCCACCACCCGCATTAAACGCCAAAGCAGAGAGCTCTCTAAACCTCCCTTCCCCAGCAAGCAGCTCATCTCCGCATGCCCAGCAAGAGCACCTTGGACCGCTGACGCAGTCGAGTGGCCAAGGGGCAGCACGAAAACAGCCACCGAATCAGCCGCCTGATTCGCGGAGAGATCAAAATACAAAACCAGCACCCCCTGGAGCTTCATCCGGAACTTTCAGAGTTCTTTCAAGCCCATCGCCGAACTTCCCCAGCCAACCGAATGCGCTACTTGCCTCAGGTGTTCCAACCGAGACCACTGTTGAGGTTGCGTTGCCCGATGGTGTGGGGGCATCGCTTCCAGCAGCCTTTGCTCCCCCCGATCCAGAACGCCCCATTCCTGCCGATCAACAAGCTACCTTGGATGCAATGGCAGAGGATTTCGCCGCTGCCGTGCAAGAATCAGGGGCTCAGCCCTCCAGTGAAGAATACAAAGCCACTTGGAAGGATGCTCAATTGTCGGTGGACGATTCCGTTCGAGCCATCTACGGGCAGACGGCTTATAACGAACTCCATCTCCAAGCTGCCAGAGAGGCTGCTAAAGCAATCAGAGCCTCGGGAAAATGATTTTACTCGGCTTTGACGGCGAAACTATCTGCCAGTTTCCGTGCGGTTGCTTTCTCTGTCACGCTCCGACCTTTTTCATAGTCAGCCAAGGAGTTGATGGCAGTCACTTCATTTTGATCAGCAGATAAATAGAACCACATGAGCGCTTGGATGGCGTCTGTCTTGACTCCCTTTCCCAATGCATAGAGATCTCCAAGATTGGCCTGCGCCTTGGCGTTCCCCTGCCGGGCCGATCTCTCATACCATAAGGCAGCTTTGTTATTGTCCTGCCCGATTCCTTTTCCATGTTGATACAAGACCCCCAAGAGATTTTGGGCCTGCGGATCACCGTTGCTGGCAGCCTTTTCAGCCCAGAAATAGGCGCGCTGGTAGCTGCTGCTGTCCTGCAGTTCCATGGCGCTGTGATAATAAGCGAGCGCCAAATCGCGTCGTGAAGACTTAAAGTCGACTTCAGCAGCTTTTTCCATGAGGCGCCGCCCGCGGGAGCAATCCGTTCGGCCCCCTACTCCATTCATGAACATGATCCCCAGATTGTAGGCAGCCATTAATGATCCGCCTTCAGCCGCCCTTTCAAAAAGCGCCCTGGCCCGCTCCTCGTCTTTCGCAACAATCCGGCCCTCTCGATAGATCACCGCCAAGCCTGCGATCGACTCGGCGTGGTCCTGTTCAGCAGCTTTGCTGAACCACTCAAACGCCTTTTTTTCATCGCGGCTAACGCCCTGCCCGAGCAGTAAAGCGCGTCCCACTTCAAACTGTGCAGCCGCATCGCCAGAATCTGCCTTAGGAAGAAGGGAGTTATAATCGGCGCAAAATGCAGATCTCCACGAAATCAGAAGGAGCACAAGAACAAGCGCCATCGGAAATTTTAAACGGATTTTTGTGTGAGATGTTTTCATATCCCCAATGAACTCTTTCGTCAGATCTCATCCTTGGTTCTGATCGTCCTCTCCTCCTCCATATCCGAGGACTTCGACGGTAATCGTGGACGGCGGCTCCTCGATTTCCTGCTTCTGGGTCGCCTGCTGTAGCGCTTCCTGAGAAGCGGCGTTCACTGCAGCAGTGGACGACGTCGGAGCCGGTGCAACCGGTGCGGGCGCGGAAGTCGGAGTCACGCTAGACGGAACGCCCGTAGAGGTCCCTCCCGCCTGAATGTTGCCAGCATTCAAAACCGCTGTCGCAGAGATATTCAAATTCCCGGATGAACGGATTCCAGCATCCCCGGCGTCAACAATCCCCTCGACCGCGATGAGATCGACATCACCCGGCTCGATCCCTTCAACTGTTGCGAGCACGCCGATTCCCCCGCCTGTGGCTAGACCGGAGAGGTCGGTTTCGACGTCCGCACTGGCAGGATCGATCAGGACGCGAGTGGGTGGGGCAGTCTGGAGAGTCTTGGAGGATTTCCCGGCGGCGATATCTCCAGTAGAGGCCCAGATCACGACATCCCCTCCTCGAAGGGTGAAGATTCGCGACACCCCAATATCAACGTCGGTATCCGTGAAGATCGAGATCCCTCCGCCATACTCGGTGACAATTCCTGGCGGAGTTAAACTCTCCTGCCCATCTGTGAGAGCCTCCTGCAAGCGGAGCCCGCCGTTTGGCGCAAAGAGGCTGACCGCCCCCCCGGTCGCTGTCCGAATGCTTCGCTGCTGTGTTTTGATTTCACCGGTTTTCCCCGAGGTGGGTCCGAAGAGCGACTCAATAGCGGCAAATCCAGTTTCGTAACTCCCGGTTTCTTTGTTCAATCGTCCCGTGTTGCGAAGAACCCGGTAGAAAAGGCTCAATGCCACACGCGCCTGGCTTTCTGCATCCAAGGCATCCACATCCGTTACGCCAAACTCCTGGAGCAGCGACTCCAAGTAACCTTGGAGGCTATCCTCCTTCTCCACCTCATCCAAGAATGATGCATAGTCAAGAACACCACCCGCCAAACCCGCAGAGAACCCGATCCCCGAGCCAGCAATGATCTCAGCACCCCCGAAAGGCAGTGCTGGGTTTCTTGCATTTCCGACGCTGATCAGGCCGGCTCCCCGCCCGGTTGTTCCAAAGGCGGGCGCGGAACCAAGGTCGAGATCTCTGCCCGCAAGAACCTCCAGAAGTCCGGGGCCGCTGATCTGGATGTCTCCTGCCAAAGAGTTGGTATCGTCGTCGGCCGTGAAGGCAAAGGATGGATCTGTGATACGATAACCCGCCTTAGTGGCAACACTTCTCAGCGGAGAGTTCTCATTATAAGGAATGATGTCCCGGCTCGCTGAGATCATCGAGATGCTGTCCTCGCTCGCGTTCTGAATATACAGTGCGACATCGGTCAGGTCCTTTCCGGAATAAATCTGTGTCAACTTTGGAGTGAAGAGGGTGAGGCTCTCGATATTGCCGAGCCCCGAATACAACCGCACGGGAGTTACATCGTTCGCATGAAGCCCCGACGAGGCATGGCGGGCCAACTTTTTCTGGAGGAACGCTTCCGTTCCCGAGGTCTCGCCGCTTTCCTTGAGGCGAAGATCGATCTTGGAGAGCAGGAAATCGGTATCTGTGCTGATCAGGGCAGACTTAACCCGAGAGCCCCCCCGATGGGATTGATAGGCAAACGGAGATGTCACCCGAGGAAACAGGCTCGGATCCGCGTCGGAGACGTTGATCCACGCCGAGCGATAGCTGGCGACACCACCGGTAATTCCGTTGGGCCCCGCAGATCCACCAAAAACTCCAGTTTGACCGAACCCTTCGATGCGATTGGCCGCGAGCACCTCGAGCCCGCCGGACGCGGAGGGGAACAGCACAATGTCACCCAGCAGCTTCACGGAGCCGCTGTACGAGGCCGCAGTGAGGTTGGGAGCCATGAGCCGGAGGCTCCAGCTAAACGGAGCAACGGCCGACTCGGAGAGCCGTAGCCATGGCTGCAGAAAGGCTGCGGACGTGGACGAAAGCTGGTTCTGCGTCCGGTACCATTCCTGTAGCGCCGGGGCGGACGCAGATGAGGTGTTGACCGAAACCGCCTGCCGGATCGTGACATCCCCCGAAAGCGACGTTGCGGAAACGGCAGCCGTCGGGCTGTAAGTAGTAAAGTACGATTTGTACCAGTACCCATTGTTGATTCCAGAGGGGAGAAGGAATGGGTTCGATACTGGCCCAAGGAGCACGTTCCCACGAGCGGAGACGTCAAACGAGGATTTACCCACAAACAGGGTTGTTCCCAGCCAGGTTGAACTGTCTTGGACACTTTTGGTTGTTGAAAGAATCCCGAGCGACGGCGAGCGGGTGTCGTTTGTTGTCACGGACCGGCCCGCGGTGATCGTTCCAGTCCCCCGCTCGACATAATAAACTCCTCCATTGACATCGCGACCGGCAGAAACAAAGAGATCGCCTCCGCCGAGTTCGACAAATGCGGCCGTGGTAGGGTTGCCCATCGCCATCCGCGCATTGGTGGGAATAACCGCGTCCACATTCATCACATCGTTTCCTGCACGAAGCGTCACATCTCCCCCGCCGAGCGCACCAACGCTCAGGAAGAAATTGCTGAAATCCACCCACCAAGTCGTGGAGGCCTCCGGGTCGGTGATGCTGGCATTGACGTTCGACTGCAGGACGCCGGAAACGCCAGAATCCCCCGTGCTATCCAAGTATCCCCTCCGATACAGCCAACTCCCTGGCATCTGTCGCGAAGAGTCGTCGATCAGCGCGCCTGCGCTAGTCCGGGTAACCCGCCGGATGTCATTTCCCGCGCTGATCGAAACATCCCCACCTGCCAAAGAGTAGAAGGCTTGGTACACTTGCTGGCTGACGCCAAGAGCATCCGATCCGAATGCAGAGAGTGGCGACTGGACGATCAAGCCTGTCAGGTTTGGCGACAGAACCGGGACAATGAAGTCGTTCAGCGAGGAAATCGTCATCAGGCGGACGGCGGCTCCGCCGATAACCGCTGATGCTGTGGGCAGAGCCACCCCTGCTGTATAGATTGACGCGAGAGGGTTCCGCAGCTGAACATCGGTTGCTGCGTTGATGGTGATGCTGCCCGTCCCGGTTCGGACAACTTGGTATAATCCATTGCGCACGGCATCGTCGGTTTCCGCTAATGACCCCCCCGAGATCCTTTGATCATTCACACGCTTATCCTTGCCGATGAGCACGGATCCTGACGAGCCGACGGCGGCAGAATTTGCAGCACCCAGCGAGGCTCCACCAGTGATCCGGTACGACCACGATTGCGCGTTGATGGGCAGATTTTTCGTGGGATCGGCAGGCAGGTTGTTAACCATGCCCATCAGCGGGGCGAGCCACATCGACGAGTTTCCGTTGATGTTCGGGTAGGAGTTTAAGAGCGATGGGACAACAGCCGTAAATCCATCGCTCAGCGTATTGAAGAAGATGACGTCACGGGAAGCCCGGAGCGTCAGCACACCTGGAGCAGCTTTGGGTCCAAATCGGTACGTCCCAAGATTCCAATCACTTGTATTCGCAGAGGAGGATGTGCCCAGAGTCAAGTCGCCGCCCGTATTGACGATTTCCGCACCCGGCAAAATCACGAGGGCCGATTCGAGGCCGGGCTGGCTGGCCAGCAGGGAATTTTTTATGGCCGTATACGTTGCACTTGCGGTTCCGGAAACGCCCAGGAACGTCTGGCCTTCCGCAAGGATCTTATTTTGAAGCGCCGTGGTGATGGTTCCCGCCACACCGCTGATGTCAGCTGTGGCGTTTGAATAGACCTTATATCCCTCCACGACGATGCTGGATGCCCCGACGATTGTTGAGCCGAGCGATGAAATACTGATGCCGTTGCCTGCACCCACACCGGCTGCGGTAACTCCTGTGCGAGGAGCGCGCAGGTGGAGGGTTCCGGAGAGTTCCCCGAGCTGCGCAGCATCAACAACCGTGAGGTCGAGCAGTGCCCCGGCCTCCAAGGTGAGGGTCCCGGTTCCCTGCACCCCATTTACCTGAGTGCCTGCTTCCAGCAGGATTGATCCACCCTTGCCGGAAGACTGGTAATCTTGGGCACGAACCGAAATTGTGGCCCCGTTCCTGACAATCAAATCGCCCCGCGAAACGAGGGCAACTCTTCCTCCCGTTGCTCCCCCGGCAAAAAGAGAGGCAGCATTTGGCCCGGTGCCGATGACTTCGATTTTTCCTCCATCGGCAGAGATCACCAACTCCGAGGACTGTGACCCCCCCTCCACCCTCACATCCCCGGTGCGCATGCGGAGCTCACGTGATCCCGAGAAGGCTCCTGCGTTGAGCGACGCAAACAACGCCTGGGTGCTCAGGAGGGCGTTGGTGTCCAGCGAGAAGCTTCCTCCCAGCCCACCTACCCCGGGAGTCCCATTGAAAGATCCCCCCAAAACAAAGTTTCCAACCGGGGCGCTGATGGCGATTTTTCCGGCATCTCCTGCGCCCGCCTGAGCCCCGACGTCAAGGCTTGCCCCCGACAGGATCCTGACGTTGCCCGTATCGGCTGACAGGCGGATCGTACCGCCGTCAGTAAAGCGAACAACATCGTAGAACTCTTTCGAAGTCCCCGCGACGTCCAGGTGGCCGCCAATAACCAGATCGCCTGCGGTCGCTCGAAGATCGAGGATTCCGCTCGGAAGAGAGATATCTGAGGAAACAGTTAAAGCCGGTCCCTTCAATGAGATTTTTGCGCCGAGGCCGCTAACGATACCTGCTCCTGGGGCGGTGCCGGAATTCACGATATCCAGGAATCCGCTGTCGGCTATCATCGCAAAGGTTGTCCCCGCAGCCGCCGCGAGAATCGGCGTGGATACCCGGATCGATCCCTGCGATCTCAACCCGCGGGTGTCGGAGCCCTCGCCAGATAGAGCGATCCCGCCCGTCGCATCTAAGCGCAGAAGCGCATATTGATCGACGTTTACTTGGTTGACCCCAAGCAGAATTTTTGTGGCTTCGAACGCGAGAGTTCCCGAGAGCGGAGCGACCGGGCCTGGGCCGCTGTTGCCGGTCAGGTTATCCAACTGAATCGTTGAGGCGGAAACGGTGACGGTTCCCCCGGCGTTGTTAAACCCTCGGATCTCTCCGGATCGGAGAGCGAGGCGAGAGAGACTCGACGAGCCAATCCGACCGGTCCCGTAAATATCAAACGTCGTGTAGCTCAGGAACGAAAGGTCCCTTGTTGAAGCGATACTATTCAGGATATCCTGACCGAGAACGAGCCCGTTCGTCGGAAGCAAGGCTCCGGGGGAATTCAGCTGGACACTGATTCGACCACTGTTCAGGGAGAGCACATCAGCGGACAACGAAGCACCTGCGGAAAGTGATGTTCCGGATGTGGAGTCCAAAATCAGGCGATTTCCGCGGAGGGTAACCCCGGAGTGGACAATCAAATTCGGACCGGCCGCGGTGCTGGTGCCTGAGCGAAAGATGTCGGCTGACTCATCGCTAGATATCCAGAGCAGCACACCGTTCCCACTGGCCGCAACGGAAGGATTTCCGGCTGTCCACATGCCGGACGATGCCCTGCGAACGCCTTCCTGGAGAATGGAGGCTCCAGGAAGAAGCTCCAGAGTCTGTTTTGCGGCAAGAATCACCTCGGGAGCTGCGAGGGCAGTCCCGGCGTTGTTGACTGTGATGTTCTGCGCTTTCGTTGCGAGAGAAACGCCATCCGCGGTGGCTTGGCGGATACCTCCGATCAAGAGGCTCTCGGCACCCCAGGAGTTGAGAATTGAGGTGTCCAAAACGGTGAGGGAGGAGGTGCTTCTGGATCCTGGCCCAGCGATAAGGATGTCGCCAGTTGTGCTGATGTCAACCCGTGCCCCCACGCCGCCCGTAGCAGGCTTGCCGCGCACAGCCCCCCGCAGATCCAGCACGCCGACAGCCTGAAAGGCCACAGCACCAGCATCCGCCGGCAGCATCGGAACCGTTTGGTCAAGGCGCTTGGCACTGTCACGCAAAAACTCGTTTGCGCTGTAGAGAACATATTCTGCCCTCGTGTGGATCTGCTCGGAGTTGAGAACCTCGAACTGCTCTCGCTTGCCTGTGACCTTCCGGCCGGAGTTCAGACCATTGTACGCAAAACCGGAAACCCTCCACGTGCCATCGGGTCGCTGGATAGCGCCCGGCGATTTACTAGATTTTTTTGTTACAAGATAAGCCCCATCCAACAAAGCATATCGCGCTGGCAGCAAGGTGTAGTCGCCGGCTGGCAACCCCGATCCCTCGTCCAGATAGACACGGCTTCCCACGCCGAGCTGATTATTTGATAAGAGAGAGTCGGAGAAGAGCTCGTTTGCATTTCCGAGGTTTGTATTCAGATACCCAGGAGAATATGGTGCAAACTTCGAGGAGAAACCGGGGATGACCGCGTAAGAATCTTCGGACGCAAGGATATCAGACGTGCCACCCGTCCCGGTGATCCAGCGATAGGCCATGAGGTCACCTCCTCCTGTCAGGTCCACCACCGACCCAGCCTCAGTCGTGACCGTCAATCCAGAAACCGTCACGGATTTTTCAGGGACCCCTCCAGCAGTGATGTTGATTCCAGAAGGGCTGGTCCAGTTTGTACCATCCGAGCTGGTCCCATACGGCAGAATGAGCGCAGCTCCGTTTAATCCGACAGCCGACACAGAAGTCTCGCTTCCAGCGGCAAGTACAGTAGAGACAGAGATCGGGGCTGCCTGTTTAGATATCGGGTCAATGGGGGCAGTGCCAGTGCCATCGTAACCCAGCGCGATCGAGCCGATGGGAGCGCGGACAACCCCAGCCTGAGTAATCGTCCGGGCATAAAACTCGAGATTGCCGCCAGCAGAAAGGGGAAGTGATGCCTCGCCGGAGCCAGAAATTGTGACGCTGCCTGATCCGCCGGGCGGATCATAAACATAGACCCCGATGCTATGGGCCGTGGCCGGATAGACTTGTGCGGCTTTCAGCTTCAGATCTCCGACCATCGACAAGCCGCCGGTGTATTGCGTGATATCGGTTTTCGCGTCTTCAACCGGGACTCCCACAAACCGGATATCTCCTCCGTCCGCTGAGAAATCCGCAGTGCCGATCCCATTGAGAACCAGGACACCAACGTCGATGAAGGACGAGGAGATCGATAGCCGGCCGGAGCCGAACGTGGGGATAGCGGCCAACGGAAGACCGGTTAACTCGTCGGTAAACAAATTCTGAACTTTTTCGTCGGAAATTTTACCAAGCGCAACATACGGAGCAGACAAGCTGGTTGCCGAGTCGGCACTAATGACTCCCTTTGAGGCGATGCGGATGCTTCCCGGCGCCGAGATAGCGACGGGCCCGACGAACCCGATGTTCCCCTTGAGCACCAAATGGTCAAAACCGCCTTGAGCAAACCGATCGGCCGAAAAGTGCCCGAGCTGCTCGCCCAGAGCGACTTCAACACCTGCACGTGCCAGTCTGCCTCCGACCTGCGCGACCAAACCCTCGGTGACCATGTTGCCTTGGGTGACTTGAAGATTGATATCCGTGCTTTTTCTGGACGTGGCGGTCGAAGAATAAAATTTTCCGGAGCTGACGACCAAGGCTCCACCTGCGGCAGATGGCCCACCGGGCCTTCCTAGGAGCGTGGCGTCAGAAAACAGAAACTCCAACCCTTCCAGAGCGATGACCCCTCCATCGCTTTCTTCCGTTGTAGGCACAGTCCTCTGTCGTTCCAATCTGGCGTTGACTCCCGAGTTCTTTGCAACAGAGGGGGAGTTATCCAAGCCGGCTTCAGCAAGCGTGTAATCCAACACTGCGGCAGCCCCGGAGACATCAATCAGAGCACCTTGGCTCGCAAGAATGTTGCCTTTGATGCTAATTGTGCCGCCATCAAGAACTTCGCCTCGGATTCTCCCGAACGCATCGGGCGTGCGCAGCAAGAGTCCAGCTGTCGAAAGCACGCTTCTCGGCCCGATGAAAACACTCAGAAGTGCGCTATCCTGGCTTGTCCCCCCTGCAACAGTTGAAGAGCTGCTCCCCGATATTTTGATGGATCCCCCCGGCGCAAAAATCGACCCGAGAACAGAAACGGTCGTTCCCTCTACAGCAACCGACCCTTTTGGATCGGTGGTGATCCGTGACCCTGTGCCGATGATCACATCACCACGGAGAAGCATGTCTCCGGAGAAGGCATCCACAGTTAAGGAAGATTTTAGCGTCAGGCTGACCGGGTTGCGGTTTTCCCCCAGCGGGAGCAGATGCGTAGACAGGACCGCTTGTCCATTTTCGGAATACGGCCTGGCAAGGAAGCTATTGGCGACAGGCTCGATTACGGCGTTTGGCAGGACTTCAACGCCGGTGAGTTCAGGATGAACCAGAGGGTCGAGCCCGGAAGGCGAAATATCCAGAGATTCCAGCCCGAGGCCGCGCAGTTCATAATGTGTAAAGCCGTACGCTCGGAAGAATTCTGCGGGGAGACTTAAGGTCAATCCGTCGGAGAACTGCTCGGATCCGATTACAACTCTTTGCGCTTGAAGAGTGAGAGTGCCGGTATCGCTGTCATGTTCTGTCGAGTCCATCCCGGTGAAGCCTCGGAGGTTCCCCCTTAGCATAAGGAGACCACCGAAAATGCTGTTGATTCCGGGGTCTCGACCGGCGAGCAGGCTGATGGAACCTACATCACCGTAAGTGACGGTGCTCTGCGCTCTCACATCTGTGACAACGCCCAGGCGCTTCTTGATTGTCGTCGAGCTGAGGTGCACCCCACCGGAGACATCGATCAAACTGCCTGCTGCGAGGTCAATGTTATACGCCTCCACATTGACATTTCCCCCATCCAGCTGGAGGGGAAGGGTCCAGGCAGTCGAGGAAGTCGGCCGATCATCCACCATGAGTCCTGAAACATCAACCACCGCTGCGGGCCCAAAGGCAACGGTCCCGCGAAGCGGGTCGGCAAGTGGCAAGGCATACTTGGCTTTGTCAGCAAGCCAGACCCTGGAGAGATATGGCGAAAAGTTGTAAGCCGTGAGGCTGACTTGCCCCCCAGGAATTCGTATTCGCCCTTTAACGCTGACATTTGCGGCCTCGACGACCAGACTTCCCCCAGGTCTCAACTCAATGTCCGTCGTCTGCGGGACCAAAAAGAGGCCTTCGCTATTTTCAACAGTCAGGTTGGAAAAACCCTGCTCCTCGAGGAGTTCCGGATCCAGCATCACCTTCGCAGTTCTTTCTGATGAGAGTGCCGGAACCTCAAGATCTGCCGTCGCGGAAAACTCTGCTGCAGGGGACTGCGTCCCGGACGCAATTTCCACGACTGGCGGCGTGGGGGAATAGAAAACCCGAATCGACTCAAGCCCTGTGTAGCTAACAGGATCCTGGGCTTCGAAGCGCAGCGTCAGTGAGGCGGATTCCGGCAGGGAGCTTCCATCCTCAACGTTGACACCGTTCCGGATTTGTTTTTTTCCTTCGACCACCTGACCGAGCAAAGCCCCATCAATGGCCATTCCGGGGGCAGAGATCGCGACGCTTCCAGCATCTCCCCCATGGTAGTAGCTCTGCTCCGTCACCTTCGTTGCGGAGGGAGGAGCAAGAGGGTTTTGGAAAATCTCGACCTCGCGAATGCTGCCTTTATGCGTTCGGACGTTAACATTGTAACCTGTATAGTAATTACGAATGTCCCCGTAGTCGCTTGCACCAAGGCGTGCGTTTAGATCACTTTCTGTGCCGCCGATCGAATCAAAATATGGATCTGCCCAACCGGTGTGTTCCTCATTTTTAAAGTCGGTCAGGCGCAATCCGATGCCATCGTATTCAAGATCAGGATTCGCGTCTTTAATGTCGATGAGGCGGCCTTTGTATAGGACCCTGGATGTTTCGTAGGTAGCTGTTTGGTAATTGATGTAGCCTCCGGACACATCCAGAGTTGCTCCATTCCGCACAACAACCGACTCGCCCGCCTGCAAGGCAATACTGCCACCGCTCACCGTTAACTCACCAATCGAGCGCTCAATTAAACCCTCGAAGCCCGAGGCATCACCGAGTGGAGTCCCTGTCCATTCGTTGCCATTGTAAGTGCCTTTGTTACGGACATCAACCGTCAGGGGTGTGCCCCGAAGTTTCCCTCCCCGCTGGAGTGGGGAGTTAGCCAATTCATTGCCGCGCAGCTCGACTGAGAGGATATTCTGGTCGATTGGCACCAGAACCTCTGTGCTTCCAGAAACGTCCACCAAGGATCCTTGGTCAAGATAGATTTGCCCCTTTGTAAATACAAAACGATCTTCGAGCCGTGAAATTTGTGGCTCCCAGACGCCGGCTCTAACGGCTACGTTTCCGCTCGGGGCGAGAAGCGAAGAGTCTTTTGCGAAGTAGACCAGCCTCCCCTCAATCTCCACGGTTGATCGCAGCAGATCGACCCCGCTCTTGGCAATTTTTTCCGTGCTGTCCCACTCGGGCAGGATACGGGTTACGCTGGAAGTGCCGAGCTCGACAAAACCTGTATTGGCGTACAAGAATGGGGGTTTGTCTGCGGCGCCACTCTCATAAAGAGGGTTCGGAGTAGCCCCATAAGATGCTTTCAGGTCTACTCTTCCGTTGACTGCGACCGATGTCGAACTTTCAACAACACCCAGTTGGCGAACGTTTTTACCCGTCAGGTAAACATCTCCGCGTGGCGCTTCAATCAAACCCCGGTTGATGGCCTCCCCCCCTCCCGCTGAGACCCTCCCCACATACACATCAAGCCCTCTCAGCGTGGTATCCGTCGAGGCCTCCCAACCAACTTGCAGTCCGGCAGCCAGGACCGTTTGCCCATCAGGAGTGCTGATCATCCCCTCATTGGTCACGCTTGATCCGATCAGGGCTACGCGGCCCCCCGTCTTGTCCTCGGTTCTCGGGCTGCTGAGCATAGCCCCCGCCTGTACGGTCACCGTCCCGTAGCCGCCGGCTGGGGCCGTCTCCAAATCCGCATCGAAAACAAACTGCGGATTTTTGTTTTCGTTCGCGAGGAGGCCTTTTTCAACGAAGAAGGGGTTTATCGGGAGCGCGGAGGCGACGAGTGCACGGGCGTTAACCTGGCTGCCGGCTCCGAAAATGATGCCGTTCGGGTTGATGATGTAAACATGGCCGTCGGCGTTGATGCTACCTAGGATCTGTGAGGGCGTGGCTGAGGCTACCACCTTGTTGAACGCCACCCACTTCCTCGCGTCAACGCCGCCGGCTTTCTGATCGAAGTTGACGGTCGTATTTTTGCCGACGTTGAACGTCTCCCAGTGCAGGAGCGCCTGAGATTGGGTTTGGGTGATGTTGACGTTGCTCCCGGACTGCACCGGGGCGAGCGCGCCGGTCCACTTCGCGTTGGCTCCGGTCGCGACTTTGAGTCCGCCGGGGGTCAGGCCGTCGGGCACCCCGCCCGCCCCGGCGGCATTCCGGGCGGCTTCCTGGAGGTTCCGCATGTCGGTGACCGCTTTCGTCGTGCGAGCAAGCCGGTCGGCGGCTTTAGTTTTTGCCAGCGCCGCCGCGTCGGCCCCCGCGCTCTGCCGGGCCTCGGCATTCTTGCGTCCGCCCCCGGTC
>Ga0247842_10003142_pt1 | contig 22887 bp, 14 predicted proteins | sample LaCruzMarch2015__3_FD_192411 | JGI IMG/M metagenome (GOLD analysis project Ga0247842, IMG submission 192411) | Freshwater microbial communities from meromictic Lake La Cruz, Castile-La Mancha, Spain - LaCruzMarch2015_19m | ecosystem: Environmental > Aquatic > Freshwater > Lake | place: Spain...
GAATGTAAGACCATGGCGGGTAATTACCCCGACATTTTGTTTCTGCCATTTGCCGAATTCGGACTTAGGATTCCTGATCGTTATTTTATGGTCAACCGGGTCGGAAATCACTGTTTCACAAGGATTTGTGGTAACCGTAGGGGTAATCGCAATCAACTCCTCCTTGCGGTAAAACCGTTTGTTCCAGTTGTAGTCCATCCTTGAATAATTGCTGTTGAGGATGTCGGCTATTACCGGAATGTTGTTCATTTTCGTTCCTGCATCGATGAAGTGAAAAAACTGATCAAATTGTGCCGATGAATAGAGCCCCGGATCCGCTCCACAACCCGATGGCTTTGATTTTCCACCATCCTTGCCCGACATTTCTTTGGGGTTAACATACACGCCGGCCCCCGGATCGGGAGCGGCTATCACCTTCAGCAGAACCGGCGATTGCTGCACGATGGTATTCTTCAGTGATTTGCCGGATCCATAAAGAAAATAGAAGTAAGGGTTCACAAAACCCGATTCATGCTGAATCCCGATATTCTGCACATTTTCAGGAATGGCCTTCTGTTTTACATTCATCTCTGTGGTAACCACAAGCATGAAGCTGTAATTTCCCACACGGGGATTGCGTTTCCACCGGTCGTTCTGGTTATCGGCATAGTAACGCTGTTCATTCCTTGGATTTCCGACAATACGGAATCTGTTTTCAACAGCATGAAAATCATTATCGGCAGCGATGATTCCTGTCTCGGCAAAGGTTGTGGTAACCTCCTCCCAGCTTCCATAAAAATTCTCCCAGGCATCGGGGTGTTGTTTTGTCGTATCAGCCGGGTCGCGTTCGGGGAATTTATAGGATTCGTTCTGGTAAAATATTTTGTAGTAAAAGTTCTGGGGTGTCGTTCCTGTGTTTTTTACTTTGAATCCGAAGTGAAAAAAACCATCCTCCGCCTGCTTGCCGGTAGGGATAATAAAGCCCCTGGTAATGGCATCGGTGTAGTCGAGATAGAGCGGTTCGCCTTGTTTCCGGTTGATCATGGGGTTAAAATCTTTCACCACGAACTGTTCACTCGCCACCTCCAGCGATTTGGTCGGTTGGCCACACGAGATCAGCAACCACGGATGGAGAAGGATTAGCAGGAAATATCGGAGGTATTGGTTCATTATGTGCATTTACTGTTTTGTGGGAATGGAGTAAAGATGAACAAAATCGGGTAAAACGGAATCATACTGCCGCTCTTTAGCTACACTTCCGATGGTTAGAAAGGAGAATGAGGAAGCATCGCGAAAATATCCGGGGATCATCAGCAAGGTCTCATAAAACTTGGGATTCTGATCCCGGTCATAACCGTGAAAATCAACAGAGGCAATTATCCCGAAGGTTGTATCGTTGAAACGGATCTCCCTGAGATCGTAACGCCAGTCGCGGTTATATCTGAATACCTTTACATCATTGCCATTACCTGTGCCGGCTGTGAAAAAGAGGTCGGTGGGTTTCAGCGTATCCAGGCCAATTGTTTTCCCATTAAAGTTTTGTTTGTCGCTGAACACGGGATCCCATTTTTTTCGTGAGGTATTGAATCTCAGCAGCGTGTAGGAATACGTTCCGTCGCTCTTATGCCTGGCAACAGAAAGAACCTGCTCGCCGACTGAACCCGGAATAAATTTTCCGACCGAAACACCCAATTCCAGGTTGCCCTTATTCCAAACCTCAACCGGATCCTTGTCATCTCCGGCCAGCAACTTCCAATTGCCACCAGCATTTCCTGTCTGTTCAAATGCCATCACTTTCCATGTACCATTATCGCCAATAACAAGAATTTCGGACTTTCGGTCGCCATTGAAATCGCCAACAAAAATTGAGGGTTCGGGCGCCTCCGTTTTCCAGAGGATCTTCAGTCGGGACTTCAGGGCGCCCGGCTCACCACACGGTTTGCTGACCGGTTCAAGTGCACAGAGCATCCAGCCTTTATCGCCGGCCAGGATGAGTTGTTCGGTGTTTGTCCCTAACACCCGGCCTTTCATTATTTTTTTCACCGGTTGTAACGCGGCAAATCCTGGTGGGATCTCCAGGTTCACCTTTTGGAATTCATTTTTTTCAGCACAAAAAGACCAGGCCGCCGGGCGGCCATCCTGCCCTATTACAAAAAGCCCGTCGTTGCCTGTATCCAGAAAATTACCTGCAATTACTTTATCATTTGCATCAATCTCCGCCAGCTTTTGTTTAGGCCCGGTATTTTCCTTTTCAAGGAGAGAAACAGGGAATGGCGGGTAGTTGAACCGGGGTATGTATCCGGCCGGTTTTGTCATATCAACCCAGGCTGAATCACCCCGCCGGTCGACAGGTCCGCCAAAAACCACTGTATAATCATCGATCAGTATGTCGGTACTGCTATTGTTCCAGAAATAGACCTGGATTTTGTACCCGGGTTTAAAGGTGATGGGTGTAAGGTCAATATATTTGCTGACTTTGAACCATTTTCCCCGGGGAACTTCAGGTTCAACGATCCCGATCCCCTCCCAGCATACATTTACCCCCAATTCATTGGATGCCGTAAAAACCATACTCCCCTTCACCTCGTTTTTTGTGGGAAAAACATAAATCCAGGCGCTGAATGCCACGGCTTTCAGGTTTTGCAACCCGATCTCCTTTGCGGTTCGTTCCACCGTTATGCTGAAACTGTTCTGGCCAAATGCTTTTACCGAATATTGTCCCGAGTGGGCCAATCCTTTGTAGAAACCACCGGGCATCTCCTTTCCGGGGGCTATTTCAAAATCATAATAGAGTGTGTTGGGAGAGAGAACATCTATTTTTTGGGGATTTACAAATGCCTGCTCCGACCCGGCCGGCATCTTCATCACCTTGGTGAAGGGAAAATACTTAAGTCCCAGCGCCAGGATTACGACTGAAAATAACAACATCAGGCTGAAAAGCAGCAGCTTTTTGGATCTCTTGCTCATGCAATGGCGCTTAACGGATAACAATCATCTTGACACTGCCCGAATAATCGTTGGTCGTCATCTGGCAGGTATATATCCCTGCTGCCACACGATGTCCCTGAACATCCCTGCCATCCCACACCAGCATGTTGTCGCCAGCCTGCAACATTGCATTGCACAAGGTACGAACAGCCATTCCCTGCATATTGTAAATGGTGACCGAAACAACTGTTGCACTTTCTAACTGAAAATGGAGGCGGGTCTGCTCGCTGAACGGATTGGGAAAACTGCCTGTGAGCCGGGTCTCTCCAACACGCCCGGGCTCCTCGGTCGCCACCGGCCAGGCTACATGCAGCGTGACCGGTATAACAAATTTGTTATTAAAGAAATCGCGCGCAATTACGCTGCAACGGTAAGTTCCCGGATTTAATTCTGTTGCGTCAAAGTCGAGGGGGATGGTCGCACTCTGATCATGCATCAGGATACCGGTCGTGTTTCCTGCGGTAAGCCAGTTATTGGATAGTCCTGAATTCATTATCCTGATGTGACCTGCCTGATGATGAGGAACACCGCCTGCACTGTCTCCGCCAAGATCGTAAACCATGAAAATGTCATTCATGCAGTTTCCGGCAATCGTCCCGGTGATGTAACCCGTGGCGTATTCACCAGGTTTGAGCACACCGCGTCCGCCCGAGCTTTCTCCATGCCAGTTAAGCATCGTTGTCCCGTTCCCCGGTTCTTCCTGTAATAAAAGGTCTCCCAGCGACCCCCCAGAAAAATTTGAAGCATTGTCGACCGTCATCCCTTCGGGGAATTCAAGTTTGATATCCCTGATGTATTCATTGTCGGGACTCGTATTATGCGCCGTAAATATCCAGTTGAATGCCTGGCCGGGGACAAATACCGATGTGGCACAGGTAAGCGATGATCCGTTGAGATTGTCAACCTGGTCGCCATCGGCATTGGCCGTTGTATCCATAACAATTACTGAATATTCCAGGATACCGCCTCCAAGATTCGTCAGCGTAAAGGAATCGCCGGTAGAGTGACCCGGAACCAACGATTTTTCGAATGATGTCTGATTAACGGAAAGCTGCGGCAGGGCGCCGTCAATCAACGGCATCTGCAGAAAATCAATCAGCGCGCCATCATATCCGGTACTAACAGAATAATCTTTATGATAGACCCATGAGAAGGTATGGAAACCAGGCATAACAGGGTATGTTTCCTTACTCCAGGTTATCTCTCCGTCCCAGCGGCCGAGTTCGAAACCGTCGATGCTGAAGGAGAGCCAGTCGTAATTTAAATTTCCGCTCGGATCGTGTTCGCAGGAAACATATTTCCAGAAACTGATTTCCCCACCGGTAAGCACCTGTAAACCAACAGTCAGGATGCTTTCGGCATTATCTGTAATACCCCCCGACCGGCAACTGTAAATACCTTCATAAGGCAGGTTTGACGCAACATGCCAGGGCCATTGTCCACTTCCGATCCAGGGAAATTTCAGCATGGTGCCGGTCTCAAAATCCTCAATAATCTTACCTGAAAGGAGAAACAGTGTATCCACGAGTGAAAAATTGTTGCTGGCCGTAAGTGCCGATCGTAATTGATACAGGTGTTCAAACGACGCGTTATGAGAGGCCGTTGCCTGCAGGGTAAGGGTAAAGGTGGAATCGGGTTTCAGCTCTCCTATTACCCCGGAACCCGGAGTGATGGTGAGTGCGCTGTCGAGGGAGACCAGTTCAACCTCAATGCCGGAAGCTTTGGCGCTTCCTGAGTTTTTATAGGTAACCAGTAAATCGGCAGTCTCCCCGGGGTCGAGCATTCCGTTATCGCCGTCAACCAGCAGCGTTTGACTGATCTGCAGCAACGGGGCATGCGCAGTAAGCCCTATGGTTCGCACAAAGTTCACCTCATCAGAAACAACGTGCATCGTCAGCCTGAACGAATGATGATCGGGGATATTGGGTGATACCAGGAAGTTGAAGACATCGTCGATTTGGAGGATTTCTCCTCCATTGATAACGGAAAGAAATTCAACAGTGTCGGCAAGTGTGATAAACGGATCATCCCCGGTGACCGAGAGCGTTATATTGTGCATAGCCTGTGTACCGATGTTGCTGATTTGAAGATTAACATGAGCAGTGTCCCCATATTCAATCAGGCTGTCGCCACCTGAAGAAATGGTGTGGTTAACAAACAATCCTGAGGTGCCGAATAACAAAGTTTTTACAGCGGTGATATTGTTGTTGTCGGTTACACGGAATTTTATGGGACGGTTCTGGTAGGCCTCCGATGGAGTGCCCGTAAAATGCCCGTCTTCTGTGATCTGCATTTCGGGCGGATAGCTGGAGGTTGAAAATTTATCCAATGTATTGGTGGTGATGACCGGCCCGTTGTTTAACAGGGAGAACTGATAATTCTTGTTATCACCTCCCGATATTCCGCCTGTCCAGGCGACACCCAGCGAATAGACCATCTCGCCATAATAAAATTCAATGGTGCCATTGAGATATAATTTGACTGCAAAATTCAGGTTGGTGGTTCCCTGTTGGTTATAAATGGAGGCTTTCCATCTGAAAATGGCATAGTCGGTAGTCCCTTCATACCAGATACCCTGCCCGCCGGAGGAGTTGATGTTCAGGTCGGTCATGAAGGGAGAAATGATTCCCGTCTCTTTGAACAAAAGCATCCCGTCAATCAAATAAGGCCATTCATAGGGCTGATCATCGAACAGGATAAAGCCATCGGCGTAGACATAGATTTTGCTAACCGTTTTTTTAAAGAACGGGAAATTGAAATCGAGGGTTTTAACTGCGTACCCCGAGTTGTTGTTGGTCAGTGTCAGTTTCTCGGTGGTAATGGCCGGAAAAGATGCGGTACTTATACTTTCAGGGTAATCGAGTTTTGCATCCCAGAGGTAAGGGGCAGATCCTCCGCTGGCCGACAAGGTTACATCATAGGGCTGATACAAGGGCGCCGGGGGAAGTGTATCGGTTGTGATTTCCGGTTGCTCAAAATTCAATGTATAATTCAGGCCAAGCCGGGTGATGGTGTTGTTTTGAATAGCCGTATGTGTGCCCGGATAATTGGTAACCACCGGAATCCCTCCGGTATAATCTATCAGGGCCCAGTTCACAATTTCCCCAGCATCCGACCCACCCGGATCTTTTTCCTGAACCTGCAGGAAATACTTCGCTGGTTGTCCGCTGGTGATCTGGTTGCACAGCGGCGCCAGGTCAAGTCCGAATTCAATGGTCTTGGCAGCTTCATCTGAACCACCCTGCATATAATAATCACCGCCCTGGTAGTTGAAAATGGGAAAATCCTGCACATACGATGGTGTGGTAGCGTTGAGATCGGTGCTGATGCCCGCAGTAACCTTGAGTTTGTTCCGTGAAGTATGCTTCAGGGTGACTTTCATGGTCAGAGGCGGGAAACAGGTCTCCTTTACATCGATGACATAGATGGTGTGGTTCCAGATACCCCCGATCTCAATGGCATCGGCCAGGTTTTTATACATGGTATAGCAAAACCCCAGGTTGCTGCAGCCCGGACCAGAATATCCATTGGAAAACTTCACGCCGCCCATTTCCCAGTCATGTACGTCAACCACGCCATCGCCGTTGATGTCAAGGTTGTTGGTGTATTGCCCGTCGTTATTGAAATCGAAACGGATGGAGTCGTTATACCCGCAAACAGTATATCCGTGGGAGGCGTGGCTTCCCCAGAAGGTTTGAACATACTTGCCTGCTTCAGGTGTATTGGGAGGAAGAACGTCGGAAGGCGTGCAAAAATAGGAACCGTAAATGTTCCCAACTCCGCCGATGGCAGATCCTTCGATGTGATCATATATCCAGTACTTCAGCGTCATGATTCCTTCGGGGGTGTCGCACCTGATTGCCTTGACGGAATTCAGACGGTTTTTCATACCGTTATAATAGACATTATATCCCGAAATCCACCGCTTATAGCCACCGAAATCAAGCGTACCGCCATAATCTTCCACATTCATATTTCCGCATGCCCTGACGATTTCCCAGGAATCAAAAAAACTGGCGCCCTGGTAGTTCTCGCCATTGTTCAGAAAGTCCCATGTAAAATGCGTTGGATAGGTAGTGGCCGGCTGGTTGGCGGCCAGGTTGCGAAGCCGGTCAATTTCATAGGTGAAATTAAAGGCGATACCTGATGATTGTCCGCATTCGTACCCCGACTGGTTTGTGATGGATCTGAAGTATTTTTTGGTCGAATTGTCCACACTCACCGGCAACAATGGCGCATCGGGACCTTTGTAGGCATCGGGAAGCTCCAGCAGCGGAATGTTTGAGAGCACGAATAATTCAGCGGGCGTGAGCGGCTTTGGCTCTGGCGCGGTTTCAGCAGGAAATTCCTGGGCAAATATGTTTATTCCGGACAAAAACATTAATGTCAGGGCAAAAAGTATGATGCTGTGTTTCATGTGATAATATTTATTTTTTACAAAGCGGTCACATGGAATACCCATAAATTAACATTCACGGTTGGCATGAACGAAGTTAGTATGGGAATTTCATAGTGTTGATCCTGTTTGAGCAAAAAAAGTGTTCAATTCCAATTTTTTTCAAATTCCTGATTTATAGTGACCTCTCCCCGGCCCTTTTCAGTTAAGGTCCAAATTTAGCGATTTTTTTTCGATTGGTCATAGGTATAAATGGCATCGATCATCACCATTGAATCGAGCCCGATGTTTCGCTCCGTTGCTTTCTTTTCGACCAGCGCCAGCCATTCTGGACTGTTTTTTATCGTCAGTGCGATGTACTGGATCGTGTCGAGGGAGGTTTTTCCTGTTAGATTAGGGTAGTTGGTGAAAAACGTATATTCGGCATCGGCCCTGATCATCTCTTCCAGCGACTTCGTCTGTACCCGTGCCTTGTTCACGGTGAAACGGAACCACTCACGATCATTCCTGATCTCATTTTCAATACCGTACAACAGCGGATCTTTTATCTCAGGATGAAAAGCCAGGTAGGTTTCATCGGCAAAATTCCAGAATCCGCAATGGAGGTTGATCTCCGAAACCATCAGCAGCACGACATTGTAATTCATGAGTTTATCCCGCAGATTTGATTTGTCAACATACAGGGGAGGGTTGTTATTCTGGTAGGGATAGACCTTTTTATTATAATACCAGTAATCCTGTGCCTTGAAAATCTTACTTCCGTAATCCTCAATGATATTGATATAATAGCTGTCGGCAATCACCAGCGCCGACAAAGATGCAGCCGGTTCGGGGCTGAAGGCAATGGCTGGATAGGCCCCCGGGGTTGGTCGCAGGGGACATGCCAGGTTGAGCAGTTCGCCGATGTCGTTATCCGTTCCCCTGGGAAGAAGCGAGGTAGCGAGGTGGCGAGTAGTGAAATACGGTAATAGTTTGCCGGTGGCCGATGCAATCAACCGGGTCAGGGTGTCAACGGCATGGGTTACGCCATACAGGCTCCAGTGCATGCCATAACGCGGGAACAGCGGATACCTGGCTGTATCCTTCATGGCGATGAAATAGCTGTTCATATCCACGAACGGAAGGCCCAGTTCGCGGCTGCGCTGTACAAAGTAATCGTAGTTGGAGAGGGCTCTGTTTTCGGGATGAAACCGCCGGGGAATATATTCGGGGTAAAAGCTGGCCTTGCCGGGTTCAAAAACCAGGATCAAAGGGATATGATGGGCGCGAAGACTGTCGGCGACATTTTTAAGCCGTGCCAGCTTCTTATCAATGGCCGCCTTCCCGATGAAATAATTCCCGGTATATTCATGGATGTAATCCTCCTCGAAGAGGTACCTGCTTTTTCCTCCGATAAAACCCTGCGCATGGATCATTCCGTAGAGGCTGTAATCATATTGATTGTTGAGGCGGATCAGCGTGTTGTAAAAGCCGGCATGGTCATTCAGCCGGTCGGAATAAGTCTGCTGGAATTCGCCTGAAAGCCATCGCCGCCAGGTAAATAATTTCAGCGACGGACGATCCTTCTTTTGAAAAAAGCCCTTCAGATCCGGCTCCTTTATTACGTGCCGTCCCGATTGAATAGCCGGGCTGGCCAGAACAAGCAGTATCAAAAAAAGAAAAATTACTTTGAAATTGTGCATGAAACTGTGAATCGCCGTTTACATCGCAGCAAAATTACGAAAATTCGGAAAGCGGGGAAAGGGGTTTGTGGGCGTACGACAAGAAGGTAGAGGTTTTATCTTGCATAGATTTTTTCTGCCAATTTTTTATTTGCTTTACCTCAGAATGCGCAGAACATTGCAAAATAGCGATAAAAGAATCCATTCTATGCCTTCCGGAGGAATTTTGACTATTTTTAATCCGGATCCGGAAAATTAACCTTTTCCGAAATCAGATAAAGCGGCCGGTTTCTCGATTCTTCGACACCCCGCCAGATATATTCGCCAATGACTCCAAGGGTGATGAGTTGAACACCTCCTAAAAACAGGACGACAACCATCAGAGAGGTCCATCCTGTAGGTCCAATTCCATTAAAGACTTTATTCCATATAAGGAGGATGGAATAGAGAAACCCGACTAAGCTGACAATGATGCCGAGATAAGAGATGATCCGGATTGGTGCAAATGAAAAGGAGACAAATGAATCAATAGCCAGTTTGACCAATTTCGTGAAGGTAAAAGATGATTTCCCTGAATGCCTTTCACTTTGCCTATATCTGATGAAGGTCTGGCGAAATCCAATCCATGCGGCCATGCCAATGATCATCCGATTGGTCTCTTTGAATTTACTCCATTGTCGGCAAACTTTTTTATCAAAGAGGAAAAAGGCCGATGGGCCCTCTTTGGGATAATTTTTCAGGCCGGAGGCTTTAATAAAAAGTTTATAAAACGTCTTTGAGAGAAATTTTCCTACAAACGATTGGGCTCTTTTTTCTCGAATTGTCCAGACAACTTCGTAACCTTCCTGCCATTTGGCAATCAATTCGCCAATTAACTCGGGTGGTTCCTGCAAGTCGGCGCTGATAACAATCACTGCATCCATGTTACGTGCATTCTCAATGCCTGCTGAAATAGCGATATGGCTGCCAAAATTTCTTGATAACTGAATCGCAGTAATGTGACTGTGTGATTGACCCAACGACTTGATCACCGAAAACGTATTGTCTGCACTACCGTCATCAACCAGAAAATAGGTAAAAGTAACTCCGGGAATGATGCCCGTTACCTGATCCAGTTTCAATATAAGTTTTTCAAGATTGTCCTGTTCATTGAAGCAGGGAACAACGATTGTAATTGATTTCTGATTCATTAGAATAATTTCATTGATTTCTCATCCGTAAAAATTTTGCAGGAACACCGGCATACACAGCAAAGGGCTGAACATCACGGGTTACCACCGATCCGGCGCCGATAATGCTGTTACGGCCGATGGTGACACCGGGTAAAATGACAGAACCAGTTCCGATATCGGCGCCGTCTTCAATCACCACTGGTTTGAATATTAATGGCAGTTCAAGAACAGCAAGTTCGGGGTTCCGGTCATCGTGATGGGAGGTAAGGATCTTAACCATGGGACCTATTCCAACAGCATTGCCAATTTTCAGACCTCCGGCGCTATGAAAAAAACACCCCTGCCCTATCCATGTATCCGAGCCAATTTCCATCAGTGATTTATAATACCCCTTCAGAATTGAATTATGGCCAATATAAATGTTTGAACCTAAAACAATGTTTCCCGGGTGAAAAACAAGAACACCCGTTTCAAAGACTACGTTCTCCCCAATCGCCATAAAATCGCCTTGATTGAACTGCCCATCCCCATGGGAACGATATTGCTTTATGTTGCTCATGACGTGTTTATTGTATTAAAGCCGTTAATCGTTCACAGACTTCAATGATTTCGTGTTCCTGAATATAGTGGCTGAGCGGTAAGGCAAGACCCTGACGATAAGCGGTAACAGCATCAGGGAAATCTTCAGCATTTAACAGGTATTTTTCTTTATAAAATTTAAGCAACGGAAGGGCATTTGCCCCATAATTGGTTTCAATTCCCTGTTCGTACAATTTCCTTTTAATTTCGTCACGGTTGAATTGCCTATCAATAATAATATGGTAGGTTTGATAAACATTCGTTCTGTCAGAAAATATGGCAGGGGTTTTCAAACCGGGAATCCCGTTTAATCTCCGGGTATAATCCGCTGCGATAACAATCCGTTCCCGAAGATAGTTGTTAATATCAAGCATCTGGTAAAAACCAAGCGCTGCCTGAAAATCGGTCATTCGGTAGTTTAATCCGGCGCTGGTGAAATCGATTTTTCCATCAACCATCTCAATACCATGATTGCGTAAGGTTCTGAGTTTTGCTGCCATGCAATCGTCATTGGTTACGATAGCGCCGCCCTCACCTGTTGTAATTGCTTTCCGGGGATGAAAACTGAAACATCCCAATTCTCCGAATGTTCCAACCTTTTTATATGCGAATTCAGTTCCCAATGCACAGGCTGCGTCCTCAACGATTAAAAGGTGATATTGAGCAGCTATTCTCATTATTTCTGTCATCCCGGCTGATTGTCCGAATTCATGGACCGGAATGATTGCTTTTGTACGCGAGGTTATGACCTTTTCAATTTTCCTGGTGTCAATACAAAAATCATCGAGTCCGATGTCAACGAAAACAGGCTTGGCCCCTACCAGTTCAACAACGTTTGCCGTGGCAGGGAAAGTAAATGCCGGAACGATTACCTCATCACCCGGGCCAATTCCCAGAACGATTAGTGATAGGTGCAAGGCGGCGGTGCCATTTGATACAACAATTACATTTTTAACCCCAAGATAATCCTTGAGCTTTTCCTCGAATTTCAGGACAAATTCCCCCTGAACAAGATTCCCGGATGCAAGAACTTTTGAGACATTTTCTAATGCTTCGGGCGGGAAATATGGTTTGGAAAGTTTAATCATGTTTTACAGCAGATTTTTTTCGATCCAAACAGCGGTGTGCTGTATTCCTTCTTCCAGATCAACTTTAGCAACGAAATCCAACATGGTTTTCATTTTTTCCACAGAGGGAATCCTCAGTTCAATATCGGCAGACAAGGCAGGTTTAAATATAATCTTTGATTTTGAATCCAATACCCGACAAACTGTTTGTGCCAAACCATAGGTAGTGACAACAGCCCTTGCATTGCCAATGTTGAATGATTGGCCAATGGCAACCGGATTTTCGATACACTTCATCAATCCGGCGACGAAATCGGTCACATAACACCAGGCCCTGATCTGGTTTCCATCACCATAGATGAAGATGTCCTCGTTTTTTAATGCCCGTTTAATAAAAATCTGCAAAGCCCCCTCTCCTGTTTGTCCAGGCCCATATACGTTAAAAGGGCGAATAGAAACTGTAGGCAATCCGAATTCCTTAAAATAGGCCATGTTCAGATGTTCCCCTGCGAGTTTACTTACTGCATAGGTCCATCGCGCTTCGCCGGCGCTGCCCGACGTGGTTTCCATCCCTTCACTTACCTTAAATGCCATGCTTCCAAAAACCTCGGAGGTCGAAAAATCAACAAACCGATCCTTCACGTTGTTTATTTTTGCGGCCTCAAGCGTATTGGCAGTCCCGATCATATTAACCTTCATCGTATGCGTTGGCCGTTTAATCACTGTATCAATCCCTGCAATGGCAGCAGCATGAATAACAATATCTGCACCTTCCATACTCTTCGCAACCAACCCGAAATCCAAAACATCCCCTTTGATAACTGTCAGGTTTGGGTGATTGAAGAAGGGACTTGTTGTAAGGGTATCGCGATGAAAATTATCATACACGACAATCTTGTTGTTTTCGATTAGATTACCAATTAAGGCATTTGCAATAAAACCGGCTCCTCCGGTGATAAAAATTCTTTTTTTCTCGATCATTTCAATGGAATATTAAATTATAAATAAAATACTTTACTATCTGGGTTTATCAAATTTGAAACCTCAATGCTCTTAATGTCTATAGATGAAGCTTCGATGGTAAATATTGTTGCGGGCTGATTTAATTTCGTATTGAAAATTGTAAACTCTACATAATTTCCGGGATCAATTTCATCATTGATCTGGTTTATTTTAATTTTTGCTCTTTCCCGTGAAAACTCATCTGTTCGTTTAAACGAAACAGAAAATTGTTTGTATTTGGAATAAAACACAACCAGAATTTTATCAGAAGTGGGCGAAACCAATGTATCGGTTGGTTTTGGTATCTTTAGTTGGGCAAGCGCCAGCAAGGCATCATCCGATTTATAGGCTTGCTTATACATAATCCTGTACCCGGGATCTGTTGTGTTTTTCGTTTTTTTCAAAAATTCATTTTTATCCCGTATCATTAGCTGATAGATGTGGGATTTGCAGGAGATATAGTAGGTCCATTGAAATCCCTGTTCGGTCAATCCTCCAGCCGTCAAATATGGGTTTTGCCACAATTCAGCAGAATAAATATTGGAAGATTGGGGTATTGCTTTAAATTGATCTGATTTTATCAGCTCGTCAACAGTGTAAAGCCTCACATTTGCATGATGAATATCACGGGCAACATAATAATTTGAGAAATCAGTCAGGAAGGCACAAAAAACAAATCCAACAGCGATTATAAATGCAGTTATATGTCTGAAAAAAGTGAACGTGTCTGAAAAATTTAATATCAGAGCGCTCGCCATGGTAAGGAAAAGGAGAACGCCAAAAAGTGAATAGAACGTTGTAATATACCCAAGCATGGTTTGTGACATTACATAGTAGGTATACTTTACGGTCAGGGCAAGTGGAATATGTGGGAAAAAAGTTATCATAACCGCTAAGAGAAATCCAACCAAAATTGTTTTATAGGGAACTTTCGGAATTCTCAGAAGGAGAAAATAGCTCATGCAGAATACGAGAATTGATTTGACAATCCAATCAATATGTGCATACGAAAAAAGATATGGAACAATATTTTGATATCCGGTGATCATCTCCGATTTGTATGCAAGAAAAACATGAGTTGCATCATAAACTGTCAATGGAAATGCGGTCCACGACAACTTCCATAATACCGTAAAAAACGAAGCCAACGTAATTGTATTCCCGCTTAACTGGGTGCCAGCGTATTCGGAGGGATGATAGTACCCATATGCAACATAGGCAGAAAGGTACCCGATAACTACAACAACAAAAGGAATTACTTGAAGGATAATATTTCTAATTAAAATTTTACCTCTAAAACCACCTTTTACATTATGGTAAATAATTGATAGAAATGCAAACCAAATAAAAAGGATGTACACTTCATAAAATAATAATCCAAATGCATATAAAACAGCAGAATAGATCAGGTAGAGATACTTATTCCTTTTTTGAAAGTGAAAGATCAGAAGGGTGGACAATAATAGCAGGGAAAAAGAAAATGTAAAATAAAATGGATAGGTAACAAACAAACTTGTATGTGAAGATATCTGGGCAATAATAAAAAACAGTAAAACAAATAAGGCTGATAATTCCTTTGATTTCGTAATGATCAGAACAATCCTGTAAAAAAGAAAAAGACAAAACCAGATTGGAATTACTTGAAACAACTTAATCACAAACTGATTATCAAAAATATAGGATATGTTATGGAAAGGTGCAACGATTAAATAATAAAAGCGGCCCGACATTAAGGCCAGATATTTCGCGGTGGAAAATTGTGTCCCAAACCGGGCAACTGTATAGCTGGTAATGTCATCAGCTGAGGCAATCCCGGTACCAAAAAAGGGATAGAATGTGATGATGGCGACTACCAGCAACGAAACATAATAAAAAACACTACTGTTTATGGGCATTTTGTCTTTTAAGACAAACCGGGTTAATTTTTTAACATCCATCTATTCCACAAATTAAACAAACTAATTGAAAAACAAAAATAAACACATTATTAATCTCTCCTCTTTATTTCATCGATGAAAAGATTGATTGCATCTCTTCTCACAATTTCAGACAACGGCAAATTATTTTCCGTGGCTTTCACCTTTTCCAGCGCAAGCCAAGCGGAATCGGCCAGAATCTGCTTCTCAATCTTCCTGATCGGATTGTTCGGAGTTGTATCAAATTCGGCATAAAGCCGGTCAATTACCCCGGCGCCGGGGTTACCGCTTCCTGCGCCTACCTGGAGCAGTACGATGATGTTTTGCCGCTCAATAGCCTCCCTGAGGTTAACCTCCCAGGTGTATTTCATCTTTGTAAAACTATCGGGATATATGTCTTTGTCGTAATACCAGATCTCCTGATTCCTGAACAGATTCTGAATTATGGGCTGCGTCCACCAGCCCCAGAAAAAACTGTCGGCAATAAACAGCGCTGCAGGTTTAGGCTGGGTTGTGTCGGTTTTGAAATGAAAACAGGGATAGGCAAGCATCTCATGAGGGGCATCCCAGATAAGGTTCATCGTTTTATTTATATCATCGTCCAAATGACGGGGCTCCAGACTGGTCTCCACCGAATCAAGGATCATACGGGGCATCGTGAATCCCGTCTTTTTTTCAAAATACCTGATGACCGAATCGGCAGCAAGAAACGCCCCCCAGTCACTCCAGTGAACGCCTGTCGGAGGGATCAACCGGTACCGTGAGGTGTCTTTCATGGTAATGAACCAGGGGTTGAAATCGAGTACATTGACCCCGGCCTCAAGCGCCTTTTTTGTAAAATAATCCCGGCCAGTCTGATGTGGTTTCATTTTCAGAAACCGGTCAGGAATTAATTCAGGGTACATTGAACCTTTATCAGGAGGAATGATGACCACAACATAAATCCGCTTATTTTCCCAGAGATAATTCTGGACAAACCTGAGCATTTTAACCTTTTCATCAATGAAATGTTCACCGGGGAAATCCTGACCCATATACCCCCGGATATACCCTGTTGCAAATAGTTCATTGCGTTTGCCAACCACAACCCGCTCGGCATGCGGGATTGAAAACAAACTAAAATCCACCTGGTTGAATAACCTGACAAAATCAGGTTTAAAGCCGATCGAATCTTCCAGGTTTTTACGGTATTGCTCCTGGTAGTCGCCCTTCATAAATGTAGAGCACGAAAAGGCCGGCATGGGCGTGGAGGTAAACACCCCCGAAAGCGGCCTTGATGAAACCAACGCAAACTGCATCTGAACGTAAGGAAATACGAGCAGTAAAAGACTGACAAACAGGATGGTCCGTTTAATCAATTTCATCTTAGAACCTGAAATAAATGAATGGACTGAACCCCGAGGAGGTAATCGTAGCTTCGCTGAGTACAAACAGGAGGATCGCGATGACAGCGGACACGATCATCAGGGCATTGCCGGGATTGAAATAGAGTTTGTCGATCCACGATTCGATTTTTTTAAAACCACCCCAGAAAGAGAACAGAACAGCAATAGCCAGCATGGTCCAGAATTTCGGGTTAAGCCATACCATGTTCTCGCCGCCCTGGAAGAGGAAGAGCCGGCGGATAAAAAACCAGGCTTCGTCGAGCGACTGCGACCGGAAGATGAGCCACCCGATCATGAGCAGGAAAAAGGTAAGGACGATGGAGGGGATCTTCCCCGCCTTTTTCAGGTACTTCAGCAGGAAGAGCCTGTCGATGATCAGGAACACCCCCATGTAAGCGCCCCATACGATGAATGTCCAGGCGGCGCCGTGCCAGAAGCCACACAACAGGAAGGTCACGGTGGTGGCAATGAGGTAAATGACCTTGTCGGCCCTAAGCCCCAGGTAATGTTCTTTTGGCAGTTTACGCGATGTGGCATAGGCAAGCGGCAGAAAGATATAGTCGCGAAACCAGAACGAAAGGGTCATATGCCAACGGCGCCAGAACTCGGTGATACTTTGCGATACATATGGAGAGTTGAAATTCTCGGGCAGACTGAAGCCTAACATCCGTGCCAGCCCGATGGCCATATCGGAATAACCCGAAAAGTCGAAATAGATCTGAAAAGTATAGGCAATCGCCCCGATCCAGGCCATTCCGCTTGACAATTCAGCAGAGGAAAGGGCAAAAATTTCGTTAACTGTAACACCCAGTACATCGGCAATAAGCACCTTCTTCGCAAGTCCGATGATAAACCTGTAAAATCCGGTGAGACGGTAATCGATATTATCCTGCGACGACCTGTCGGCGATCTGCGCAGCAATCTGGCCAGGCCTTACAATGGGCCCCGACAAAAGCTGTGGGAACATGAATATGTACAGTGCGTAATCCTGCAGTTTTTGAAAAACCGGTTGTTGTTTCTTACGTACATCAAAGGTATATGCCAGTTTCTGAAAAGTAATGAACGAAATTCCTACTGGTAGCGCTATTTTTGTCCATTCTGCCGGTTTTGATCCAAACCAGCCGAGCATCACCTGGAACTGGTCAACAAAGAAATTCATGTATTTAAAATAAAGCAGCAAGGCCAGGTTCAGGACGACAGAAATCCAGAATAAGGCGCTGCGTAGCGATCCGGTTGTCAGGCTCATCTGCCTGACAAGCACAAAATCGACCAGTACCGAACCCATAAGTATGAATACAAACATCGGAGCTCCCCAGGCATAGAAAAAAACGCTGGCAATGAGCACGACCCAATTCTTGTAACGCTTGTCGATCAGAAAATAGACGATCAGAAAGAAAGGCAGGAAATAGAGCAAAAACAAACTGCTGCTGAAGATCATAGGTTAATTGTATTTGGAAATTCGTTTCAATTCATTGTTATACAGAAAAATCGCATCAGTCAATGCAACCGCCTCCACCGGAAGCTTCTGTTCCCTCGCCTTTTCTCCCAGCATAGCCATCATACCGGGACTCGACCTGAAGTTCTCAATGATCCGTTTTACCGGGGTTTTGCCCGGATAATAGTACTCGTATGCCCGGTCGACAAATCCGTAGCCAAGATTACCGTACCCGGCATTGGTCTGCATCAGGATGACCACCTTCTGCCGGCTGATCGCCTGGTCGAGATCAATACAGGCGGTACTTGTCTGCCTGATCAGTTGCATCGGGTATACCTCTTTGTCATAATACCACATTTCAACCTCTTTGAAGGTGTTTTTAATGATTCCGTTGTCGTGCCAGTACCAGTAAAAACTATCACTGATGAACAGGGCCGGGGGTTTTGGCAGAGAATCATTATATTCGTGATGAAAAACAGGATAGGTCATCACCGGTACCGGGATTCGCCACATCAGGTTTAAAACCCGGTCGAGGTCATTGTCCTTGCGGCGCGCTACCGGTTCGTAAACAAGACTGTCGAGCGCCATATGCGGAAGAGCCCTGTTGAGCCGCACTTCCAGGTATCTTATCAGCGAATCGGCACAAAGCCAGGCGCCATAACAACTCCAATGGATACCCGTTTTTGGATAGAGTATGTGGCGTGAAGTGTCTTTCATGCTGATCAGCCATTGGTTGAAATCAATCAGGTTGATCCCGTTTTTCTGCATCTGACTGCAGTAATAATCATTGTTGGTTAATCCCTTTTTCAATTTCATAAAGCGATCGGGGATCGTTTCAGGATAATAGAATCCTTTGCCAGGCGCCATGATCACCAGCAAGGTTACTCCTTTTTTTGTTAGAAAATAATCCTGAAGATATTTTAGCCGGGCTACTTTGTCATCGATGTACATTTTCCCGGTGAAATCAGCGCCCAGAAATGCATCAATATGTGAATCGGCCTGGATATAATTGTTTTTGCCAACAATCATACGGGAAGCGTGCGGAATAGAAAACAGCGTGAAATCCAATTGATTGAATAACCGGGTAAAGTTGTTGTGAAAACCAATCGTACGATCCATGTGCGGGGTCATCTTTGCCTGGTACTCCCCCGATGTGATTGTAGTCAGGCTGAGCAATGGCCGCGGGCTCGGTTCAAAATACCCTTCTAGACCCCTTGACTTGAACAGATTCGATACCTTCTGCACGGTTGGAAAGGCGAGCGCCAGGATTATGATCAGAAAAATTGTGATTTTGGTCCACGTCATCCGGCAATCAATTAACAGCAACTTTTAATAGGAAGTTCAATGAAATATCGGCAAAGGTAGTGATTTTGGGATTTCGATCATTCCCATCCATAATGATATCTGATTTCCAGATCGTCAGCAAAAAGGTGTGTTCGTTTTGGATTTGTGATGAAGATGTTGATTTGAAGCGTTGAATCAAAGACATCGGGAATGATGAAGGTTTTCTTTACCTTCGACCAGGTATCCTGGTTTTTTATGAAGCCATCGAGCGGTTGTTCATCGCCAAAAAGGATCTCGTTACCACGGGTCAGTGTATAGTTCAGGGAGGCGTCGGCAGGCTGGTTCTCTGTTTTTAACGCCCAGATTTCAACATCCATCCGTTTGGGGAACGGATAGCCGAACGCATCCAATCGGGCAGAAAATAAGGGAGTTTTACCCTCTTTTTCATTTGCAGCAATGCTGTATTGACCCGATCGGGAAAACAGTTGTGATGGTTTAAAAACAGGAGATAGCGCCATGTTCTCGAAATCATTTTGCCAGGTTTGAACCTGGCATACGGGCGATAGGATTCCGGCCCGCTGGAGGTTCCACACATAATGGTCCCAATCCCAGGTGGAACCGTAATAACAACGTTCAAACCGGTATAACGAGGTGGTAATCCTCAGGTTGAAGTAGGCAAAAAGGAACAGCAAAAAGAACAGCGCCACACTGAGCCACAATTTCCTGATGTTGAATAACTCCGTGGTAAAATACCCGAAGGGAACCGCCAGGATGGTGAAATATTCAATGTATGAGCGCTGACCGAAACTGCATCCGAAATACCACATTTTCCAGGAGGCACAAATGAGGGTCACCATGGCAAACAAACCGGCAACAAGCCAGCCATTCTGCTTTTTCCGGAACAACATGACGAAGATGCCAGCCAGGAAGAAAAAAACAAGGGGCGTATAAGTCAGCAATCCGTTCACCGGGGAAAAGAGAACTTCGGCAATCTTTGGATGAAAAAAGTTGGTAAATCCCTCGCCGCGATATGAAAAATGGAGCCAGTTTCCGGAGAGATACTTCCAGTAAATAAGTTGTGGCAGGAAAATGATGAAAAGGATCGAAAGAAAACTCAGGCTGAACCTGGGTTTCAGAAATGTTTTAGCACGATTGAGCCATTCGGCAGGACCTGCCGCATCCCAGCCAAAGAAGAGCAATAACAGCAGAACATTGGTCGGGCGAATGAGGATGGCCAGTGAAAGGGTTATACACAGCACGATGAACCAGCGCCGGGATTCCAAACCCTGATATCGCTTCAAGGCGAAGAGAAACAGGCTAAAGAGGAAAAAGGAATAGACATGCGACATCATCCCATCGATGAGTGAATAGTAAAAGAGATTGGTCCCCAGGAAAATCATAAGGATGACAAAAAAGCTGACCACCGGCTGGAAATAGTGATCCAGAAACTTTTTCAGGAACCACAATCCAAGGATCAGGTAGATAACAGCTGCCAGGCTCATCATGCGCATAAACAGCATTGAAAAACCCTTTTCGTTATCATAACCGGCAATCCTGGATACAAGGGCAGCGGTTGCGAAGAAGGGAGAGGCCATCAGCGCAACGCCATAGGTATATTTCGTATCGATTTTATTGTTCAGCGTATCAAGGCTGAATCCTCCGCCGGTCAGCACATCCAGGTCGGCTGGCATCTTATGCGTATCGAAATGGTAATAAAAAGTTGCAGGAAGGTAAATATAGTACCCGGCCCGGTCGGACCACAGCTCGCTGCGGTCAGAAAACCGGGTTGCATCCTTGTGAAAAAACCAGGAAAGTACAAGGGATACAAAGAATAAGACGTAAAAAAACCAACTTTCGAATTTTAAATTTTTTCGCATCAGAAACAATTATTTCGCTATTTCGCTACCTCGCTACCTCACTACCTCGCTATTTCGCTACCTCGCTACCTCGCTACCTCGCTACCTCAGTAAACACATTCACCTCCACATCATCCACCAGCATCTCCCCATCCCCCCGGTACCAGAAATAGGCCTGCAGCACATCTTCGGGATCAGCGGGCGACGGAACACGATAATCAATCGAGACGTAGTTCCATTGGTTTGAAATAAGATTTTCAGTTTCCAGCCCGACAAACATATATTTATAATTAGCCCCGTTGTGGTTGCAGGTAGCCACCAGCGAGCATTTCAGGTCGGCGGGAGGACAGGAAAACCAGACGAATCCACCAGCCCGGATCCAAATAGAATTATCATCAGTCGCAACGGAATCAGGTGACACAGGAGATTGGATACGCTTTGGTAAAGAGGACGGAATATCTTTGAACTTAATCCAGAGTCCGGGCGAAAAGGGAACCCCGGAATTCATTTTAAGGGACTGCTTGCTAAAATAGCCCGGTTCGGCCAGGTGTGATGCCGTATCATGGATGTTGCCCCATTCAAAATCATGAAAAGCCAGGCGGCTCCCTCCACCTTCAAATTGCAGGGGTAGTATCTCCCGCTCAACCCGCTCAATGGTGTCAGGTGTTTGATGCGAATCGAGGTAAAAAAGATAATAATTCACCAGGATAAAAACCCCAAGCAGGAAAAGCGCAAGCAACACGGCAAAAACTGATCTACGGAAAGGTCCATTTTTAAACACGAACAGAGTATTTAATCAAACGCAAAGTTCAAAATTCAAAATCCGGGTAATAAGAGACTATTTAAATTTTATTGATTGAGCGCTCGTATACCAGTGAAGTTAACACATGGGACAGTGACATTCTTCCATGCGCTCCGTAGGTGCGCAATATTGGTAGAACGATGAGGTTTAGGAGCATTTCGCGCCGTAGGTGCGAAATTATTTCCCGGAGAATCAAATCCAAAATGCATTGCGCACCTACGGCGCGCTGAGCTCTGGGTGGGTATACGAACTACCAGGATTTGGCTCCTACGGAGCCGGAAAGGATTATTGAAAACAGTACCCTCAAACAGGAAGGATCTTGCTATTTTGAATTCTTCAGGTATAATTGCACTCATTCTATTAAATTTTCATCAAATTCCTGATTTATATATTCATCCTCAAATCCCAAAATCCTCATATCCTCAAATCCTCAAATCCCAAAATCCCCCAAATCACTTCAAATACTTCCTGTCCAAAACATTATACTTCACAAGGCACCAGACCGCACGAAACGCATCCTTCATCCCGATCTTTTTCCCCTCTTCGTAGGTTCGGCCATAGTAGGAAATACCCACTTCGTAAATCCGGATCTTCGGGAAGCGGGCAATCTTTAATGTCACCTCCGGTTCAAATCCAAAACGTTTTTCTTTGAAGTGGACCTTTTTAAGTAATTCTGCCCGGAAGAGTTTATAACACGTCTCCATATCGGTAAGGTTCAGATTGGTGAACATGTTGGAAATGAAGGTGAGCAGTTTGTTACCGATTGAATGCCAGAAGAAGAGGATGCGGTGAGGTTTGCCCCCCATAAATCGCGAACCGTAGACGACATCGGCAAAACCATCCAGAACAGGCTTCAGCAATACATTGTATTCAGCAGGATCGTATTCAAGATCAGCATCCTGGATGATGATGAAATCGCCGGAAGCTTCAGCGATCCCACGATGAAGCGCTGCCCCTTTCCCCTGGTTGACAGGCTGGTTGATCAACCGGATATTTACCTGCCGGTGGGCTGAAATATATGCCTCCACAACACCAATCGTATTGTCTTTGGAGAAATCATTGATGATGATGATCTCTTTCTGTACATTTTCAATAAGTTCAACGGCAAGCACCTTGTCAAGAATGTGGTGGATCGTAGCCGCTTCATTATAGGCGGGAATTAAAATACTAAGTGTGCGGGACTCCATAAAAACCAAATCAGAAGGCAAAAATAAAAGAAAATTTTGAGGTTATGCCTATTCGTAGTAATAGATGCGTTTCACCCGCCGCGAAATCCCGGTAAGCACCTCGTAAGGGATGGTCCCGATTGCCTCCGCGAGTTCTGTCACTGGATGTGTATCGTCAAAAATGACTACCCCGGTACCT
>Ga0247842_10003148_pt1 | contig 22836 bp, 27 predicted proteins | sample LaCruzMarch2015__3_FD_192411 | JGI IMG/M metagenome (GOLD analysis project Ga0247842, IMG submission 192411) | Freshwater microbial communities from meromictic Lake La Cruz, Castile-La Mancha, Spain - LaCruzMarch2015_19m | ecosystem: Environmental > Aquatic > Freshwater > Lake | place: Spain...
GTTTCATTTGTTCCGGCAATAACATAACCAATCATAACAGTATTTGCGCCTGCTCCAATCGCTTTAACAACATCGCCCGGTTCTTTTATTCCTCCGTCTGCACAAATTGGAATTCTTCCATGAGTTTGAGTATAACAATTCATAATTGCAGTCATTTGCGGAACACCAAAACCAGTCATAATCCTTGTAGTGCACATTGAACCAGGACCAATTCCAACTTTAATCGCATCGGCTCCTCGGTTATAAAAATCTAAAGCAGCATTTGCTGTAGCTATGTTCCCTACCATCACATCAACAGAAGAATCCGAATAATTTTTTTTAATCCATTTTAAAGTTTCTTTTGTTTGTTTGGAGTGTCCGTGAGCTACATCAAGAACCAAAATTTCTAATCCGGCTTTTATAAGAGCTGGAACCCTTTTTTTATAATCTTTAACACCTACGGCTGCTGCACAAAGAAGATTACACTCTTTTACTCTTTTCACTTCTTCAACTTGTTCCTTAATGGGTAAAAATCGGTGTATAACCCCTAATCCCCCTATTTTTCCTAGAGCAATGGCCATAGCACTTTCACAAATAGTATTCATGTCTGAAGCGATTAAAGGAATAGATAGGGAATAATTTCTGGTAACTTTTGTTTTAAAATCAACTTCTCTTCTAGATTTCACAGTGCTATATCTTGGCTCTAGTATTAGGTCTCCATAGGAGTACCCTTTTTTAATATTTATTACCATCTTGTCTGAGTTCTCTAAAACTCTATGCTATAAAAACATAATTAGACTAAAAAGTATATTTTAAAAAAATTATCCTTATTTCTTTACGGGTTTCTTAAATTCCTTCAGTAACATCAAGAAATGAACAAGGCTTAGAATTGTTCCAATAATTGTTACTATATAATCTATTATTATTATGAACAAAAGTGGTGACAAAGCTAAAAGAAATATATTCACAATTATACTTTTCTTTCCGTTAAAGAACCCTAGTGCGAAGTTTGCAATTATTAAAGGGAATATAAGATAGATTAAAAGAGATGGCACTGCTACAAAAATACCTATAAAAAATAAAAGGAAAATTGCTCCCCTTATGGCCAATTGAGTTATGAGTGTAATTTTAGTGTTCATTTTATTCTTTTTTTGATATGTCTCCCTCTTTTACTTGAACAGCTTCTTGGTTATAACTGTTATCATTGCTTTGGCTTTCTTGGCTTAGTAATCCTGCAATTTCTTTTGCACTGAAGAACATCTTCAAAAGAGCATACCTTGGTTTAATGGTTACTCCTTCTTTCCACATTTTTGAAACTGCTCCAAGAATACTAAAGAACTTTCCAGGTCCTTCATTCTCTTGAATTTTTACCCAATTAGGCCCATTAATTCTATTGCTCTCTTCAGTATAAGTAATATAATTAATGAAATTGTAAAGGGTATCATATTTCACTTCTATAGAAATATCTGGATCTTCAATGATCTCGTTAGAAATTTTTATTGCTACATCGGGATTTATTTGAAGGTATTTTTCCACAATTTTGTCTTCTTCATCAACAAGTTCTAATCTTATATCCAAAGAACCTCCATACCTTTCACTTAAAGCTTTTATTAATTCCATCTGTCCTTCATCGGCCTTAATTCTTGCGATGTCTTTCGCTGTTGGTCCGAAAGTGTTTGAATCAGATAACTTGTAATTAATTAATTCTTTTAATAATTCCTTATCTGGAATCCAAGAATATTTGTATAGGGTGGTGTAATATCTGGTATTTGCCCATTCTATAGGGATAGATTTTTCCCAAACTTCAACATTGGTGTTATTATTTTTATAAGTAATATCAATTTTTTCAAATCCCTCTGGCCATTCTTTTTTTTCAGAGCAGGAAAGACTATTTGCGATATCCTCTTCATTTCTCATTAGAATTTCCATAACTTTTTTGAATCCATTTTCCCCATTTATTACTTTATCATAATCTTCTTTTGATAGAAATTCTTCAAAAAACCATATAGCGAAATCATCATTGACATCTTCTTGAAGGAGTTTTCTCAGAGCAACAAACTTATCAATTTCTGTTTGGCAGTTCCAATCTTTTCCTTCATTTAATTTCTGATAAGAATCAAAACCTTCTCCCCAAGCATTTAAATTGATATCAGAACCCTCTTCTCTGCACTTTCCCTCCAGCGCTATTTCTCCTTGTTTTTCTTCTTTGCATTCTTGTTTATCTTCACATTTAGAGTAGCAATTTTCATAAGTTCCACAATTGTTAGGACATTCCGTGCATACTTCTTGAGTAGAACACTCTTGAACGCAGGTAGTTGGAGATTGATTAGTATCCGGATTCATTTCTCCATCTGTGCAAACTTCCTTACAAACTTCCTTTTCTTCACATTGGGGAGTACAATTATCACATGTTTCTTTTTGCTCACAAATAGGGGAGCATTCTTGTTTATTCCAGCATTTTTCTCCTTTTTTCTCTTCTATCATGAAATAAAAGAATTTTTCTTTTGAAGAAGAATCTTTAGTAATATCTTCCATTCCCAGATCTTTCATTAGTTCTTCGCAATCCTCTTGATTGATATTTCCTTTCCAAAAATTTGATTTTAGTTTAGAAAGTTCATCTCTTGTTTCCTGAAATTTTTCATCGCTTTTATTTTTCTTCATAAGTTCTTTTAAATCTGAGATAAAGTTTTCTGTTTCTTCCAAAATATTATCGCTGCTTTTGGTATCTGTTTTTAATTCATAATCTATGAAATAGTAAACTTCAAAATCTTCTCCTCTTTCTTCATAATAGGCATTATCATAGTTATAGACCGGGTAGGCTGAAAAAATAATATAGAAATCTTTGGTTGTGAATATTTTTCCAAATTCTGATTTTTTAAAATCATTTTTATTATTGTTTTCTATTTTATCAAATGCGGCTTGAATTTCCTCTTCTGTAAATGAATTTTTGCTCTCTCTATCTAGAGATTCATACATTTTGTTCTTGGCGTATTCTACATAAACTATCAATTGAGCAGAATTTATTTTTCCAGAATTGTAGTCTTCTATGTAGGAACTTATCTCATTCATACCATCAGATAAAGAGGCAGAAAAGATAGGACTGACTAAAAGGAATAAAGCGAGAAAGATTCCTACTTTTAAAAAATAAATATTTTTATCCATATCACCTGTTTTCTAAAGGAATTTAAGTTTTTTAAATCTTAGCTAATACCCTAGGATATTAAAAAGCATTTTAAATCCATAAAAAATTAAGAAAAGTCCTGCAATCAAAGAAATGTATTTTATTCTTTTTTTATTCATAACCTTCTTTCCAAAACTTCCAATTAGCGAAACTACAATATAAGATATTAAAATTCCCCATAAAATTCCACTTATTGTAAATAGGCTAGGGTTTGAATTCATAGCTACTGCAATTATTCCTGCCCACATAAAAAGGTTTAATGGTGATAAAAAAGTTATCAAAAATCCTGCAAGGAATGGATTTTTATTATTATTTTCCGATTCTTTTTTCTTTTTAGAAAAAAATTCTTTTAAGTTTCCTATGCCAAGATAAATTAAAAAGCCAACACCCATAAAACCCAAAATATTTTGGACAAAAAAACTTTCAGCAATTTCATTTAGTCCAAAAAAAACTATAGAAAAATAAATTAGTTCTGCTAGCATTGCCCCCGCAACGAATAATAAAGAATTTTTTGGTCCATTCTTTAAGCCCCTATTTAAAATTTCAAGAGTTACTGGTCCAAGAGGAAGAGCCAGAGCTATTCCTAAAATAAAATTAGATATAAATGACACCATTTTTTATTAATAAAAAAGAGTTTATTAATTAGGGGTATTGTTTTTGTGTTTCTTCTTTTTTAAAAAGATAAGATTTATAAAACAAATAAAATCTACTGGTTAATGGTAGAAGAAATAACTAAAAAAATTAAAACAAAATTGAATAAAAAATTAGTTGAAGATAGAAGGAAAGATTTAACTAATTTTCATCAGAAGGGATATAATATCAAACCTTATTTGGAAGAAATGTTAGGGGGTTTAGATGATCTTCATTGCGGATTAGGAAAGAATGATTTTTACTTATTAGATTATGGGGGTGTTCGTTTGGCTCTTTATACTTTAAGTGATGGGGAAACTACTTTTTCTTATCAAAAAACACAAGATAATAAGTATAAGTCTTGGCCTTAATTTAAATGAATTGTGTTGAAAGTTTTTTGCAAATACGAAAGGAAATACCTTCTAATGTTAAAATTGTGGCGGTGTCAAAAAATAAACCTTTTTCAACAATAGAAGAATTATACCTAAAAACAGGGCACGTTTTATTTGGGGAAAACAAAGCTCAAGAACTTTTATCTAAGGTTAAAGAATTACCCCCCGAGATTGAGTGGCACTTCATTGGGCATTTACAAACTAATAAAGTAAAAATGATTGCTCCTTTTGTGTGTCTTATACAAAGCGTAGATAGTTTTGATCTATTGAAAGAAATAAATAAAGAAGCATTGAAGTGTAATCGTGTTATTCCGGTTCTTATACAATTTTATATTTCTAGTGATGAAAATAAGTTTGGTTTTTCTATGGGAGAGGCTGTGCAAATGTTTAATGATGAAGATTTTTATAAACTTAAAAATATTATAGTGAAAGGAGTTATGGGGATAGCCACATTTACTTCCGATACTAATTTGATAAGAAATGAATTCAAAAAATTAAACCAGTATTTTACTGAATTAAAGAATAGATTTTTTTCTCGACAGGAGGAATTTTGTGAAATTTCTATGGGTATGACTAATGATTATCAAATTGCTATTGCTGAGGGGAGTACAATGGTGAGAATTGGCTCAGGGATTTTTGGTAAGACAGAATGGTGAGATAAATTTAAATAAATAGTAGATATTATATTTAATAATGGAATATCGTTGTAAATTTCAAGTATATGGAAGAATAAGTTTGTTTGCAAGCACGAAATGCCGGGAATGTGAATATGATTTGTTGAAGAATACTCAATGTAAAGAATACACTCCAGTTGAAATTAAAGAGTTTAATTGGAGAGAAATCGGGAGATTAGAAAGAGGGATAATAAAAGATGAAAGTATTGGATTTATTCGTAATCTTTAAATAGATAATTTAATTGGATGAAATATGAAAGATAAGTTTAATCCAATAGGATTTATTGGTTTTGTTGGTTTTACAGGATTCTTGGGTGCAATAAACTCAGAGTTGTATTATTTGTTTTTTCTGTTCTTCCTTTTTTTCTTGGGATTTTTTCCTAAAAAGAAATAAAACAGCAAATTTAAAAACTTCTCCTACCTGTAGTTGGTACTTGTAAAGAGGAGAAAATGGATGCAATATTTCTTGCAGGACTTCTTGGAGGAATAGGGGGTTTAACAAGAGGATTCGTTGGATTGCTGAAGGCATTATCACTCCGAAGAAGAATTCTATGGGGGTATTATCTTATCACCGTTTTGGTTGCACTTGTCATAGGAATTTTTGTAGGAATTATATTCAATTTTGATGTGAGAGTTTCTCTGCTTGCAGGTTATGCAGGGACCGATATTCTTGAAGGAATATACAAAAGTTTTGCAGTTCAAAAAATTTATGTGAATCCTAAGGTGAAAAAGTGAAAAATAAATTAAATAAAAATAAAGGAAAAAAGAAATCCGAATTCACAAAAAAGAGGGGTATCTGGATGATGATTATTGGACTTGCAATGCAATTTCTAAATATTATAACTTATGGGTTATGGAAAATTGACATAGATATTGTTGGTGCATTAATCTTTCTTATTGGATTGATAGTTGTCATAATAAACTGGAAGAAATAATAAAAAATGAGCACAAATTATGAATTGGTTTCTTTTATTCGAGAGGCAAGGGCAAGAGGATTTGAAGATTTTGATATAAGAGAACCATTGTTAAAAAATGGATGGCCTGCTGAAGAAGTTGAAAAAGCGTTTTCTTATTTAAAACCAAAAAAAGAAAGTAAAAATAGAATTCAAATTTACCTTGATGATAAAGTGCTTAAGAGGCTGGAAAAGAGAGCAGAGAAAAACATGCTTAATCTTCATGAACAAATTGAAGACATTTTGAGAAGAAGCGTTCTTAATCTCAAACAAAACTCTGCAGAAGAGAAAGTTGATGATAAATTTATAACATTCTTTTCTAGAAAGAAGCGATAAACCAAGAAGCAATAAATTTAAATAATTCTTTTTTGTAATTAATATATGAATAAAGAGGGAGTAATAGCACTATTACTTTTGAGCTTTTTATTGGTTTTACCTTTATTGAATGCTCAAGAGCAAGTGAAAAAATATTCTGGATTCGATAGATTTGTTGATAATGTGAAAATGTTTTTTTCTTCTGGTGATGGTAAAACTATGTTGGCTTTGGAAATTAGGGAAAAAGAAGTTAACTCGGCAATCAATAACTTTCAGAATGGAGAAGATGAAGAAGGAGTTAGAGGATTAGAACGAGCAATAAGCAGACTTCAATTAGTTCAGGAAAAAGTTTCCCCAAACTCCGCTGAAGCGGTAAACGAAAATATAGAAAAGTTAACAATCAAATTAACCGAAGCGAAAAATCTTTCTGAAAAATTTGAAAGATATATATTAGAAGAAGAAAAAACACAGCTTACAGCAGAACTTACTGAAAAGACTTATGAATATTGTAAAAAATTATCTCAAGAAGATTATGGTTTATTTTTAAAAGAAGAAATATGCAATCCGAGCACTGCTTCTCTAGGGCTTGAAAAAGAATTACAAGAATTAAAAGATATTCAAGAAAAAGCATTTGTTCAATTAATGCTAAGTATTAGGCGTTGTATAGATGATCCAGGTACATGCAACTGTGATGAGAATAGTGATATGATTCAAAAAGCAAAGTGTGAAAAATTGGTTGCTCTTGCAGTGAAATGTGAATATAAAGATGATGAAAATTCGTGTGTTGAATTAGAATCTATGAAACCTGTCCCAGGAGATGGTTTTGCAAGAAGTTTTGTTCCAGCTTTTTTAACGAATTTATTTAATGACAGGAATGATTTAATAGAGTATGGTTTGGAACATTCAGATGGAGTCCCAGAAGAATGTTGGAATGAAAATGATAAATCTGAATGTGAAAAATATGCTAAATTGAAAGAAGATGGATTGGATTGGGATGAGTATGGAAACTATATAGGGACTCAAAGGGGAAAAATAAGGGCTACCAAGGGAATTAAAGAACCTTCAGTTCCAACAATGGAAGAATCTATTCCACAATGTTTTGATAATGAAAGCAATTTTTTAAAGGAAAAATGTGGGAAAATTACTCTTGTGTGGAATGAAGAAGGATTGATAAATTATATTATTGGAAATGAAATTGATAAAGTTATAGAAACTTTTGAGAATGCTTCAGAACAGCATACGATTGAAGTTCGTGGAGAAGAAGGGAAGAACAATACAGTCATAGAAGTAAAAGAAGAAATAAATCAAATTAATAATCAGATTGTAGAAATAACCTATGCTGCTGGAACTGGTCCTGGAGGGGAGGCGGGAATTGTTATAGAAGGAGATAAGCAAAAAGTTGATGTGGGAAATAGTAATGGAGATAACGGATTAAAACCAGAAGTAAAAACAGACGTTGCTGGTGGAGATGAAGCTTATAATAAAGATATTAATCATGAAACTTCGCAAAATCAAGTGGTAAAGAATGAGGTTGTGGAAGGAGATGGTGGAGAGGGAGATTATGCTCCAGGAACAACTGCCGGAGGAACAAATGGTCTTGCCCCTTAAGATTATTCAATCAGAAAAATTAAAGAAAATATTAATTATTATTGGAGTAATACTAATTGGAGTTTTGTGCATTTCTATTGTTTATTTTTCTTTTCAAAAATCTTTACCCAAAGTTTATTCTTCTCAAATTGCTAACCCTGCTTCAGTTTATTGCGAAGAGAGTGGGGGAATATTACAAATAAGAATTAATGAAAATGGTCAATATGGGGTTTGTATCAAAGGTGAGAAAGAATGCGAAGAATGGGCATTTTATAGAAATGAATGTAGTTTAGAATAATAAAACTTAAATAATCCTTTTCTCTTTAAAGAATATGGTTGATCTTGAAAAAAATTTGAAAAAAGAACCTTTAGACAAACCCGTATCCTATTTTTCTGATAAGAAGGCCTATCATGAATTTCGCTCAAGTCTTAACAAGGATATTTATCAAGAGATGAAGATGATTCTTTATATGAAGGCTGTTTCATTTTCACGTGCGTGTTCAAAGATGTTTGGTTAATGAAAATAAATTCTATTTAATCTTAGAATAAAATTATAATTGTTGTCTTTGCTTCCTTTTATTCAAAAGAGAGTAATACTCTAACTCTTGTTTCCTTCTTTCAGAATTAAGATAATTTTGTAGTTCTTCCTTGGTGTTAAAGCTTCTTTCTGCCACTTTTCTTCCTTCTATTTCATAAACTACCTTCAAGGTATCCTTATAGCATCTATTTTGATAACTTTGTATTAAACCTACCGTTCCTATCGCTAAGATTGCAGTTGTTGCAACAATTTCTATTAATCCACTTTTTAGTTTCATAACTTTTTTATAAAATAATATTATTTAAATGTGTCGTTTTAGATTAACTTGATAGTAGTTAATAATTTTAGATTAAATTATCTCTTCTTTATTTTTTCAAAATTAAATTTCAATAGTTTATTCGTCTCAAATAGATTTATTTAAAAACTTTTTAAATTTGTAATGATATGTCTGTCGGTATGAAAAAACAACAAGTAATTTTAGTTAATAAGAATAATAAAAAAATTGGAATCAAAGAGAAGATAAAGGCCCATAAGGGGGGAAACCTTCATAGAGCTTTTTCTATTTTTGTTTTTAATTCTAAAATGGAAGTACTTATTCAACAGAGATCCAAAAAGAAATATATTTCTGGAGAATTGTGGTCAAATACCGTTTGTAGTCATCCAAAACCTGGCGAGAGTTATTTCAAGGCAGTTCATAGAAGATTGAAAGAGGAGATGGGTTTTGATTGTAAATTAAAAAAATTATTTTGTTTTATTTATTGTGCTAAATTTAAGAATGATTTGATTGAAAATGAATATGATTGTGTGTTTATAGGTAAATTTGATGGAGAACCTAAACCTAATAGAGAAGAGATTATGGATTTTAGGTGGGTGTCTTTAAAAGAGTTAAAAAAAGATATGCTAAAGAATCCAAATAAATATTCCATCTGGTCAAAGATTGCGATTAAAAAAATAAAGTTATCTCAAATCAATTCTCTCTAATTATTTAGATTATCTTTAGCTTCCTCAAGATTATTAAAGAAATAGTCCAAACTAATCCAATACTTCCCATTAAAAACCAAAAGGCGTTCTGATGAGTTTGAAAAGGAAGAGTTATATTCATTCCATAAATTCCAGATAAAACCATTGGAATAGTTAAAAAAATAGTGAAAATGGTTAATACTTTCAAGATTTGATTTCTATTATTTGAAAGTATTGCGCTGTAATAATCACGCATATTTGAAATAGATTTTAATGAAGAGATGCATAGACTAATTGTTTGATCTAAATCAATAATTAAATCACTGATAAATTCTCTTTCAGATTCTTTGAATTTTAAATACTTTGATTTAGAAATTGTGTTGTACAAATTTCTTACAGGTTCAAGACTAGAAAGGTAATCATTTAAAATATCTTCTTGAACCGATAAATCGAGAATATCTTTTTCATTTAAAACATTAAGATTCTTTCTATCTTTCTTAACATCCTTCGATATTTTTCTTATCCAATAGCTGTATTTATTAGATAAAATTAAAAGTATATTCACAAGATCCCTTGTTGGGAGATTATCAAAAAAATTCTTTTTTGTTTTAAATATTCTGTTAAATAAATCTAATCTTTTATCACTTACTGTTATCAATGCTTGAGGGGAGATTATAACGAGAAAAGAGCCAGTGTATTCATTTTCAATTTCAAGAGTCGGAATTCTAAGGTAAACGTATGTGCTATTTTTTTCTTCTTCAAATCTTGGTATCTCGAATATATCCAATCCATCCAAAACCAAATCTTTTTCTAGATTAAATTTCTCCACAAGATAATTAATTTCTTCTTCATCAGGATCTATGGCGTTGACCCAACAATTTTTAGAAAATCCTTTTATTTCAATCATCTCCTTTTTTTTAACATCTCTTTTATAGTAGGTTATCATAAGAGAATTAGGATTGGAAGGTTTATATAATTTTTTCTAAACATTTTTAAATAACAAAGTGTTGATATACTTAGAGGATTAATAGAATATGGCTAAAAAAAGAATTAAAAGAAGTGTAAAGAGTGAGTGTACTTGTGGACATGGCTGCGGTTGTGGGCAATGTAGTAATGCAATTTATGGCCTTGGTTTTATTGGTTCTGCAGTTTATTATATTTCTACCGCAACAAGTTTCTGGATGGGAGTTTTAGGGGTTTTGAAATCTCTTGTTTGGCCAGCATTTTTAGTTTATGAATTACTGAAATTTTTAGTTATGTAGAAAGATATTTTATTTTTCTTTATTATCTTGATTTTTATCTATCGTTTTCTCAAATGTTTTGTCTAGTGTTTTTTCTTGGTTATATCTTTTCCAAATAGCATCAAACAAAGGATTCTTTTTAATTTCTCCAAATGTTCCTTGTCCAACAATTTTTCCTCTTGAAAAAAGGTAAATATAATCAAATTTCTCTAAAAGGTGTAGTCTGTGAATTGATGAGATTATTGCTTTATTTTTAAATTCTTTAAAGAGCTGTTCATGTATTTTTATTTCATTTATGCTGTCAACGCTACTTGTTGGTTCATCCAATAAAAGTATATCGCTCTTTTCTGCCGCAAGTAGGCCTCTTGCTAGAGCAAGTCTTTGCTTTTCTCCCCCACTTAATGAAACCCCTTTCTCCATAACGCTTGTATTAAGACCTCCTGGTAATTTTTCTAGAACTGGATTTAATTGAGCCATTGAGATAGCTTTATTCAGTTTTTCTTCAGTGGTAGGAAGATTCATGGTAATATTATATCTAAATGTGTTATTGAATATTTCTGGCTCTTGTGGGATTAACGTAACTTGGTCTTTTATACGATTAATTCCTCCAAAAAGCAAATCTCCATCGCAATAGATTTCCCCTTTTTCAATTTTATATAGTCCTCTAATTAGAGAAAGAAGTGTGCTTTTTCCAGAACCACTTTCTCCCACAAGGGCTATTTTCTGTTTCTTTTTAATTTTGAAATTGAGATCTCTTAAATGATTTATTTTTCCTCTTATATCATAAGTAAAAGAGACATTTTTGAATGAAATTTCTTTCCAATTCTTAGGAAGTTTTCCAACTTCAGGGTATTCTAATTTATTATATTCTTCATCTAGAGGATAGGCTCCCACAATTCTCGCATTTGCACGAATAATGCTTCCATAAAGTTCAGCAAATCTGTAGAAAGTGTCTCCCACATTGGTGAGATAACCATATAACATATACAACGTTCCTATCAATATTGTGCCAGTAAGGTCAAATTCAGTAAATGCTCTATAGATAAGTGCGGCAACCACCATCACTTGTATTGATACACTTGCGAATCCCCATTTTATTTCATTGATTATTGCACTTTTTCTAAAAACAGAATAACTCGCAATTTGTTTGGAGTCTATCTCATTGGAAACTGTTTTTTTAAGTCTTAAAGTTATTACTGTGATAATATTGCTTATGTAATCAAATATGGTTGCAGAAAGCTTGTTATTATAGACATTTAATTCCATATATTTTTTATCAAGGTTTTTATCTACCCTGGAAATTATAAATAAAACAAGTGTTGAGAAAATAAGTGTAAAAAGCCCTATTTTCCAATCTATAAAAAAGAGAATAACTATTGAACCTAAAAAACTAGTGATTGCATAGATTATCTGAAAAGTCATGGAACCAGAAAAATCTTCCAATGCGCCAGAAGCTCTGTTTATTTTATCTATAGTGTCTCCTGAATGATTATCCTTGTGCCATTTTATTGGCAATTTCAAAACTATTCTTATCTTATCATTAATATAATTTTTTTTGACAAAAAACCCTGTCGTTTGTTCAAATATTCTAGCAGTTCCATGGAAAATCCAAAATATGATTGTTAGAATCAACAATAGAAATATTTTAACAACTAGTCCCCATAATTCTTCCCTTGAAGAAATTGTTTTTTGTATGGAATTAAAGATGCTTCCGATTATATAAGGGGTTATAAGACCTACTAAACCCGCAATTACAAACAATGAGACATAAAAAATGAATACTCTTCTTCTTTTTCCAAGGTAACCCCATTCGGTTTTAAGTGTATTAATAATTGGGTGTGTCATATCAATCTCCTATATCTTAGAATCCAAATAAACCATTTAAACCTTACTGGAAGAGAATTCTTAGCAATCATTTAGAATTATCTTATATCTCAAATTCTCAAATATTTATCTTCCCACTTCGCCAAAAACTTCTTGTTCAGGATAAACCACAATACCATTTTCATCAATCTGCATTGCAACTATCTTTTTTTGATGTTTTTCTCCTCTCATTTTCAGAACTTCCACAGCAGATTCTCTTGTATCTCCTCTTTTTATATTATAAAGAACAATAACTCCATCTGCGAGGAATTCTTCAACCCCGGTAGTAGAAAATATTTCTGGAATTTGTTGAGTTTCTGTAATAAGGAAAGTTGTTGATTCAACTTTTTCAAAAAATCTAAACAATTGTTCAATATAAATTCTGTAACTGTCTTCTTTTCCGGTAAATGCGCTTGCAACAGCAGTTAAAGAGTCAATAACTACAAAATCGGGTTTGAATTCTCTTGGAAAAATTACTGGATCGATATCAATAAGAAGTTCTCCTTTTTGTTTAGCAAGCAGGGCATCCACATTTCTTGTTATTTCAAAAGGATTCATTCTCTGCATCTTAAGTTTCCCTTTTTTAATTAGATCTTTTGGATTCCATCCAAATTCTTCCATATGTTGAATTAATCTGTCTTCACTCTCTTCAAAACTCATGTAAAAGCATTTCTTTCCTTCTTTGGCTTTATTGATTAAAGTTTGGAGACAAAAGATAGTTTTTCCGCTTCCAGCTCCTCCAGCCACAAGAACAGAGTTTCCTTTCGGAATACCTTTTTCAAACAATTTATCGAATCCTGGAACACCCGTTTGAATGTGTTCTCTTACATGTTTTTCTTGTTTTTGCTTCATATTTTTAACAGCATGCAAGGCAGGAGCTCTTTGGTTTTTAATTTCGGCTTCATGTTTCTTAATTTTTCCTCCTTTTAGTTCAGCATCTATTTCTGCCCTAACCGAAGCCATATCAAATTTCTTAGATTTAGTTGTTGGTTTCTTTTTCTTAACTTTCTCTTTTTTATTTTTTTTCACACCCTTTTCTTTCTTTTTCATCTTAAATCAGATTATTATTTTTGATGTAATCTCTATATTTAAAATCATGCTTCTTTAAATGTTTTTCAAGCCAGGACTTTAAAAATTTGGCTAGCTCTTCCAATATTGTTTCTCCTTTTTCAAACCTATCACTAAACTCTAAAACTTTTAAAATCATTTTTTCGTGTTCTGAATTGTGTTCTTCAGTAAAAGGATAATTCCATTTTTCAAAATATTTTTCTTCGGTTGAAAAATGAACTCTGGAAAATTCAACAAGGTTATTTATATCATCCGATATTTTTTTGTCTTGTCTATCTCTTTTTTCATAAACCGAATTGATAATTCCAATTAATTTTTGATGCTGCTTATCTATCTCATTCACACCCACACTTAATTTTTTATCCCATAATATTAATTTAGTCATTTTTTCTATGTTCCTTTTTTGTTATTTTCTTCTCTCTACCAATTACTTTTGTTTCTCTCAATTTCATACTTCTTTCTTTCTTTTCTTTTAATAAATTCTTTTCACTAAGATCTCTGACTGTTGCTTGTAAATAAGTTTTTCCTCCTTCTTCCACTTTACTTAACAAAACACTTGCCGGGAAATTTTCTCCTTCATATCTCTTATGAGTCCATTCAAAGAAATTATGACCCTCTTTCATTGCTTTTTCTATCATTTTTCTTGACTTCACGGAAGATAACTGTCCATCGGGTTGATATTTTGGAGATAATTTTGATGGTTCTAAAGAGTTAAACTCTTTTTCGTTTTTTAGTTTAAACATATCTAATGCTGTAGAATTTCCACCAGTAAAATTCCAGATTGGAGGTTCAATGGTCATCCTGGCGTCTAAAGAAGTTTCATATAATATTTTATACTTGTTTTCAGCATCTTCTTTTGCTTTAATTGCTTCTGCAAAACCTAGTTCCCCTTTAGATAATCCTGTCTTTAAAATAGCGAGTTTCATTGTTGCAAGAATCCTATTCAAAGAATCAATAAGACTTTGAATTTCAGTTATCTTACTCTTAGAAAGTTGAATATCTAATTTTCCTTTTGTAATTTCATCCACATCCACTTTTAATTTTTTTATTGGCTTACTAATCCCAATAGACAATACAAATGAAAAAACAAGTACTATAATCATAAAAATTAAACTCACAAGAAGAGAACTCGCAATTATTTTATTTCTTCCAATCTCAATGGCTTCCGTCATATCCATCTTAGTAACCATTCCTATCTCTATTTTCTCAATATAATTTGGGACAGAAAGGACCTTAATACCTCTATAATCCTCAGACTCCAGAATTTGTTCTCTCTCTTTTTTATTTAATGCATGTTCCATAGGTAGGGGAATTTGTCCTTTGGGAACAATTTTTAAAGTTTCATTAGAAAATAATCTATTGGTAAAATAAACTACCTCTTCTTTATCATTCTCAAATGCAAGTAAGTTTTCTCCTGTTTCACCCAAACCAATCCTATTCTCCACAAGCTTGTTAAAAATATCTAACTTCATTGCTCCAACTAATACTCCTTCATGAAAAGGAGTAGATACAGATATAGAATATTCTTGAGGAACTAGAGCAAAATAAACAGAACTAGTGTAAGTCTGATTTCTTGCATTAGTAAAATAGGTTCTATTGGATCTGTCTAACCCTACTCTTGCGGGATTTGAAGATACAATCACTATTCCACTAGAATTGATAACAAATAAATCGTAAAAGCTATCATCCAAAGAAAGCATATTATTTAATTCTTCATTTGAAAGTTCAGTTTGAGTGGCAATTAATTCTACTTTGTTTTCTTGGGCTTCTAAGAAGGAGTCTATACTATTCTCAATTAAATAAGAATTTGATTCCAAATTACTATGGATGGCTTGCTTTAATATTTGTTCAGAACTCAAATAATTAAAATAAGTCGTAGAACTAATTCCTAAGAAACTTATTAATATCAAACTTAAAATTAAAATTATTGAAAGTTTCATTTCTTTTTCCTTTTTTTGTCAAATCCAATTATTCCAATGGTGATTAAAATTGCCCCAACTATATGAAGAATCTCAACACAAATCCAATAACTGTTTCGAAATAAACTATAAAAATTAAATACCCCTCCAAGGATTAAAGCGAGAGCGATACTGCTTAATCCTAATCCTACTATCTTATCTCTTAATTCACTACTTTTAAAAAATTTAATAGAAGTGATTAGCAATAAAATCCAACCAATACCAAGTATTAATAAATCCAATCCTAAAATTAAATTAACCATTTCTTATCCTCCATAAACCTTTAACTAGGAATAAAAAACCGATTATCATAAAAATATCTACCAATATCCATAACCAAGAAACGATTACTAACTGATAATTTGTTTTAAGAGAGATTTCCTGCAACAAAATTTGTCCAATCCTTTCAAAAACAATTATTGCAAATCCAATTGTTACATAAAGAATATTTTTATTTTTATTTAGTTTATAAGAAAAATATAGTAATGTTAGAAGGTATATTAGGATTATTCCATATACTAAATCCATCCCCCCATCAAACCATTTGGCATTAGAAAATCCATTGATAGTTCCTATGATTAAAAATCCAAAAAATAAATAGATTGTTACAAAAAGCCAAAACGCAATTTTTCTATTCATTTTCTACCTCTTTTAAAAAATGATGCGGCTCTCTCTTCAGCCATTTTTTCTTCTTTAATCTCCTTCCCCCCTTTATTAAAAATAAACGATACTTTATTTTTAAATTCTTCTGCCTTACCTTTCTGAAGAATTCCTTTCTTAATTAAATCATAAATATATTCTCTTATTGAAATCAGAGTTATCCCTTTACTATCTTTTAAATTTTCAAACTCTTTTTCTCCCAAAGGACCTATATATTCTTTAAAGATTTTTTTTAGTTCTTCATCCGATTTTTCAATTTCCGAAAAAAGTAATTTTATTGCCTTCATCTCTCTAACTGGTTTTAATGGAACAGTAAAATAAAATATGGTTCCTTTTCCTAGCTGAGAATTTAACCAGATTTTTCCATTTTGACTTTCAACTATCCCTTTTGAAATTGCTAATCCTAATCCAGTTCCCCCGCTTTTATGTTGATACATATTTTCTACCTGGTAGAATGGCTCAAATAATTTTCTTTGATCTTTTTCTGCTATTCCTACTCCTTCATCTTTTACTGAAAATAAAATCATCCCCTTTTGTAATTTTGCTGAAACTTCAATTTTGCTATTTTCAGGAGAAAATTTAAGGGCATTATTAATTAAATTCCTCAAAATTTGGGAAGCCCTATCAGGATCAACTTCTATGATTGGAAGCTTATCTAGTTTCATTTCAATTTTAATTTTTTTCTCAGGCATAAATCCTTTCATCTCATTGACTACTGTTTCAACGGTTTTAGCTAAATTGGCTCTTACAAAATTAAATTTTAATCTAGCAGCCTCAATCCTAGAGATTTCCAAGAAATCAACTATAATCTTATCCAATCGTTCAGTATTATTAAGAACAATTTCTAAAGAATCTCTTTGCTCTTTGGTTATTTTTCCGAAGTAATCTCCTAAAACCATTTGTAATTGTGCTTTCATGGGAGTCATTGGACTTCTTAACTCATGGCTTGTTATGGATAAAAATTCTGTTTTTGCTTTGTCTATTTGCAGTTTTTCTTTATCCAGATTTTCAAGAATTTCAATTGTTTTATTAAATGAATTTCCAAGTTCTTCAAGCTCATCCCCGCTTTTTATATTCACTCTCGCTTTAAAATCTTGATTACGCATTTTTTCTGTAGCAGACGCAAGTTCTTTAATTGGTTTCGCAATGGAATTAGTCATAATGAAAGGGATAAAACTTGCTATTAAAATAAAAATTAATCCTAATCCCAAATTATAAATTTTAACATTTTTTGAATTGTTTAAAATTTTATTTCTGTACTCTTCAGAGACTTTTTTTTCAATAATTCCCCATTGGGTGTATAATTCTGCGAGTTCTTTTTTGTATTCTTCATAATTTGTTGTTAGAACAAGGCTTCTTGCCTTTTCAATATCTTCTTTTTTCATTGCATCAAATGCGCTAATTTCTAAATCGACTAAAAGAACGTTTATCTTGTCTAATTTATCTAATATTTCATAAACTTGTTTTTTATCTTCGGAATTTCTTTTACTTTTATTAGTTAAATCTCTTGCTTGAAATTTTAATAAGTTGTCTAACTTGATTCCAATAGCATCATAATTAGCTCGATATTCTTCAATTTTATCAAATTCTCCTTTTTCTGCATGAAGAAGAGCCTCATGAACTATTCCCGTTAAAATAGAATCATATCCGATTACTTGTTGGTTCATTAATTCTAATGGTGCTTCCACTTCTTTTAGTAGAATTTGATCTTGTTCTATTTGTTGATTAATGGAATAAGTTATAAAAACAATTGTAACAAGAAGTAAAATCAAAACTCCAAAAGCGAATACAAGTTTTTTCTTTATTTTTCCAAATAAAAATTTCTTTAAGTTGAATTCCTCTTTTTCAATGTAGTTTCCCATATTTCCTCTCTTTATAATTAGAAGTTTTTCAGGTTTTTATAGTTAACATAAACATTATTTTTCCAAATCAATAACTTTGTCAACAAACATCCCAGATTCCTTAATTAAGACTTCTTGTTCTTTGACCGAAAGAGCGTAAAAAATAGCTTTTGTTTTGCTTTCTTTTATTTTATTTACCAGACTTGCAACAAACTTTGCAACTGGTGCTTTGCTCTCGTAAACTAGCAGATTTGTGAGTGAATCAAAAATGAGATAATCGAAATCGTGTTTTAGAAATTTAGAAATAACTAAAGATAATTCAGTCAAGGCTCCAGGAGAGGACACATAATAGACCCCTTCCGATTGATCTGGCACACTCTTAATAGTTTTTGAGATTGCATCCACAAATACAAATTTTTCAGTTTTTATTTTATTTTTCTTAAACAATTCAATTAGAGAATTATGGGTTTTGTTCAAAGTTACATAAGCTATATTTTTTCCAGATAATTTTTTAACAATATTCACTATATTCTTATTGTAACTGGTGCTAGACATAATCAAAAGAATTGTTTGGTTTTGGGAAAGCTCTTTGTTAATCTCCATTTTAAATTCCCCTAGGATCTGGAAGATTAAATTCTTTCCTTAATATTTTTAATAAATCATATATATCAACTGGTTTTCTCAAGGCAGTTATAACATTTTTAAATTCTTTAATTTTTTTGTTATCAATCTCATAACCTGTAAAAAAGATAATTTTTTGATTCGGCAATAGTTTAGCAAGGCCATATCCATTTAATTCTTCCCTTAGCCAGATATCTACCAGCAGTAAATCTGGTCTTTGTTCTTTAGTTTTAGCGAGAGCTTCCTGCGAGTTGTAAGCTTGAAAAGTCTTAAATCCATTAAATTCTAAAAGTTGAGATATAGAAACTGCTGTTTGGAAATCATCATCAACAACACCAATTTTAAGATCTTTAGCTTGTTTTCCCTCTTTTTTTATAACCATTTTATCCAACTAATTTTTTTATTCTTTTCAACAAATCGTTAACGTCAAATGGTTTTTGAATAAAACCAATAATGTTCTTCGATTTCATTAAATCTTCTTTTTCTGCTTCAGAAACACGAACAACTGAAAGGTATACAATTTTTGTTCCTTTCATCTGAGGGATTATTTCTTTAACAGGAGTTCCTGGCATCATTATGTCCATCAATACCAGCGCCGGTTTTTCCTTTTTCCATTTAGCAAGACCATCATCTCCATTTATTGCTGTCACTACTTTAAATCCATTTTTTTCTAAAACTGTTTTTACAGTTGATCTTATATCCGGTTCATCATCAACGATTAGTATTTTTTTCATTATTCAATTTTCCTCCTAAATTTTATTATATTTATTATTCCTCATTTTATTTGAAGACTTTCTTTACTGTTTTAATTAGATTAGAAGGCATAAAAGGTTTTTGTATGAATCCATCAATGTCTTCTAAGTCTACCTCAGATTTTGGAACAATTGAAACATAAATCATCTTAACCTTATGATTTAATCTCATTCTTAAAATTCTTAACAGATCATAACCAGAAAGTGTAGGCATTTTTATATCAATAAAAATCATATCTGGTTTTTCACTCTTTATTAAATCTAGAGCATCTGCCCCATTATCTGTGGTTTGTACATTATATTTCTCTTTTTCTAGAACTATTTTCATAGTTTCTAAATCATTCAAATCATCATCAATTATTAGTATCTTTTTTCCCATCTTTTTTCTTTATCTATTCAAGTTTTATTTATTTTTAAATCTTCTTAACTTCTCTTCCAATGCGGGCAACTCTTCCTTGATTTCTTGCAACTTTTCTTCATATTTTTTCATTCTAATATTGTAAACTAATCCAGATATATTATTTTCCTTGAATCTCTCTTCTTGAGTCTTTTTCATTAAGCTTGCTAAAACTTGTTCTTCTGTTTTCATTTTTTTTATTTTGCTTTTCAGTATTTTTTTCTCAAATTTTTTGTAAATTAAATAGCTCACAATTATCAAAAAGATAAAGGTGGTTAAAATATAATCCCCATACTTCTGGAAGAAATTTTTTGCACTATTTTTTATTCCAGCTAAAGTTGAAGACTCTTGTTTTTCTTTTTCAACAGCCTTTTGAAAATCTAAAAGTAATTTTTCCGTATCATTATATCTTTCTTCGAAAAATGCAATTTTTGCTTTTTCAAAAATTGATTTTGTTTCATTGCTTGATTGGCTTAATTGATTTTCTTCAACAGCAAGCTTATCTATTAATAAAAATGCATGCTCCTTCCTATTCTGGATTTCTTCTGTATAAATTAAAACATCTCCATAAGTAATATTTTTCCAATTAACTAATCTTAGTATTGTTCTTGCGTCTTTTTTTTCTTTTTCTGTGGAGTTAATCTCTCCTCTTAGTATTTCAGCGTACTTTACTTGTTCTAAAACTCTCTTAGCTTCAGTTAAACTATCATTTATATAATCAATAGAAAAGTTTTTTCCTTGCATTTCCAAAATAACCTTCTCCGATTCATTAATCGCCTGTAAAACTATTTCTTTAGTTATAGACTCATTCTTTTCTCCAATGGCATGAATGAGAGAGAATAGATTTAGGATTAAAAAAATGCTCGTAAATAATATCATAAATCTTTTTTCCATTTTATATAACTCCCATCCCTTTAATTTTTTCTTTTATTTTAGCTTCATCCCCCAATATTTTCTTTTCTTTTCTTTTATTGAAATGGTGAAATGGGGTTTTTAAAAATTCAATAATCTTTTTCATTTTCCCATCTGTTTTTGCCTCTTTTTTTGATTTAGCCATAGTTTCTTTTACTTCTTCTGTAATGTCTTTAGGTTTAATCTTAGTATTTTTTCTTTCTTTTAAAAGTTCCAAGGTAATTTTCTCTCCTTCAATCTCCGCTAATCTTTCATTCAGAAGCTTAAATTCAATATTGTATTCATTTTCGGATATTTTTCTATCCCTGTAAAAATGATTTTGTAATTTCTTGATTTCATTTTCTACTTGAATTCTTTCTATTCCAAGATCTTGTAAAACTTGTTGAGGACTTAGCATCTTTATTCTTTTGTTTCTTAAATGCAGTCTTTCTTGTTTTATTTTTGCCAATTTATCTTGGTGTTGGCTTATTCTTCTATGATAGTTTGTTGCGGAAATCTTTCCAGAAAAATAATTTTTTTGAGATGAAAGGATAAGCTCTCCCAGATTCTTTTCTTCTTTATTGATTGTTAATATTTTGTTTGTTATTGAAGATTTTTGATAAGTTTTATAGGATAAAATTCCCACAATTGAAAAAATTAAAAGTCCCGCTAATATAAACTGCCAATATAAGTAAAGGAAAAGCCCAAGATTACCTTTTCTTTCAAGTAAAAGTAAAATTTGTGCAGATTTTGCCCTTTCTTCTGCAGTGCTAAAATCTCCTCTGTTAAATGCTGCTATTGCCATGTTTAAAACATCTTCAGAAGATTCTCCTCCCGCTATTACTTTCCTAGTAAAAATTGAACTTAGAGAAATGCTTTCCCCCTTTTCATCAACTATCTCTTTTGCAACATTTCCAGTTAATAGGTTTGTTTTTTTTGGATCCTTTAGCGCTTCTAAAATTTTTTCTATTAGAGAATTTGCAGAAAATGCTTTATCTTTTGTATCAATAATCTCTTTAGATAAATCCATTGCTTCTTTATTTTTATTTTCAGAAAGTTTTAACTTAGCCTGTTCTAATAATCTATTTACTTCTAGAGTATTAAATCCTAAATTTTGCATTTCTAAAACTGCTTTCTCTGCTTCCGATAAACTAGAATTACTTTCTAATCTACTTATCTCTTGTATTATTAATTTTATATTTTGATTTTCTATATAGGTTTGTTTTGTAGTTCCATCTACCTTGTATCCAGAAATTTTTGCTTTTAATATATGTTCTTCATAACTCTCTTTGTAGGAAGGAATTTTCAATTGAATATTGAATTTTTTAATTTCTTTTGAGTTAATCCTATCTATCTTAATTGGGAATATGGTGATATACTGAGGTAAGAATCCAGTTAAATCCAAGGTTAAATTTTCTAAACTTGAGTTTAGATATTTATTTTCAATTTCAATATCAAAACTGTCTTGTTTCCCTCTTACAATTTCAATTATCTTTGAATAGGTATTGATTTCTGCACTTTTTAACCCGCCTCCCCCACTTCCACCGCTACTTGTAACTGTAACTATTTGAGTAATTGTTACCGGATTTGAGACAGTTATGGTCTTTGATGTGCTAACGGAATTTGCATTTGAAGCATTTGCTGTTGCATTGATATAATAACTAACGTCTGAAGTTGAACTTCCAACATCAATAGTAATTGTATTTGTTCCTGAATTCCCTATAGGAAGATTAGAAAAGTTTCTCGTTAAACTTCCAGAATCTAAGGTAAATATGCTAGGTAAGGCCCAAGTTAAAATTACATTTGAAGCATCTTGCGTTCCAAGATTGGTCACAGAAACTACATAGGAAACTCCTTGCTGAGAAGTTGTAACACTACTTGAATATGTATCTACTGAAATTTGTAAATATGGTCCTTCTGCAGTTTGAATATAAATTTGTTTTTCATAAATAGTCGTTCCTGCATTCGAAGTGATGGTTAAATTATAAGGATATAATCCAGTATTTATTCCAGTTGTATTGATAAAGAGAGTCAAACTGATATTCTCGGCTGAAGAAATTGAATAGGAAGCATTATCATCATTGGTATAATTAATATCGAATTTACCTTGGAGAGGAGATGAAGCGGATATGCTCAAATTAAATATTAAATTATTATCTCCTGTGTTGTTAAGATAAACTTCCCCCAAAGTGTTATTATCACTTCTCTGGGCATAGGTGAGAGATTTAATTTCAGGAATGGTGGTGCTATTCCAAAAACTACTTTCGTTTGCAACTAATAATGTATATTCTGAAGAAACATTTGAATTTCCTGCATAATCTGTAGCATTTACTTT
>Ga0247842_10003156_pt1 | contig 22816 bp, 24 predicted proteins | sample LaCruzMarch2015__3_FD_192411 | JGI IMG/M metagenome (GOLD analysis project Ga0247842, IMG submission 192411) | Freshwater microbial communities from meromictic Lake La Cruz, Castile-La Mancha, Spain - LaCruzMarch2015_19m | ecosystem: Environmental > Aquatic > Freshwater > Lake | place: Spain...
AAGATGGATTGGCTGAGGACGATTGGGATGGATGGAAAAAAATGACAAAAACCCTTGGCGGTAAAATCCAGATCGTAGGCGATGATTTATTTGTCACGAACACAAAGCGCCTTAAAATGGGTATTGCCAAGCATGTCGCAAATTCAATACTTATAAAAGTAAATCAGATAGGCACCCTGACAGAAACGATAGAGGCTATTAAACTTGCAAAGAAAAAAGGCTACACCGCAGTCGTGTCGCATCGTTCAGGCGAGACAGAAGACACTACTATTTCCCATCTGGTAGTCGCGATGGGAACAGGCCAGATAAAGACAGGCTCGGCGTGCAGGACAGACAGGATCTGTAAGTACAACGAGCTTTTAAGAATAGAAGAAGACTTAGGCGCAAAAGCAGTATACGGCTCTATGCCATGGCCAAAATAATAATCAAGCCCGTCCATATAGTAATAGCTGCGGTGATAGGCGCAATTTTTTTGCCCGGATATGTAAAGCTTATACAGCTGAAGGTAAGGAATATGCGCCTGGAATCAGAAATCGTCAGGCTTGAGAAAGAAAACATCAAGCTTTACAAGGAAAAGAAAAGGCTGGAAGAAGACATAAATTACGTTGAAAAAGTAGCGCGCGAATCAATGGGTGTCACGAAAAAAGGCGAAATTCCCATCAGGATAGAGCGTTAAAAAGCATTGACACTAGGCAGATACAAGCCTATAATGCGGAATACAACTGAATAATACTGCGGGGTGGAGCAGTCTGGTAGCTCGTCGGGCTCATAACCCGAAGGTCTTGGGTTCAAATCCCAACCCCGCTACCAAATAGAGGGTGGTTTTCTTAAAAAGAAAGCCACCCTTTTTATTTAACAACTTTACAATTCAACAACGTCGTTTTTCCAGTTGTTGATCCGCAGAAAAAGAGCTTTGAATATAGACAGGGTTGAATTATAATATTTTAAACCGGAAGGGTGGCTGAGTGGTTGAAAGCGGCGGCCTCGAAAGTCGCTGTGGGCGCAAGCCCACCGGGGGTTCGAATCCCTCCCCTTCCGCCATGCCTTTATAATCAAGTAAAATATGAACGATCTTACGCTTATCCAATTTACATACGATTCTTTTACTGTGCCGCTAGGGCCTCTTTATCTTGCTTATGGATTAGAGAAAGCAAATATTCAGTTCGATCTCAAGCTTTATCCGCTTTACAATAAGCAGGTTTTTAATATGGACATAGATAGGCTTTATTCGTTTTTAATAAAGTCGAAAAGAATTATTGCTGTTGGTTGCTGGTCAGACATGCTTCCCGTTCTTTTAGTTGCTTTAGAAAAAGTTAAAAAGAAATTCCCAGAAAAAATTATTATTTTAGGAGGGATTGGACCGACAGAAGTTGCAGAAGAGATTATGGATAAATTTAATTTCATCAATTTTATTATAAAAGGTTGCGGCATTTTGCCTTTACCTGCCTTGATTAAAAAGATTATAGATGAAGAGAAGATTTTTACCGATGTAAAAGGTTTAGTATATAGGGATGGCAAGACTATTAAAAGTAACGCTTACAATGGTTTTTACTTAAATTCAGTTACCCCAGATATTATTCCTTATCGTCGGCTAAAAAACATTCGTTCTTATGATAAGTTTTTTATATTTACTTCATCCGGATGCCCATATAAGTGCACATATTGTCAAATACCCTGCTTAAGCCAGAAAGGAGTTTTATATAAAGATATAAATAAGGTTATCAAAGAAATTATGGTAATAAAAAAAATAAAAAAAAATGGAAAATTAACAATACTTATTAGAGATGAAGCCTTTATCGTAAATAGGGGAAGAGTAGTTAAATTTTGTAATTTGTTAAGGGCGAAAAAACTGAACGTAAGATGGAGATGTTATGGCAGAGTTGATCGGATAGACGGAGAGTTATTAGAAATTATGTCAAAAAGTGGATGCGAGGGGATATTTTTTGGAGTAGAATCCGGCTCTAATAAAATTTTAAAAAAAATCAAAAAAGGATTTACGGTTGAAAAAGCAGTTGAAATAGTGTTTCTTTCAAAAAATACATTAAAAAAGTAATAGCTTCTTTCATTTTTTTGTACCCTTTTGAAACCATAGAAGATTTTAGAAAAACTTTATATCTTAAGGCATATTTGGAGTCAAAAAAAATATCTGTTCAGTTAAATCAATTAACCCCTATTAAGAATTCTGAAATATATTTTGAATATAAAAAAAATTTATGTCTTTTTTACAAAAAAAGATGTACATTTCATATTAGTTTAAATGATATGCCCAAAGAGTGCATAAGGCTAATAAAAAATAACCCTAGGATATTTTATTTTTATTATTTATATAAGCTTAAGGATTTAAATAAAATCCTAAAGTTTAAAGAAGCGTTTGACCAGTGCACTAAACAGCCAGATTCTTTATGAAAAATCACGAATATTACATGAGAGAAGCTTTGAAAGAGGCAGTGAAGGCGTTTGACGCTGACGAAGTGCCCGTAGGGGCTATTATTGTGCATAAGGGAGAGATGATAGCCAAAGCACATAATCAAATAAAGATGCTGAAGGACCCGACTGCTCATGCAGAAATTATAGCCATTACGCAGGCGGCAAATTTTTTGCAAAACGAGAGATTAACAGATTGTATAATGTATTCCACGCTTGAACCCTGCAGCATGTGCGCAGGAGCCATGGTTTTAAGCCGCATAGAAAGCCTGGTATACGCCGCAAAAGACCCGAAAACAGGCGCCCACGAGTCAGTTTTTAAAATTTTAAACAATAAAAACTTAAATCATAAGATAAAAGTTAAAAAAGGTGTATTAGAGAGCGAAGCTAGCTCTTTAATGAAAGAGTTTTTTCATGCCAAACGGAAATCAAAAACATAAATACGCAAATCTCGATTATATATGACCCTTATCCAGTTTTATTATGGTAAAGTTTTTCCGCTTGCGGCTGCTTATTTGACGCATGGTCTTGAAAAAGAAAAAATTCCTTTTGAAATAAAGTTTATTAACGCGTATTCACATCAGGAGATTATAGCTGATATTCTTTATTTGTATATGCGCAATTCTGCCGATATTATTGCTATCGGATGTTTTTCGGACATGCTTCCGCACGTACTCACGACAGCAAAAAGAATCAAGCAGCTATTTCCGGAAAAGATTATTATACTTGGAGGAATTGGTCCTACAGCGGTGGCGGAAGACATTCTTGACGGATTTGATGGCATCGATTTTATTATAAAAGGGTGCGGAATATCAACATTGCCTCAATTGATCAGAAAAATTGAAACAAAACCATTAGTTTTTGGCGGCATCTCTCGCCTTGTGGAAGAAGAGGGAAAGACAAACCCAAAGATACCGGCTTACCGGCGCATAAAGGATGTTCTTTCGTTCCATACGTTTCTATTAAAGACTTCTGTGGGGTGTCCGTATCAATGTACGTTTTGTTATGCATTGCCAGCTGTCGGAAAAAAAGTTATTTATCGTAATCTTGATGAGGTAATCGAAGAAATTAAGCTGATTAAAGAGATAACGAAAGGCAGAAAGGTCTCTTTAAATATTATTGATGAAGCGTTTGTTATGGACAGAAGCCGAGTAATGGCATTTTGCGGTTTATTGAGGCAGCGAAGGCTGAAAGTGCCGTGGGTGTGTTATGGCAGAGTAAACAGTATGGATGAGGCCCTATTGCGTGTCATGCGCACAGCTGGTTGCGTAGGGGTGTATTATGGGATTGAGTCAGGGTCCAATAGGGTGCTGAAGAAAATAAAAAAAGGATTTACGATAGAAGAGGCTATTCGCATTGCTTTGCTTTCAAAAAAAATCATTCCTGATATTACTGCGTCATTCATGTATCGCTTTCCTTTTGAAACAACGGATGATTTTAAAGCCACCATATCTGCGATGCGATATTTGAAGGCAAATAATATTGTTACTCAGCTGCATCCATTGGTGCCAGTCAAAAGTTCAAAGATTTATTCTACATACAGTAATCGGTTAAAATTTTCTCCGTTAGAACGTTGTGATTATATACGTATTAAAAAGCATGCTCATTTTACAGTAGGCTCTGTGTCTTCTTTGCCGAAGGCGTATCGTACGTTGATTAAAGATTATCCCGATGTGTTTTATGATTACCGGTACTATGAGAACGAAGATTTGGGGCGAATTAACCGCTTGATATCCGAAAGCCATATTTTTTAATGACATTGTTGAATTTATAGTTATTGATAGTCTTCCCTGGGTGTGTTACAATTAATTTCTAATAATCAGTAAAATTTGGAGAGATCGCATAGTGGTCGAGTGCGTCGGTTTGCTAAACCGATATACGGTTGAAAAGCTGTATCCAGGGTTCGAATCCCTGTCTCTCCGCCAGTTTGACATCTATTATGAAAATCCGCATTAAAATACAGGGTGCGTTAATGTTTTTAGGCTTGGGGGCAATTGTTCTTCTGTCTAATTCTGTATTTTCTCATCAGAGACAGCCGGTTCTGGACGGGATGCTGAATGCGGCAGGCATGGGATTGATACTGTTCGGTTTTCTATTCCGTATTTCAGCCAGAGGGTATAAAGAAGAAAATACTTCCAACGGCAACGCCCTGGTAAAGACCGGGCCGTATGCTATTATAAGGAATCCGATGTATTTCGGGACATTTATAATAGGTACGGGGGTCGTGATGATGCTGTTAGAGCTTTGGTTTTTTTTCTTGTTTGCAGTTGTATTTTTTATGATATACATTCCGCAAATGAAAAAAGAAGAAAGAGTTCTTTTGGAAAGATTTGGCCTGGAGTACGATGAATATTGTCGATCGACGCCAAAATATTTCCCTAGGCTTGATTATTTGCTCAGCCTTAACAAATACATATCATTAAAGCCTTTTTGGATAAAAAAAGAAATAATATCGCTGGTAACCACGGTGCTGGTTGTTATAATGATAGAAACTTGGGAGTATGCCAAATTACTCTGGCATAAATAATATGAAAGAATTTCTTACAGGGTTAGCGTTTTTGTTGTTAGTAGGTATTTTTGCAAGTTTGGGATTTTTAATTTTTCCGGCCCTTCTTTTAATAGCCTTTGTATTGCGCTTCTTATTGAGCGCGGCTATTCTAGTATTTTTTATATGGTTATTAGGAAAACTTATTCTTTTTTTAAGCAGGAAATAAATGACGTACTTACCTTTTGCGCGTAAATGGCGGCCGCAGGACTTTGACGAAATAGTAGGGCAGGAGCATATCACTACCACCCTTAAGAATGCTATTTCAATGGAAAGGCTTCATCACGCTTATTTATTCACAGGCCCGAGAGGCATAGGTAAAACCTCTACAGCCAGGATATTTTCCAAAGCTCTTAACTGCGAAAAAGGGCCTTCTGTAAAGCCGTGTAACGTTTGTCCTACCTGCAAGGAAATCACATCCGGCTCCAGCATGGATGTGATAGAAATAGACGGCGCTTCAAACCGCGGCATAGATGAAATCAGAAACCTTAGAGAAACAGTAAAATTTTCCCCTTCAAAAGGCCTTTTTAAGATATATATTATAGACGAAGTTCATATGCTTACCACAGAGGCATTCAATGCCCTCTTGAAGACCCTTGAAGAACCTCCCCTTCATGTGAAATTTATTTTCGCCACCACAGAGCCGCATAAGGTTCCTGCGACTATACTCTCCAGGTGCCAGAGGTTTGATTTCAGGCGCATACAGATCAAAGATATTATTGCCAAGCTTCACGAGGTCAGTAAAGTTGAGCACTTGAATATAGACGAAGACGCATTTTTATATATAGCCAAGGCATCTGACGGCAGCATGCGCGATGCCGAAGGCATACTTGACCAGATAGCCTCTTTTAGTAAAGGCAAGGTGCACCTGAAAGATGTGATAGATTCCCTGGGCATGATAGATCAGGAGACGCTATTTAGAAGCGCAGAACTTATTATTAATAAAGATACAAAAGCCGGCATTCATCTGGTAGATGAGATTTTAAATTCAGGCAAAGATACGAAACAGTTTCTGCTGGAGCTTCTGGAGCATTTCAGGAATATTATGATAGTTAAAGCGGGGATAGTTTCAGATGAAATTATCTGCCTTCCAAAAGATTCTATAGAAAGGGTTAAAAAACAGGCGGATTCACTTTCACAGGGAGATGTATTTTATATTATAAGTATTATTTCCAACGGTCTGAGAATGATAAAACAGCTTATGCCTGAAAGAATAGTTTTTGAGCTCTCTATCATAAAGCTTACGTCCAGAGATTCCATTGCTTCTATAGAAGAGATTCTTTCAAAATTACATACGGCGCCTGGCACTAACGTTAGCGAACCATCTAAGCCTATTTCAGCCCAGCCTCTTCACCAGGAAAAAAACTTTTTCAAAAAAATTATGCCTGCCAGCGAAACTAAAAAGCCGGAAACTTCTAATCCTGCGCCGGCTGAAAGTGCCGATGCGCAGGGATCAGCTGATATAAACAGGGTAAAGGATGCCTGGCCCATACTAGTAAAAGCAATGGCTGTTAAAAAGATGTCGATTTCTTCGTATCTTGCAGAGGGTGAGCCTGATTCCGTAAAAGGAAATACCATAATCATAGGTTTTCCGAAAGATTTAAATTTTCACAGAGAAGTGCTTGAGGAAAAACAGAATAAAGATGCCATAGAACAGGCGCTTTCGCAGATAATGGATATGCCCGTAAAGATGAGCTTTATCCCTACTGACAGGAAACAAAAAGAACAGGCGACAGATACTAACGAGATAAAAAACGGATTGAAGACCAAGGAACCTGTTATAGACTCAGCACTTAATATATTCGGCGGCAGGATTTTTAGGACAACAAAAAATAACTAGATATGAGCGCTTACACAAAATCAATGCAGGAATTAATAGAATGTTTCAAAAAAATGCCAGGCATAGGCGCGAAGACTGCCGAGAGGATGGCTTTTCATGTGTTGAAAGCATCCAGCGAAGATATGATAAAGTTTTCTTCCGTGATACGCAAGGTCAAAGAAGAAGTAAGGTTCTGTAAAATCTGCGGAAACTTGAGCGAGGCAGAAACCTGCTCTATCTGTAATGACTCCAGGCGGGATAAAACTATTATATGTGTAGTCGAGGAACCGACGGATTTGATACTCATAGAAAAATCAGGCAGGTACAAAGGCGTGTATCATGTGCTATTCGGAGTCATATCCCCGCTTGACGGCATAGGTCCTGAGGAATTAAGGATACAGGAACTACTTGGACGCATTAAACAGGATAAGGTAAAAGAAATAATACTAGCCATGGATTCAAACGCAGAAGGCGAGACCACAGCATTGTATCTCTCAGAGAATATCCAGCCGTTAAAGGTTAAGATAAGCCGCATCGCGTACGGCATTCCTGTAGGCGGAAACCTGGACTACATAGACCAGGCCACTCTTATAAGGGCCCTTGAAGGAAGACTGCCTGTGTCTAATCGAACTTGACAAATAAGGACAAGGATAATACAATAGAAAGACGTTTTTATTAATAGAGAGGTATCTTTATGGCAATGGTAGAAGTTGCATGGCATGGAAGGGGCGGCCAGGGAGCAAAAACAGCATCCCAGTTTTTAGGAGAGGCAGCTCTTGATATAGGTAAACACATACAGGCGTTTCCTGAGTATGGTCCTGAAAGGGCAGGCGCGCCCATGAAGGCGTTCACGCGCATAAGCGATGAGCCTATATATGTACATAGTTCTGTCACCAATCCCGACGTGGTTATAGTTATTGACCCTACGCTTTTGGGAACAGTTGATGTTACAGACGGCCTGGAAGATGACGGGGTTCTGCTTGTAAACACTGATAAATCTCCGGCTGATATCCGTAAGGAAACCGGTTTTAAGCACGGCAAAGTAGGCACAGTGGATGCCACTAAAATAGCGCTCGAGACCTTGAAAATACCCATGCCTAATATGCCCATGCTCGGAGCTTTTTTAAAAGTGAACAGTATTGTTTCAATAGATGAAGTCAGCGATATAGTAAAGGCAAAGTTTATTAAAAAACTGGGCGAAGAAAAAACCAAGGCAAACATCGAAGGCATAAAAAGGGCGTACGCAGAGTTAAGGATAGGATAATTTATGGCTGAAAAGAAAAAGAGCTGGAAAGAGATACCGATAGGCGGATTAATCCTGAAAGCCGGAAACGCCATGGAATATAAAACAGGCGGATGGCGCACGTTCAGGCCTGAAAAAAATGAAAAAAAATGCATCAATTGCCTTTTCTGCTGGATGCATTGCCCGGATTCTTCTATAAAGGTAGAAGACGGGAAGATGGCAGGTTTTGACTATGATCATTGTAAGGGCTGCGGCATATGCGCGCAGGTGTGCCCTGTAAAATGTATTGATATGAAAAAGGAATAATATGGCACAGACTAAATCCAAAAAGATACCTCTGACAGGCGACCAGGCAGTGGCAACCGCTATGAAGCAGATAGACCCTGATGTAGTAGCTGCCTATCCTATTACGCCTCAGACCGAGATAGTGATGTATTTTTCAAATTATGTGGCAAACGGCCAGGTTTCTACAGAGCTTATACCCGTAGAATCAGAGCACAGCGCCATGAGCGCGTGCGTCGGAGCTTCAGCAGCAGGCGCGAGGACTATGACAGCTACTTCTGCAAACGGCCTTGCGCTAATGTGGGAAATAGTTTACATTGCAGCCTCGCTCAGACTTCCCATAGTAATGCCTGTAGTAAACCGCGCGCTTTCAGGCCCGATCAATATTCACTGCGACCATTCTGATACAATGGGCGCCAGGGATTCAGGCTGGATACAGATTTACTGCGAGAGCGGCCAGGAAGCGTATGAAAACACAATACTTGCCGTAAGGATCGCAGAGCATAAGGACATACTTTTACCTGTAATGGTTTGCCAGGATGGTTTTATAACAAGCCACGCTGTGGAAGGCGTCCAGTTATTCGAAGATAAATTAGTAAAAGAATTTGTAGGCGAGTACAAGGCAGCTCATCCGCTCCTGGACGTAGATAATCCTGTGACATATGGGCCGCTGGACCTGCAGGATTATTATTTTGAACACAAGAGACAGCAGTCAGAGTCCATGAAAGGCGTACTGAAAATAATGCCGGAATTATTCAAAGAATTCGAAAAGACATTCGGCACAAAATATGATTTTATAGATACCTATAAGTTAGAGGATGCGGATATTGCGATAATAGCTTTATCATCTACAGCAGGTACAGCCAGGGGCGTTATCGACGAGCTGAGAGCTCAGGGCATAAAAGCAGGTTTATTAAGGCCAAGGGTCTTCAGACCGTTTCCCAGAGAAAAGATTTTAGCTGCACTTAAAAATGTGAAAGCAGTAGCTGTGCTTGACAGAGCAGAATCATTTTCAGCAGAAGGCGGGCCTCTTTACACTGAAATCAAAGCTGCCTTATATGATTCAAACATAAAGCCTTTGATAGCAAATTATATATATGGCTTGGGCGGGAGAGACATATTCCCTGATGATATAAAGAAAGTCTATTCTGATCTAGGCGCGGCATTGAAAAATAAAAAGGTTTCTAACCCCATAAATTACCTGGGTTCAAGGGAATAAAATGGCAAATATAAAAGAGTTAGCGAAAATACCGGAAAGACTTTCAGGCGGACACAGGCTTTGCGCAGGGTGCGGGGCATCGACAGTAGTGCGCCAGGTTTTAATGGGCACAAAAGACTATGTGGTTACAGGCTCAGCAACAGGGTGTCTGGAAGTAGCCACTACTATATATCCTTTTACGGCATGGAAAGTACCTTTTATACATAATGCATTTGAAAACTCAGCTGCCACGATGAGCGGCGTAGAAACAGCTTACAGGGCACTTAAGAAAAAAGGCAAGATTACAAAAGAGATAAAGTTTGTTGCGTTCGGCGGAGACGGCGGGACATATGACATAGGACTGCAGTCTCTTTCAGGCGCATTGGAAAGAGGCCATAAATTTGTATATGTCTGCTATAATAACGAAGCTTATATGAATACAGGAATTCAGCGCTCCGGAGCTACTCCAAAAGGCGCGTCAACCACTACTGCGCCTGCTGGAAAAGAGAGCCATGGCAAGCATCAGTTTAAAAAAGATCTTACCTCTATAGTAGCGGCACACAGGATTCCTTACGTGGCCCAGGCTTCTGCGTCCAATTGGAACGACCTTGTTACAAAAGCTGAAAAGGCATTTACAGCAGACGGCCCGGCGTTTTTAAACGTTATCGCTACTTGCCATAGAGGTTGGAGATTCCCGCAGGAAAAGTCCGTAGAGATATCAAAACTTGCAGTTGATACAGGCGTGTGGCCTTTGATAGAAGTGGAAAACGGCACATGGCGCTTTACGTATAAACCTAAAGAGAGAAAACCGGTAATCGAGTGGCTAAAATCCCAAGGCCGCTTCAGCCATCTTTTCACAGAAGAAAATAAATCCGTTATAGACGAGATCCAGCATGGCGTAGACGAAAACTGGGCGCGTCTTGAAAATCTTTGCAATTCTACCTGTAAAGTAGCATAATATAAATACACTCCCTGGTAGCTCAATGGTAGTAGCGACTGGCTGTTAACCAGTAGGTTGCTGGTTCGAGTCCAGCCCAGGGAGCCAAGGCTATTTCATTAACCATACACCTAGGTGTATGGTTAATTTTTTTGTGAGGGGCTCTGAGGGAATAAAATGTATTGACAAAGTTTTTTTGTGCGTAGTAAAATAGATTTTAGAATGTGTATAATCTCAGAGAATTCTTATTATTGGGCAAAAAAACAATAAACAGCTATCATACATGAAAATGACAAAGAAAAAGGAAACGAAAAAGCTGTTATCGGAAAATAAAGTCCGAAAGGGAAAACGTATGCGTTTCAAAGGGTTAGTTGCCGATTTACGTAAAGATCGCAACGATTTGAAAGATAAAATTCAACAGCAAACCGATGAGTTAAAGATAAAGAACGGGGAATTAAGGAGTGGGGCAGAGAAACAAGTAAGGTCAGAAGCGCAGATACAGATCGATACTGCCTTAATATTGGAAAAAGATATAGAGATTATTAAGCAGCGCGAGGAGCTTTTGCATGTCACCAGGGTAGGAAAACTTGCGGAATTCGTTTCGTCCTTGGCTCATGAAATTAGCCAGCCTCTTACTGCTATTCTTTCTTACGCTCAAGCTGCCCAACGTATGCTCTTGGATAGGGAACCAGAACTACAGAAGATCCTTTCGTACATCATCGATGATGACAAGCGGGCGACTGGGGTTATTCAGCGATTGCGAACACTCTTAAAGAAGAGTATGCCTGAAATAAACTCGCTAGACATGAATACCCTTATTGATGAAACTATTATGCTTATTGCTACGGATGCTGCCGTAAGGAACAGTGTCATTAAAACCGAGCTGGACGCTGATCTTCCGCTTATCCGTGGCGATAAAATACAACTGCAGCAGGTTCTCCTGAATCTTATCAGCAATAGTTTTGATGCCATGGAGAATAGCCTTGATTCCCGCGAAATATTAATTCGCACATCGCGTAAAGATACTGACACGATTATCGTAGCGGTAAAGGATTCCGGATGCGGAATCCCTATGCAAAACATGCCTAAGCTTTTCACTCACTTTTTTACGAGCAAACCAGATGGCTTGGGCATGGGGTTGTCTATCAGTCGTTCCATTATTGAGTCGCATGGCGGGCGATTGGATGTAGAGAATAATACTGATCGCGGCGCAACATTTTATTTCACTATTCCTATTGATATAAAGGCCGCTTAAGTGAGTAATCTCGCATACACTATCTATGTTGTTGATGACGATGCTTCTGTATGCAGGGCCCTATCCTTATTGTTAAAATCACATGGGTTTAAGGTTGCGACGTTTATGCGTGCAGCAGACTTCCTGGCATTTAAGCACCTTAAATTGCCATCGTGCCTGGTCTTGGATATCCAGATGCCGGATATAAACGGACTTGCTCTTCAGGATGCTATGGCAGCGCGGAAACTTACCATCCCTATTATCTTTATCACTGGGCATGGGGATATTCCGATGAGCGTGAAAGCTATGAAGGCTGGAGCAATAGATTTTTTACCCAAGCCGTTCACTGAAAAAAAACTGCTTAATGCCATTACGCAAGCCATCTCAAAAAACAAAATTCAAATTAAAGAACTTGCAGAAATATCAAAAATAAAGCGACGTATCAAAACCTTGTCTCCGCGAGAACTGGAAGTTTTTCAGCTCGTAGCCAAAGGGATGCTGAGTAAACAGATTGCCTTTAAACGTGGAATTACCCTCCAGACGATCAAGGTTCACCGCAGCCGGGTCATGCAGAAGATGCAGGCTAAAACTGTAACAGAACTTATCTATTTCGCACAAAAAGCAGGCCTTACCTCCTATCAACATTAATTTCCTACACGAGACCGCAGAATCCCAAGATGATACCTAGGTACAATTGATTTAATTCCCGGCACTCTTATAATGACACCATGAAGTCAGAAAAAGTGTGCCTTAAGCAAATTTTTATTGTGGATGATGACGAATCAGTATGTCGTGCGCTCAGTATCTTATTGGTTACGTATGGGTTTACTGTGGATGCATTTAATTCCGCTGAGGAATTTTTTCACGCTGTTCCAAATAGCGTTCCCGGTTGTTTACTCCTGGACATTCATATGCCCGGACTGGACGGATGGGAAACGCTGCAACGTCTTTTTATATCAGGATCCAGTCGTCCGATAATTATTATGTCGGCGGATAAAAATGAAGGGCTTGATGAGAAGGCTTTAATAGCAGGGGCTATGGGTTACTTGCAAAAACCGTTTAGTGATCAGGCGTTAGTCGATTTAATTAATAAGTGCAAAAACTAAAAAAACAGAAAAGGAGGTGTTCTATGAACACAAACTATTACTCAAGGGTACTTATAGCGGTTGTAGCCGCTCTACTAGTCACCGGTATACCTCTGCATGCTTCCGTTAAAGCAGAGGATGCAAAAGTTGTCCAGGTTTCTGGAAAAATCGCGCAGATAGATGTCAAGCTCGGCAAGCTGCAACTGGAATTAGATGCATCCAAAGACAGGAAAGACCCAACAAGGTATAACATTAATAAGAATGACACCCGCGTAGTTGACCCCACAGATAAAAAGTTTCTCAAACTAGAGGATTTACGAGTAGACCAACATGTCAAACTTGAATTTAATTATATTCAAGGCGAGTTGGGGATAGAACCGGTTGCCCAAAAGATTATTGCTGAACCTATGCCGGAGCCTATTATCCAGGAAGCTTCTGGCGAACTCAAAGTTATAGATGCCCAATCCGGAACATTCTCTATAGAGGAAAAACCCGGAACCGGCAATCTGTCCCATTTTGTTTATGAGCCAAAGGACATTATAGTCATGCAAAGCCCAAGCTTGGAACCTGTACGACTGGTGCTAAAGCCGGGTGATTTGGTGAAGGTTGAATTCGTGGTGAAGAGTGGAAATCGGTATGCGCGCTCCATTACGTTGTATCCAGCACTGCCTGTAACTGCAAGTACAACCACTGTAACGACAACGAGTACAACTGTAACACAGTAATTGATAATAATAAAAAGGAGGAAGCAAACATGGAGCATAATACTATAGGATATTGGGTGTGGTTTCTCTTTATCGGCGGGGTGATTGGGTGGTTAGCCGGGGTTATCACTATAGGCCGTGGGTTTGGGATTATCGGAGACATCATAATAGGGATTGTTGGAGCTATGCTTGGCGGATGGATTGCCGGAACAATGGGGTTATATACCAGTAGTTCAATAGGCGCATTCTTAGTGGCCCTTGCAGGCGCGGTGGTTTTAGTGGGTCTGACGCGTTTCGTCGTAAGAAACGTATAAAAGGTAGGGAAGGAGGGAACTGTGTTGTGTAGAGCAGGTACATTTATTGTTATAGCTATTATTGTAGCAGTGCTTGGATTTACGAAGATTGGTAATGCTGGAATATTTTTTGCCAGCGCTTCAGAAAGAGATAATCGCATTGAATTATCCGCCAAGAAGTCCCTATTATTCAAAACTGATCTTAAGGATGATTTGATTACGGTTCGGTCCAGAGATGGCGTTGTTGTTTTAACAGGGACTGTTGCGGACGAATCCCACAAAATATTGGCACAGAAAACTGTGGAGAAATTGCGCGGAGTTAAAAGCGTGGACAATCAACTAAAACTCGAAGGCGAACGAACTGAAAAAGATTCGGATGGGACGCTTAGCGTGAAGTGGTAAAGCCAAAAAACTAAACTAATAAAGAGGGAGGAGTTATGGTAAAAAAGTTATTGCAAACGTTACAAATTTCAGTCTGTATTGTTTTAATTGCTCAGTTAGTAGGCTGCGGCACCCTTATGTATCCTGAACGCAGAGGGCAAAGAGGCGGCAGAATAGATGCAGGGGTTGCTATTTTAGATGGTATCGGGTTATTATTTTTTATAATTCCTGGTCTCATCGCATATGCTATTGACTTTTCTACAGGAACGATTTATTTGCCAGGGACAAATGCGGGCTCTCTGGATATAAATGATGTAAAACAGGTAAAATTTGATCCTAAGCATTATAATGCTGCATCAATTGAAAAAATTATTAAAAGAGAAACCGGGTATATGGTAAAGCTGAACCGGGACAATATAAAGGTTTATAAATTGAAATCTTTAGATGACATGATGGTGCGTTTCGCAGAGGTTTTGCCTGGAATACAAAATACTCGTATCGCTTTAAGCGTGGAATAACAAGGGGGATTTTATTGATTGCAGCTGGCTGGTATATGATACTAGCCAGCTGTTTTCAAAATTGTATTGAAAAGCCTATTGGAGGATATATGAATAAGAGTATGGCAGCTGCACTTCTGGTTATAGGAATTATTTTGTTAGTTTTTGGGTTTAACGCCTACCACTCGGCTAGTTCCGATGTCTCGCGCTTTTTCACGGGCGCACCTACAGACAGAGCGCTCTGGCTTCTGATTGGTGGATTTGTTGCTGGTATAGTTGGTTTTTTAGGGTTAGCTCGGAAGTAAGAGAAGGTTCTATAAGGAGAAATTTTCTTGAAAATTGATATAAAGGCAAGAAAAGAAATTGCCAGATTTTTAATTGCCGGGACTGTTGCAGGCGCAACAGATTTTGGCATTTATTATTTTTTACTTCACTTTTTATCTTTTCCCATGGCGAAAGGAATTTCTTTTACGTGTGCAGGTATTGTCTCGTATTTACTTAATAAATACTGGATATTTCAATACAACCGGTCATCATCGTATCCTGAAATGGGCCGTTATATACTAATCAATTTTTTAGCCTTAGGAATTAATGTTGTAACAAATCAAAGTATTCTCGAGCGCTGGCCAGGCGCTATTTTTTTAGCTTTGATTATCGCCTCGATGTTAACGGGTTTCTTTACCTTTGTTTGCTTTAAATGGTGGGTTTTTAGAACCTTACTGCAAAAGGGGCTTTATTTTATGTGGTGGAAATGGATTCCGTGGAGATTTTTAGTAAGAGATGTTGCGACCAAGCAGGGATTTTTAGATCCTATTAAAGTCCTTTCTCAACTACAAAATTTTGTACAACCCTCAGAGGTGTTAGCCCCGATGGAACTGGTGCGCTCGGGTGTTGTATTACACGCTCGTGGTTTGATAAATAGTTTAGCCATTCAGCATAATCTTGATTGGATCTGGCCTTATTGGGTGGAATGTCAATATGATCCTCTGAACGAGGCGTTTATCCCGCGGTCTTTTTCATTAACTCAGATTAATCTCACTCATAGAAATTGGACAGCTTTGGGAGTTCCAGACGGCGTTGAATTTCCTCTTGTAGATCCCCGCGGTCTTGTTACTCCCTATTACGATAGCTGGTCTATTGACGTTTGGATTATTCCGGAAGAGGGAGAGCCATTAATCCCGTCGCGTAGTCCGAGCATATCACAAAAGTTAGTTATGGGCGGGGGCCTTTGCGTTATTACAGAGTCTGTCCTTGATAAATTGAAACTTCAAACTAAAGTCCAGGTTATTGGCCCGGCGCAATCTCCGGTCTGTCAGATTCAAATTGAAGGATTTGCTCATCAAGCAGCATGGCTTGTTATTTCGTTGAGGCCGTATAATCCCGAAGGCGTGAGTTTTATTCATGATATTGCGTTGCTTGAAAACAGGATGGGTTGGCAGGTAAATAAAAAAGATTTAATATATTTTAATGTTTCTCCGGACCGATGCGAATTTTCGTATTATCGTCACGGCGATGTTTATAGACATTTGTCCGAGCAGGAAGATAAAAAAGAAATATGGTGCAAGGTTGGTATGGCCTCCGCAGCAGCGTTGTATAAACTGGAAGCAGGCCTTCCAAGGGGGATGATCTTGCAGGTACCTTTAACGAAAAACGAAGTTGAGAAGGAATCCTATCAGGATTATCAAGAAACTGCAAAGCTCGCGTGGGAAAAAAGCCTTCAAGGCGCAGTTCAATTACAGATTCCAGATAAACATTTTCAGTTTCTTTACGAAGCCGCTATCCGCACCATGATTTTACATTCTCCAAAAGAAGTATATCCCGGGCCGTTTATTTACCGAAGGTTTTGGTTTCGCGATGCCGCTTTTATATTATACGCTTTGTTATGTGTTGGGTTAAAGGAACGTGTTCGACGTGCATTAGATTGTTTCCGCTCTCGTCAAACAGCCCAAGGCTATTTTCTCTCTCAGGAAGGGGAATGGGATTCTAACGGCGAGGCCTTGTGGATCATGCGTCAGTATTGTGAAATGACCGGGAATATCCCGCCTGAGGAATGGAAAGAATCTATACAAAAAGCCGGCACGTGGATTTGTAACAAGCGCTTGTCCCGGGATCTAAAATTCCTGCATGCCGGTTTGTTGCCGGCAGGTTTTAGCGCCGAGCATCTAGGGCCCAATGATTTTTATTACTGGGATGACTTTTGGGCTGTTGCTGGATTAAAAGCAGCGGCATTTTTGTGCGCTCGCTACAAGGATAATGATGATGCTGTTTATTTTGAAAAGGAATCGCAGATATTGATAGAAAGCATCAATCAAAGCTTAAAGAAAGTAGGCGTTCGTTTAAATAGACCTGCGATACCGGCTTCTCCTTATCGCCGCATGGATTCTGGAGCGATAGGCTCTTTGGCTGCCGGTTATCCGCTTCGTGTTTTTGAACAGAACGATCCAAGGCTTTTAGACACAGCTGATTTTTTAATGAAAAATTGTTTAGTTCATGGCGGATTTTTTCATGATATGACCCATTCCGGAATTAACCCTTATTTAACTTTGCATTTAGCCCAAGTGCTTTTACGCTCAGGCGATCCGAGGTATTTTGATTTAATGACTGCGGTGGCAAATCTCGCCACATCCACGGGACAATGGCCGGAGGCGATTCATCCCCGCACTGGCGGCGGATGTATGGGAGACGGACAGCATGTATGGGCCGCGGCGGAATGGGTAATGATCGTAAGAAATTGTTTTGTGCGTGAAGAAGGCAACAGATTAATTTTATGTTCAGGGATTCCCAGAGTCTGGGTTGATAAAAAACAACCAATCACTTTTGGTCCTGCCCCGACAAGTTTTGGAGATATCAATATTTCCATAACACCTCTTGCGCAAAATATTCTTATCGAATGGAACGGAAAATGGTTCGTGAGCGAGCCGACGATTGATATTCAATTGCCTGGTTTTATGAAAGTGAGAGTTTTGCCTGGAACTCATTCTATTGAATTGAAATATGAGGCGGATAAATGATAGAAGCCCTTACAGCTAGAGTTAAAGATTTTATCATATTGAATTTTGGGAGGAAAATTTATCCGGAAGAGATTGAGGAGTTTTATACAAAGGTTGCCCCCGTCAAAGAGATGTGCGTTTTTACAGTCTCTGGAATGAAAGGCGCAGGAAAATCGAAAGTTCTTTGGGCTGTCATTCAGCCTGATCTTGATAAGTTCAGGGAATTCAGCGAAGTGAATCTGCGCTTCGTCCTCAAGGAGAGATTTGATAATGCTTCGCAATCTCTCCCAGCTTACAAAAGGCTTAAAGGTTTTACTATTGCGCTTGAGGATCTGCCGCATAATCTGTTCGGTAAGTTAGAAAGATATGCGGTCAAGAAAATATATGAACCTAGGGTGATTAAGGGGATAGAAGGCGCTCTTCCTGTATCAGGAGAACTTTCGGCAGAGGACCTTCTGTTGACAGAATCCGAAACAGGCGTAAAAATTTTGAAATGTCTAAAAGAGCAATGCATAGAAGAGCAATGCGATATTAAAAGACCGATAATACTTGAGGATTCTTTAGAACTGGATCTTGGCATAGATTCACTAGGCAGGGTAGTGCTTGCTACGCGCCTTGAAATAGCTTTTAACGTAGATATAAAAGATGAGGCAATCGCGAGAGCCTTTAGCGTAAAGGACCTTATTCTGGAAATAACAGGTGTGTTAAGAGGGGCTAAAGATATTCCTATTGAGGATCAGGGAATATCTTTGGGGCCAGGCTACTGGAAAGAACATTTACAAGTGCTGCCGAAAAAAGAAAGTCTGGAAATGCTCGAATTGAGTACCGGTTACTTCGCCTGGCTGTTTCGATTTATTTTAACAGCCATAGATTGTTTGATTTTCAAATCATTTTTCAGTATTAAAGAAGAAGGAGCAGAGAATGTGCCTAGAGAAGGAGCTTATATTATATATGCCAACCACACGAGTTTTCTTGATGGGCCGGCTATTGGCGCAAGTCTGCCTCGCAGACCGGTGTTTCAGCTTTTTTACTTCGTTTTCGGGCCGTATTTTTTCAGGCCGTTTGAAAAATCTCGCGTATTACGAAATTTAGTAAAGATGGGAAGGTTTATTCCGTTTGATTTTTCAACGCATTTTCTGGAGGCGCTGCGCAGCTCTTATTTTGTATTACAGCGCGGTAAAGGTTTGTGTTTCTTTCCAGAAGGATTGCGCAGCAGTACCGGAAAAATAGGAGAATTTAAAAAAGGGTTCGGTGTCTTGGCTAAGGAAACAGGGGCGCAGCTCGTGCCTGTGGCTATAGAAGGAACTCATGAAGCATGGGCCAGCACGGCAAAGTACCCCAGATACCACCCGATCAGAGTGAGATTCGGCAAGCCGCTTCTCCCCGAAGATTTGGAAAAGGAAGGCTTGGTCATGGGCGCGCAAAATTGTTACGAAGCAATATGCGTGGCAGCTAGAAAAGCGCTCGTGAAATTAAAGGATAAATAATGAGAATTCTCATGATGACGAATACCTATTTTCCGATTGTAGGAGGGTTGGAGCAATCGGTCTATTCTTTTAGCGAAGAATTTAAAGCTTTGGGGCATGAGGTTTTGATTGTTACCCCGGCTTTTGAGGGAATGCCGACGGAGGAGTCGGGTGTTGTTCGTATCCCGGCTATCCAAAAATTTAACGGGACTGTTTTTTCCGTTAACTTTCCGGTTTCCGGACTCTTAACGCGGGTAATGAAAGAATTCTATCCGGATATAGTGCACAGCCACGCTCCGTTTTTCATGGGAGATCTTGCGTTACGCCTCAGCCGACAGCACGCCATACCGCTGGTATTTACTTATCACACGATGTTTGAGCAGTACATGCATGATTGGCCGATCCAGAATGAAGGAGTCAAGCGATTTATTGTCAAGCTTGCAGCCGGATATGCCAATTCTGTGGACCAAGTGATTGTTCCCAGTGAAAGCATACGGGAAATCTTGTTTAAAAGAGGCGTTAAGACCCCCATGGAGGCTGTCTCAACAGGGGTAGATTTGGAACGTTTTTCAAAAGGCAATGGAAAAGCTTTTCGCGTCGAGAATCAGATTCCGCCAGATGCCTTAGTGGTCGGTCATGCTGGACGGCTGGCGCCGGAAAAGAATTTGGAATTCCTGACAAATTGCATGGTTGAAGTGTTAAAAAAAGATCCAAGGGTCCATGCTTTGATCGTGGGCCTTGGGCCATTAGAAAAAATGATCAAGGATACCTTTAAGCAAGCCGGCCTTGAAAAAAGATTGCATTTAACCGGGGTCTTGCATTATCAACATTTGGTTGATGCTTATTTTGCCATGAATGTTTTTGCATTTGCTTCATTAAGCGAAACCCAGGGGATCGTTCTCATTGAAGCCCTTGCAGCAGGTATCCCCGTGGTAGCGTTGGATGCGCCGGGAGTGCGGGAGGTTATAGAAGATTATCATAACGGTCGATTGCTCAATGAGATGGATCAGCAAAGTTTTGTCGATGCTCTTATCTGGGCTTTATCTCGAACTCCCGAAGAGCTGCAAACCATAAAGCAAGTCACGAGAATGATGGTACAAAAATACCCGATCAATGTTTCTGCCAAGCGTATGTTAGAAATTTATGAAAACGTTAGATCGAGAAAAGCTATTTCCGTGGGCAAGAGAAATAGTTCTAAGTTTCTCTTTCTGTGGCGCATGAAAGCGGAGTGGGATATTTACAGTAATTATATTAAATCAGCAGCCACGTCAGTGTTTGAAGGAAATTTTCAAGAAACAGAACCCATAAAGATTTGCGACACGACCGGCAGCCTCTCTAAGGGTGCGACGCCTTGTCCTGCAAAAGAGAGTGAGCCCGATCGTTACGTAATGACCACGGATGGGAAGCGTATCGCCTTTGTTCATATTAAAGGAGGGTTTTCCAGAGTTATTATTATCGCGCATGGCTTTTACACCAATAAAGATACGGTTTTGTTTAAAAAAATGGCTGACGCATTTAATAAAGAGTACGATGTTATTGTGTTTGATTTTCGAGGGCATGGCAAAAGTAGCGACGTGTTTACGTGGACAGCGCATGAACAAAAAGACTTGCGAGCAATCACTGCCTACGCTAAAGAAAACCACTATGTAAAGATCGGCGTGATAGGTTTTTCACTCGGCGCGGCAATCGCATTGATTGAAGCGAGTTGTCATCAGAATATTGATAGCGTGATAGCTGTTAGCGCTCCGGCAGATTTAGAGAGCATCAATTACCATTTTTGGGAAAAAGATTTTTGGGAAGATCTTGTGCTAAATTTTGGGATCAAGGGACGAGGGAAGGGTATCAGGTGGGGGAGCCCGTCTTTACAGAAGATCCGGCCTCGCGATATCGTTGATAAGATATCGCCCACGCCGGTTCTTTTCCTTCATGGTGAAAAAGACTGGCTGGTCAAGCTAAGTCATAGCCAGGTTTTATTTGATAAGACAAGGGATCCTAAGGCCCTGACAATTATTAAAGACGGCGGCCATGCGGAAAGGATGTTCGATGCTTTCCCCGATCAATTTATGAAAATATGCTTAGACAGATTTAGGGAAACTTTATGAGGTGAAACTATGAAAAATGAAAACAAAACCGTCGCAGAAAAAATGATTATTAAGCAGCTTCACCAGGAAATTGAACAGCGTAAGAATACAGAGCGGATAGCTGAGGATGCCCTTAACTATGCCGAAAGCATTATCAACACCGTGCGTGAACCCTTGATTGCTCTGGACCAGGATTTGAGAGTAGTCTCCGTCAGTCGTTCCTTCTATGGCGTTTTTAAGGTAAAGCCTCAAGAGACTGTGGGACAGCTTATTTATGACCTGGGCAATAAACAGTGGAATATCCCCAAGCTGCGGGAACTGCTGGAAACCATCCTTCCTCAAAAGACAACCTTTGATAACTATGAGGTTGAACACGATTTTGCTGTCATTGGCAGGCGTATAATGCTTTTAAATGCCCGCCAAATTGAACGAGGAAGAGGCAAGGAACGTATCATCCTTTTGGCTATCGAGGATATTACCGAGCGCAGGGAGATAGAAAAAGGCCTGGAAAAAGCCCATGAAGAATTGCAGGAGTTGGCCGCCGAGTTAAAACGTGCCACCCGGGCAAAATCCGAATTTCTGGCCAACATGTCGCATGAGCTCAGGACTCCGCTTAATTCCATTAACGGTTTCTCTGAGATATTATACGACGAAACTTTCGGGTCGCTTAATGAGAAGCAGAAAAAATACGTTGATTATGTTTTAACCAGCGGAAAGCACCTTCTCTTGCTGATAAATCAAATACTTGATATGGCAAAAGTTGAAGCCGGAAAGATGAAGCTGGCATTATCCGACTTGCCCATGAAAAGTCTGCTAAACGAGATTTCATTGCTGGTAGCGGATATGATAAGTAAAAAGAAGCTTCAAATGTCGCTGGAAATAGCAGAAGATCTGCCGAATATTGAGGGGGATGAGCTCAAGGTAAAAGAGATACTTTATAACCTGCTTTCAAACGCAGTTAAATTTACCCCTGAGGGTGGTAAAATCGGCATGCGGGCGAAAAAGGCTGGTTCCTGTATAGAAATAGTGGTCTGGGATACGGGGGTTGGTATCGCATCTGAAAATATGGGGAAAATATTTGAAGGGTTTTTTCGTGTCGATACCCCATATTCCCGGGTCACTGAGGGGACCGGGCTTGGTTTACCGCTTTCTAAAAAGCTGGTTGAGCTGCATGGCGGGAAGTTTTCTGTAGAATCAGAGGGGCTGAAGAAAGGTACCTTAGTCCGGTTTACTTTGCCTATTATACCCAGGAAGGTGGTGTGAGATGAAGAAAAAAGCCTTAGTTGTCGACGATAATGCCAATAATCTTTTGCTGGAAAAAGATCTTTTGGAGGTTGCTGGCTTTGAAGTGTTTGAAGCTCAAGATGCTTCCAGCGGAATTGCCATAGCCAGGAAAGAAAACCCGGATATTATTATTATGGATGTGCGGCTTCCGGATATGCGCGGCAGCGAAGCTGCCAGGATATTGCGTCAAGACAAGGAGACAAGCGAGATCCCCATTGTTTTTGTGACTGCTTCTGTAATGGCAGAAGGCAGAGAAGAGATAAAGCCCATAGCTAATAGCGGGTTCATAGGCAAGCCGATAAATACGCGCACCTTTGTGACAGAAATCAGTCAGTTTATTAAGGGAGATAGAG
>Ga0247842_10003165_pt1 | contig 22788 bp, 18 predicted proteins | sample LaCruzMarch2015__3_FD_192411 | JGI IMG/M metagenome (GOLD analysis project Ga0247842, IMG submission 192411) | Freshwater microbial communities from meromictic Lake La Cruz, Castile-La Mancha, Spain - LaCruzMarch2015_19m | ecosystem: Environmental > Aquatic > Freshwater > Lake | place: Spain...
GTTTTTTCTCCTTGTGTTAATATTTTATCTTGGCAGACAAAATATTTTAGCACAAGGAGATTTTCTATTCAACGGCAAAAGCCTCAACCGCACCACCAGACTATCTGGTGGTTTCTTATACAAAGAAAAGAGTGATTTATGAGTCACTCTTTTTTTTTCATTTTAATTCATTATTATTTGTTTTTCTTTTTTTTAAAAATAAATTTAACTTTTTTGAAAAAAAATTTTTACTTTTTTATTTAATCTTTTTAAAATAACTTCGCCTGCGTTTGTGCTGTATGTAGTCAAAAACACTCCACTGACCTTGAATTCTAGTGTTGTCTTCAAGCATCAAGTTTGTTTCAGCATATTTAATCTTTTTCTCAATCATTCCATTGATCATATGGGACATTATCATTGCATTCACACCCTTGTTTTGATATTCTGGACGAATTGCGATGAGCCCTAAATCTATTGTTTTTGGCTTTTTCATTTGCTTCAAAATTCTGAAAATCCCGAATGGAAAAATCTTCCCTTTACTCTTACTGACCGCTTCTGAAAGTGACGGAAACACCAGCCCAAAACCTATGAGTTTGTTCTCCTCATTCACAACTCCAATGATGAAATCTTTGTTGAGGAAAAGCCCAAATTGGTCGATGAGAGATTCCTTTGTCTTTTCTGAAAAGGGGACAACTCCATATAGTGGCGAATAGGCGGCATCAAGTGTGTCAAAGAACTGCTGTTTATAGTTTTTAACAAACCATTTTATGCTTTTTGGAGTGACGATTTTGAGTTTAAATCTTCTGGAAACGACATCGGCAATCCTGTCAATCTTTTCGTTTCTCTCCTTTGGAGCAAAAATCCTGTATTCAATCCAATCAACTTCTTTTTTAAAACCATAATCTTCAATTAATTCTGGATAGTAGTCAAAATTGTATTGCTCTTCATATGTTGACATCTGGTCAAAGCCCTCAACTAAAAGCCCCTCTCTGTCCAAATCGTTATAGCCCATGGGTCCGTGAATGACCTCCATTCCCTGTTCTTTCGACCATTTTTCCACAGCGCAAAAGAGTGCTTTTGAAACATTTTTATCATTTATACAGTCAAATCTTGAAAATCTAACCCTTTTTTGCATATTTTTTTCATTATAAAGTTTTTGAACGATCCCGCAAATTCGACCCACGACTTTGCCGTCTTTACTTGCAAGAAAACTCTGGACAATGCAGTCATCATAAGATTCATTTTTGTCGGGATTGAATTTATTTTTCTCATCTACATTCAAAAAAGGAACAAAATATGGAACTCCTTTATATAACTTGTGTGGAAAATTTACAAACTTTTTAATGTCGCTTTTTGTCACGACGTTTTTTATCTCTATCATTCTGTAACTCCCAATAATTAATTTCAGTATATATTTTTTTGGAGTTTTTTGCAACTATAAAAACAATTGTTGCCCAATAAATAATCTTTCCACTTTGTTTTTTTTCAAAATTTCTTCTTTTGAAATGTTTAATTTTTTGGCAATGCTTTCCAAAGTTTCAAGAGGTTTGACGATGTGAAGTTGCACATTAAGGTTTTTTATCACTATTTTATCGCCTTTTTTTAAAATTTCATTATTGTATATAATTTGGCTCTTTGAAATCTTCCACAATTTTGCAATCTCATCAATGCTTTTTTCTCTGTCAATCTCCACCACTTGAAAAGGTAAAAATTTGTTTAAAATTGTAAATTCTTCCATAAACAGACTCCTTTTTGTAATTATATGAATTAACCTGCAATAAATATATAAAAATTAGGAGTTGATTAATTGAAAAAACTTTTGAAAGCATTACTTATTCTATCATCTTTCTCTGTTTTAACCCGTGCCTTAGGTTTCTTGTTTCGTGTTTTTCTCTCTCGTTTAATCGGGGCTGAAGGGTTGGGCGTTTATCAAGTGGCGTTTTCCGTTTTTATGGTGCTTGAAACGTTCATTTCAAGCGGTTTGCCACTGATTGTGAGCAAAAAAACTTCTGAAAACATCTTCAAAAAAGATAAGAAAGGTGAGTTTCGCACGGTGTCCAGTGCTCTCTTAATCGGCGTCATCACATCTTTACTCGTCTGTCTTGTCGTCTTTGTTTTCAAATCCATTTTTGCACTTCTTTTCACAGACGATAGGTGCATAGTCATTCTTTTAATTCTTCTGCCAACGCTTGTGTTTTCAAGTGTCTATGCAATTTTGCGAGGCAACCTTTGGGGGCACAAAAAATATTTTCTTGTGTCATTCACGGAGTTCATTGAGCAAGTTATTCGCATAATTTTCACCGTTCTTTTCCTTGCGGTTATGTCCTTTTCACTTGATAAAGTGTTCCTTGCGAGTTTTTCTTACGTCATTTCGTGCATATTTTCAAGTGTCCTCGTCTTTATCCTCTATAAAAAAGGGGGCGGAAAATTCACAAACCCAAAAACTGAGCTGAAACAAACCTTAAAAGAGAGCACCCCGATTACTCTCGTGCGGGTGATTTCAAGTTTGCTGATGCCTCTCATTGCTGTGATTATTCCCCTTCAACTTTTGAACATTGGCTACACAAACGACCAAGCGATGACAATTTTCGGCGTTGCGATGGGAATGACTTTCCCGCTTCTCTACATTCCCTCCACTCTCGTTGGCTCTCTTTCTGTGACACTCATTCCCGACCTTTCATCTGCCGTTTTTGCTCAAAATTATTCTGAAATTAAAACAAAAGTCAACTTCGCAATTAAGTTTGCAATGTTCACTTCATTTATTTTTATTCCTCTATTTTTCTCACTTGGCACACCAATTGGAATTTTTTTCTATGACAATGTTGACGCCGGATTTTATCTCACTCATTCTTGTTTTTTGATTGTCCCCATATGCCTGAGCAGTGTGACAGTTTCTTGCCTGAATGCACTGAACTTGGAAGTGAGAAGTTTTATAAACTATGTTATTGGGGCGGTTTTTTTGCTTTTGTCCATTTTATTTCTCACAAAGTTTATTGGGATTTTTTCCCTCGTTATAGGACTTACCATTTGCCTTGGCGGAGCAGCCGTTTTAAACATCTTTGTTTTAAACAAAAAATTCCAAACAAATTTTTTCAACTTTAAATATCTTTTCCTTTGCATTTTGGCGTCAATCCCCGTAATTTTAATCAGTAAGTGGGTTTATGGCATTTTCAGCCTCTTTATTCCTCTCTTTTTCAGTTTGATTTTGTCGTGTTTGGCGGGAGTATTTTTCTTTTTCGTTTTGGCTGTTGTCTTCAATCTCATAAGTTTGTCTTTTTTAAGGCAAAAATTTCTTTTAAGAAAAAAAATTCTCTCTTTGAAAAAGGCAAAAAAACTTAATTAAAGTCATATATTGTATATTTTAAGATTTTTTTAAAAAACTAAACATATGATAACTTTAATTTTGAGGTCAATAATAATTTATAGCATTGTTCTCATTGCCATTCGACTGATGGGAAAACGCCAAATTGGAGATATGCAACCGTTTGAACTTGTTGCAACTCTCATTCTCGCCGACCTTGCCTGCATTCCTATGTCCGACGTGACCATTCCAATTGTTTTTGGCATTGTCCCGCTCTTAACACTCATCATCGTTCACTATCTTTTCACTTTTTTAAGCAGAAAAAGTGTGAAATTTCGCACTTTCTTAAACGGAAAACCCGTTATTGTTATTGATGAAGATGGCATCGATTATGATGCCCTCAAAAAATTGAATATGACTTTAAACGATTTGAACGAGGGTCTTCGCACTTGCGATTGTTTCAACATTGCGGACGTTGCTTATGCGATTGTGGAAACAAACGGAAACATAAGTGTGCTCCTAAAGCGTCTTGTTTCCCCCGCAACAAACGAGGACTTAAAACTTTCGCCAAAAGAAAATTCTCTTAATGTCATTTTGGTCAACGATGGAAAAATTATGAAAGAAAACCTTAGTTGCCTTAATTTATCAGAAGATTTTATTAAAAAAATTGTCAAAGAGCAACACACAAAATCTGTTTGTGATGTTCTTATTTTTTCAATCAATCAAAGTGGAGAGGTGTTTTATCAGGAAAAATATAAACCGTGTAAAACATTTTTTAAAAAAGGAGAAAAATGAAAAGACTTATTGCAATTCTATTTATTGTTTTTTTGCTCATCGGGGTTAGTGTCACGGAAGAACTCCTGTTGCACCACACAATTGATAATGTCAATTCAAGTTCATCGGAGATTTTATCACTCATCGACGAGAGCGAGGACACAATCAACACCGAGGAAATTTCTTCATCTTTGGAAAATCTTAAAACATTTTGGAATGATGAAGAAAAAAACCTTTGCTTTTTCACTAGTTATGAAAAAATTAAAAATATGGACGAAAGCATTGCAAAGTTATATTATGCGATAAAAAACAACGACAGATCTCTCGCCATTGAAAATGTGGCTTGTATTCAAAATTACTCCAACTTTTTACATTATATTATGGGGTTCAACCTTAACAATCTATTTTAATTAAATTTTTATAGCATTTTCACATAGAAAAAATATATAATCAAAGCCTCAATGGCGAAAACAAACAAAAGACAATAGAAAAGTTTTGAGGTGAAAAGCCGTTTTAAAAAATTCCTGCCGTGAGATTTCCTTTTGGCATTTTTGAAATATTTTCGGGAAGTTTTTTGGTCGTAATTCTTGCCACAAAATGATTTCCCATTTTCGCTTTCGCTTTCGTTTTCGCTTTTTGATTGCACAGAATAATATTCTTGATAGATGGTTTCAATGGTGTTCACTTGGTGGGAGAGGTCATAGTCCCTTCTCTTTTGTTCATCCTTTAAAATGCTGTATGCCTCGGTGAGAGAGCAAGTTATCTGCTGTGCAAAAATCTTGTCCCCAACATATATATCCGGGTGATATTTGGTGATGAGAGTTATGTAAGCCCTCTTAATCTGATCTGTCGTTGCTTCTTTTTTAACTTTTAAAACTTCGTAATAATTATCCACATTTTTATTATAAACTTTCTCTCGTTTTTTTGCAATAATTATCGTTATTTTAATATTTTTCTCAGGAATATTGCAGTCTTGCTATCCATATTTTTCGCCACTTCCTCAGGTGTGCCTTTCGCCAAAACTTTTCCGCCGTTTTCTCCACCGTCCGGACCTAAATCAATGATGTAATCTGCCACTTTTATGACATCAAGATTATGCTCTATAACGACGACCGTGTTCCCCTTTTCAACAAGCATTTTTAAAATCTTAACAAGTTTTTGAATGTCGAACGAATGAAGCCCGGTGGTTGGCTCGTCGAGAATATAAAGAGTTTTTCCTGTGTCACGCCTGCTAAGTTCACTGGCAAGTTTAACACGTTGGGCTTCGCCACCGCTTAATGTTGTGGCATTTTGTCCAAGTTTAATGTATCCCAAGCCGACGTCAAAAAGACTTTGAATTTTCTTTTTGATGGAGGGGATATTTTCAAAAAAATTAGCGCCTTCTTCAACTGTCATATTCAAAACATCGCTGATATTTTTCCCTTTAAATTTCACTTGCAATGTTTCTTTGTTATATCTGTTCCCTTTACAATCGGGGCAAGGCACATAGACGTCGGGAAGGAAATACATCTCAATTTTTTTCTCTCCACACCCCTCACAAGTTTCACATCTGCCACCTTTCACATTGAAACTAAACCTGCCACTTTTATATCCTCTTTCCTTTGCGTCGTTCGTTTGAGCGAACAAATCTCTTATCAAAGTGAAGAGTCCAATGTAGGTTGCGGGATTGCTCCGTGGAGTCTTCCCAATGGGCGACTGATCGATATTTATGACCTTGTCGACAAGTTCATACCCCTTTATTTCTTTGTAATTGCCCTCAGGGAGCGATGACCCCATTATTCGATTGGAAATGGCAGGGAACAAAACCTCGCTCACAAGGCTCGATTTTCCACTGCCCGAAACTCCGGTGACCGCTGTAAAGACGCCAAGAGGAAATTCTACTTTAAAGTTTTTAAGATTATTTTGCTTAACGCCCGACACCGATATAAAGTTTTCTGCTTTGTTTCTCATCTTTGGAATTTCGATTTTCATCTCGCCAGAAAGAAATTTTCCAGTGATGGATTTTTCACTTTTTATGATGTCGTTGACACTTCCAAGTGCCACAATCTCGCCACCATTCACACCTGCTTTTGGACCAATGTCCACAATGTAGTCGGCTTGTCGAATTGTGTCCTCGTCGTGCTCCACGACAATGAGAGTGTTGCCTAAATCTCGAAGTCGTTTTAAAGATTTTAGCAGTTTTTCGTTGTCAAACTGATGAAGTCCAATGCTTGGTTCGTCCAAAATGTAGAGGACTCCAACAAGCCCACTGCCTATCTGCGTTGCAAGCCGAATTCGCTGAGCCTCACCTCCGCTGAGTGTCCGAGAAATTCTGTCGAGTGTTAAATATTCAAGCCCAACATCGCACAAAAAAGTGAGCCTTGCATTAATCTCTTTCATAATTGGCTCTGCAATGTTTTTTTGCGACTCGCTAAACTTTAATTTCAAACAAAAGTCCCTCAGGTCATATGCACACATATGCATTAGTTCGGCAATATTTTTTTTGGAAATATAAACGCTGAGTGCTTTCTCATTCAGCCTTTTTCCGCCACACTCCTTGCACTCGCTCTCTCGCATAAGCTTGGAAATTTCTTGTTTCACATACTCACTTTTTGATTCAACAAATCGCCTCTGCAAGTTTGGAATTAGCCCTTCCCAACTGCCAAAATAACTGCCTGAAAACTTTGAATTTATGAGTTTTAACTCCAACTGCTCTTTGTTGTTTCCATAAAGCAAAATGTGCATAATTTCTTTTGGCAAATCTTTTATCGGGATGTCCAAACTAAAATTATATTTTTTGGATAGTGCGTTCAAATATGTTTCGTTGATAGACGAAATTTCAGATGTCCAAGTGGAAATCCTAAGACCTCCCTGACGCAAAGTTTTCTCAGGATAACGGATTAAAAGTTTTTCGTCAATATCGCTCACAAAACCGAGCCCAGAACACTTTTTGCACGCTCCAAACGGGCTGTTGAAACTGAAAAGTCGTGGAGAAATCTCCTCAAAAGAAAAACCACACTCATCGCAAGCATATGAATTGTTATAGATGAAACTTTTTTCGTTAATTTCTGCTTTGATAAGCCCTTTTGAAAGTTTAAGGGCGGATTCAACACTTTCAGAAAGCCTGCTTCTATTCTCTTCTCGCACTTTGAGTCTGTCCACGACAACACTAATGTCGTGCTTAAAATTTTTGTCGAGAACGATGTCGTCTGTGAGTTCTAAAATCTTGCCGTCCACTTCAACTCTGGCAAAGCCATCTTTTTTAAGGTCTTCAAATAGTTTTTGAAAACTGCCCTTTTCTTGCCTGACAACCGGAGCCACAAGCACAACTTTCGACTCTGTCTCAAAACTTAAAATGGCATCGACAATGTTGTCAACAGTCATCGTGGAAATTGGTTTTTTGCAATTTGGGCAATATGGAACTCCAAGCCTTGCATATAAAAGCCTGAAATAGTCGTAAATTTCAGTGACTGTTCCAACTGTGGAGCGAGGGTTGTGTGAAGTGGTTTTTTGGTCGATGGAAATGGCGGGGGAAAGCCCCTCGATGCTTTCCACATTTGGCTTGCTCATTTGCCCTAAAAACTGGCGGGCATAGGAAGAAAGCGACTCGATGAACCGCCTTTGTCCCTCTGCAAAAATTGTGTCAAAAGCAAGGGTGGATTTTCCACTCCCACTCACGCCACTAAATACAATCAACTTGTTGCGTGGCAGAGTTAAATTCACATTTTTTAGATTATTTTCCTTTGCACCTTTAATTATTATTTCGTCTTTCATTTTTCCCTCTATGTGTTTAACATCATTTTTAATTCTGCAATTCTATCTCGCAATTTTATGGCACTTTCAAAGTCCAAACTCCTAACAGAAGTGTTCATAAGTGCCTGCAAGTGTTCAATTTCGAGCAGAATGTCTTTTCGGTTAATCTTTTCATCACTTTTTTCTTTGTTTTTCTTAAAAATGTTTGAAATGCCAAACGAAGTTGCCACCTTTTTTATGATTGTTTTTGGGACAATCCCGTGTTCTTCATTAAATTTTTGTTGAATTGCTCGCCTTTCAAGTGTGATATCAATCGCTTTTTGCATTGATTTCGTGACTATGTCGGCAAACATAATAACTTTTGACTCGCTGTTTCTCGCTGCCCTGCCAATTGTTTGAATGAGCGATGTTTCACTCCTCAAAAAACCCTCTTTGTCGGCGTCCAAAATTGCCACCAACATAACCTCGGGCAAATCTAGCCCCTCCCTGAGCAAATTTATGCCCACGAGGACATCAAAACTGCCGTTTCTTAGACCATTTATGATGTCGAGCCTTTCAAGAGCGTCGATGTCGGAGTGCATATATCTTACCTTAATTTTGTAGTTTGCAAGATATTCGGTGAGGCTTTCTGCCATCTTTTTTGTGAGAGTGGTCACAAGAACTCTGCCATGTTTTTCCACAACCAAATTAATCTCCTCAATCAGTTCGTCCACCTGAAATTTTGATGGTCGCACCTCAACTCTTGGGTCGAGAAGCCCCGTTGGCCTGATGAGTTGCACGGCAACATTTTCCGCCCTGCTCATCTCATAGGGAGAAGGCGTTGCCGAAACATACACAACCTGATTTATCCTTGAATTAAACTCTTCAAAGTTGAGAGGTCTATTGTCAAAAGCCGAATTTAGCCTGAAACCATAGTTCACCAGACTCTCTTTTCGCTGATGGTCGCCATTAAACATTCCACGGACTTGTGGCAAAGTGATGTGGCTTTCGTCCACAAAAAGAAGAAAATCTTTCTTGAAATAGTCGAGCAGTGTGAATGGGGCGTCGCCCTGTTTGCGTCCATCGAAATAGCGAGAATAGTTCTCAATTCCACTGCAATAGCCAATCTCACGCATCATCTCCACATCATAACTCACTCGTTCTTTCAGCCTTTGCGCCTCAACAAACTTCCCTTTGTCCAAAAAATTTTCCACCTCAATGTCTCTGTCTTTTTCAATCTCCAACAAAGCCAATTTTAAGTCTTCACTTTTCACCGCATAGTGCGTTGCTGGGAAAATGGCAATGTGCGTGAGTTCGAGCACAACCTTGTTTGAAAGGACATCAAATTCATAAATTCTCTCCACAGTTTTATCAAAAAATTCAATTCGAACACCTTTATCATTATAGTTTGAAGGAATTATGTCCAAAGTGTCGCCTTTCACACGAAAAGTTGAGCGTTTAAAATCGATGTCGTTTCGCTCATATTGAATTTCAAGAAGCCGTTTTATAATTTCCTTAATGTCATATTCTTCGCCCTTTCGAATTGATATGTGCATATTGTAATATTCCTGCGGAGCACCCAGAGCATAGATGCAAGACACCGACGCAACAACGATGACGCTGTCGGTTTCAAGCAAAGAACTGGTGGCAGAATGCCTGAGCCTATCAATCTCTTCATTGATTGAAGCGTCTTTTTCGATGTAGGTGTCGCTCTTGACAATGTATGCCTCGGGCTGATAATAATCATAGTAGGACACAAAATATTCCACCCTGTTCTTTGGGAAAAATTCACGAAATTCGTTGCAAAGTTGCCCTGCCAAAGTCTTGTTGTGCGCTAAAACTAAGGTGGGTTTATTCGTCTGCATGATTATGTTTGCCATGGTAAAAGTTTTGCCACTGCCTGTGACACCCTGCAAAACTTGCTCTTTTTCCCCACTTTTCAGCCCGTCAACGATGCTCTTAACTGCAGTTGGTTGGTCGCCACAAAGTGAATATTCTGAATGAAGTTCAAAAGCCATTTTTCTTCCCTTTTTTTGCTTTTTGCTTTTTTTTTAATTTTTTAAACTTGCTGTAATTTTGCCCTATTGATTACTCTGCAAAACATTTTGATAAAACAACAAAATTATTGTGCCTTTTGTTATTATGCCATTTCAAGAAAATATTATATCACCACCTTTCAAATTTCACAACTTAAAAAGCATAAAAAAGAACATTTGTTTTATAAAAAAACTCAACTATTTCTAGTTGAGTTTTTTAAAACATTTTAAAAGTGATTAGTCTTTTTTAACTTCTTTTTTTAAGACTTTCTTTTTAGAAATGAACTTTGTTCCTTTGATGAAGTATATAAGCACTCCAATCAAAATCACGGCTGAGATTACAATGAGCACTGTTCCAATGATTGTCGCTGCGTCAACACCGGAAGAACTCTCCGTTGACACGGTGAAAGTCCTTGAATAAGTCTCTTCGTTGCCCACTTCATCACTCACTGTAAAGGTGATCGTGTAGGTGCCTGCTGTGTCAAAATCAAAGGTATAGACATCGTCTGTTGTGGAGGTTGCATCGAGTTCAGTGTCCGAAGAATCGGAGATTGTGACGTCAACTTTAACATAATTGTAGTCTTCGTCGGACTCGTCCTCAGTGTCGAAGTCAAAGCCATAGTTGTCTTTCAAATACAAATCTTCTGAAGCATAATCGGTCTCGTCATAAAGTCTTGCTCTGATGTTGATGTTAAAAGAATCGGTTGTTCCAATCACAAATCCATCATTGAGTGTTGTTTTAAGAGAAGTTGTGAGGACGATCTCAGGAGCCTCTGTGTCGCCCACATTAACTGTGATGACTTTCTCGGTTTCGTTCTCATTTCCGTCTGTGCAAGAATAGGTTATTGTATATTCTCCTCTTGCAGTTGGGACAAATGTGTAAACATCGCCTGTCTTTGTGAATGTTAAAACATTCGTATCGCTACTTGTAAGATTGCCCTTAACATCATAAACATATTCGCTTATGCCGTCATTGTCGCTTGAAGGAGCCTTAATTGTGATTGTCTTTTCTGCAATGGTGAGCACATCAGTTAAAACTACGTTTTCAGGCTCTGTGTCACTGAAAGTTGCAGTTGGAATGGTGACAGTTGGATAGACATCATTCACAATCTCATCTTCTGCGTAAAGTTCTTCATAATAATCAATCGCAATTGTTGGAGACAAGGTGTCTTGAACAACGACTGTGAAAGTTCTTGCCAAACTAGACTCGTTTCCTGCACCGTCTTTTGCTGTAAGTTCAATTTGATATGTCCCAACTTTTGTTGGTTTGAAGGTGTTTGTAAGGTTGTTATAAATGCCACCTTCCACATCATCATCTAACGAGCAACTTGCAGAGAAAGTAATCTCTTCTTCGTCGTAGAAATTGTCTGTGGCTGTTAGGTCTGTGAGATAATAGACTTGTCCAAGTTCAATTGTTACAGTTGAGCCTGGGACACCTTGAATGGTTGGACCCTCTTTATCATTTGCATGCGTTAAAACGAAAGAGTATGAAACAACATTTCCGCCAGAGTCACGCAAAGTGTAGGTGACTGTGTAAAAGCTCCCTGCATCTGCATTTGTTGGAGTGAAAGTTATGCCTGTGAATTCATAGGAATAGGTGTAGTCCCCGTCGGGAGTTGCAAGTTTGGTCCTGTTCAAGTTGCCGTACCAACTGCTTGCATAATTTGCTCCTTCTGTGTCCACAACAGAAAATGCAATCTCGGCATCTGGAGTGTCGTCATAGAAAGTCATTCCCGGAATGACCACTTCTGTGTTTTGGTTAAACGTGGTGCTATCAAGAGTGATTCCAGTTAGTGTTCCAAATTTTGGGACAACACTGTCTTCGATATAATTAATTGAAATTTCTAGGTAGCCATAGCCCACATTCTCGTAACTTACACCGTCAAACTCCATATCTTCTTCATCTTCATATGATGTAAAGTCAAACGTGCCAGCCTCAATTTGAGCAATGACTGCGTCAACATCTTCGACATAGCCATTGAACACAAAGGCACACACTTTAAAGGATTTGCTATCGCTTGCTGATGCAAGGCTATAAATTGTGTCGGTGCCAGAAACGATGTCACTTGTGTTGAACACAATATTTTCTTCGTCTTCGTCAAGAGAAAGTGGAACGAATGTGTTTGTTGTTCCCTCAATCAAAGCATAGTATTTCACAAGATATCTATCGTTAATCTCGTCTGTGATTGTTGGAACTGCAATTGAAATTTCTTGGTTTGCTGTAACATTTCCAAGCGTGGAATTTCCAAACTCAACAGTTGAACTAGATGTTTCAAATTCCTCATCAACAAGTTCAAACTGGAATTCTCTTGTTTTGCTGTTTGAATTGTATTGTCCGTCAACCATTGTCAAACTGAGGGTGTAGGTTCCCGTCCCGAAAAGTTCAGGGTCAATGTAGAGAACTGCGACATCTGACTGTTTTTCATCACGCAAATTGTCTCCACTTGTAAGTCCATAACCACCCTCATCTGTCGATGTTGTGTATTTTGAAATCTCAACTGCCCCGTCAACATCATTAATGAAAGAAACAATATAATTAATGGAACTGTTAATTTCTGAAATTGTTGAAGTTGTTGCACCATAGTTGTCGTTAACGGTGACTGTTCCAGAGGTGGCTTCATCGTCAACAATAAAGTTGTCGGAAGTTAAAACTCTCTTTTTGGAGTTAAACCCGCTCTCATCTGTTGCAAAAACAGCAGGAACATAGATTTTTGTTAGAGAATTTCTGTATGTTAGCATATCTGCTTCATATTGAGTTAATGCTGTTTCATATTCGCCATCAACTGTGTAGTCACTTTCAACTGGCTCGGTTGGTTTGTCCTCAGTTGGTGTGGTGATTTCATATTTGCTTGCCACAACATAACTGTAATCGCCAGAATTAATCTCGCTTAGTTCATCTTCTGTGTCATAGGACTTTACATAATATACATCTGGACTTGTTCTGTCGGTGATTGTAATCTCGTAGTTATAGTTGTCGTCGTCTTCCACAGTGTTGCCATAGAAATCGACAACATTATAGGAAATCTCATAGGTGCTTCCACTTGCTCCATTTGGAATGAAATAGAACCCTGCATCATCTCTTCCCATAACGACATTAGTGCTTGTGATGTCATATTCGTTTACATCATCGTCGTCGGTGCTGACAATTCTCTTCACAACATAATAGTAGAATGCGTTGATGCTGTTACTGTTATTGTTTGCATCGGTTGCACTAATTGATGGAAGATAGACTTTTTCTTTATAACTTGCCGAACTTGCTTTGACAGTTGATGACGTTGTGCCTGCGAGTTCGATGTTTTCACTGTCATAACTTGTGCTTCCAGTTACGGTGTATTTCAAATAGGAGTCTGGTGAAGACACGCTAACTGAACCACCTGACACTTTTTTGCAAAGTTTGTAGGTGATGACATTCTTTCCGCCAACTGCGGTGAATGAATATGCGGAAGAATAGTATGGGCTGTATGCGTCTGTTGTAATTGCACTTGTGCTTGCAAGAGTTAAAAGATTTGTATCTCCATCATCTTCATAGTTTGATTTCATATCAGCACTTGAAGAGTTTTTGACTTCGACATAAAGGACATAGTAGTTGCCTGCTAGGTCAGAAATTTCTCCAGTCACTTTCTTTAAAGTGTAGGTTTTGTAGTTTGTGTATGAATTTGTGTTGTCTGCGGTTAAGGAAAGTGGGCTGACAGCATTAAGCGTTGTGTTTAAAATGTCTTGATAGTTCAAAACATAGTAATAATATCCGTCTGTTGAATTGCCAAGTTGCCCGCCAAGGACGACGTCGGTGTCTTCAATCAATTCGCCATTTTCATTATAAAGCAATGGAAGCGAAATCTGGACGGTTGTTTTTGCCCAATCTTCTGCGCTGTCTGTGTTGTCAATCCGAAGAGTTGTTGGCATAACAATGGAGTCGTTTGTCTGCATTTCAATGGTGTATGCAAGAGAAACAACGCTAATGTTGTAGGCGTTTGTGTTTGTCCAAACACCTGCTAAATTCATCGCATAATATTGAACGGTGTATGTTCCGCTCCTTGAAGGTTTCAAATTTAATGTCCCAGTTGCCGAATCAATGCTAACTTGTGAAGCATCATTAATAATTATTCCTGCTGGAGTGCCTGCTATGGCGTCCGCTTCAACCCAAGTGGTTAATGCCGTGCCATATGTGTCGCAAATCTCAACAAAAATATCTGCGGAACTTTGAACTCCAGCGCTGGTTTTTGTGGTGACTCCAACTGTTGATAAATCTGTGGCGTCTGTTTTGACTGAGTATATTGTTATGTCTCCCGAGACAGTGGCTGTGATGTCACTTGCAATAGGGAGCGACAAATCAATATTCTTGTTCCCTTCTGTTGAGATGTTTTTAATTGTTATCACGTCCCCACTTGAAATGGTGGTTGCGTCATCAGCGTTTGTGTTGCCCGCAACAAAAGTGGAAGCATTCGCACTCGTGTAGGTCGATAAAAGTTGAGTGATGTTAAAAATGCTTGAGCCCAAAAATGTTAGCGAGGTGACAAGCACCAAAAGCCCCGAAATGATAAGTTTTTTGATTGTAGTCATAATTTTTCTCCTATATGCCGATAAATCAACTGTTTTTCGATTGATTTCATCTCTCATTATATGTGACTACGCAACAAAATACAAGAAAAAAATTTAATCACATTTATATAATAAAGCGTTATGATTTTACAACATAGTAAGCCCAATGTCAACCAATTTAAAAAGATTTTGTTTCCAATTTTTCATATTTTATACAAAAATTTGAAACCTTGATTTTTCTTAGGTCAAAACTATTTTTTGTCAATATTTCCAAAATATGTAAAATTTGTTTTTTTAGGCAAAAAAAGCCATTTTTTTCTTTTTTATAAATTTATTTTTTATTTCTATATAATATATATAATTATCTATAATAATAATCAAATATAGATGTGAGTGCATATGTGCAAAACTTCACATATAACTGCAAAAACATATGCACAAAACTTCACACATAAACAGATTTTGTGTTTTAAAAAATAAAAAAGGACGAGAAATTTTCCCCGTCCCTTTTTTCATTAGTGGTCATTTTTTGTTAGCAATTTGGGTTGCCACATCCACAGCCGCCACAGCAGCAAAGAAGTAGAATAACCATTATTAGTGTACAACAATCAATGCAACCATTCATTCCGCCACCGCACCCGCCACCGCAGTTGCAAAGTAGTAAGAGAATGAATATCCAGCAACAATTTCCGCCACCACCAAATCCGCCACCGCCGCCGCCACCACATCCGCCATTTCCAAAAAAGTTCATAAGTATCTCCTTTTATAAAATAAATTTTATCCGTTTGTTTTTTATGTATAAACTCTTTTCTCTTTTGAATTCCAATATTTTTTTCTTTTGTTTCTACATCATACTATTTATATTTTTCAAAAAGTGTGAAAAAAAAAGGAAAATTTTTTTTCCTTCTCTTTTTATAAGATTAAACATACCTTGTGTTAAAACTCTTTAACTAAATAACTTTTCTTCAATCTCTTCTTTTAGTTTTTCAATGCCAGTATTGTTTTTTGCACTGATTAAGATGGCGTCTTTTGGCACTTCAAAGGGCTTCGTCATCTTGTCAACCTTGTTAAAAACCACAATCTGAGGGATTTTGTCGGCGTGAATTTGCTTTAAAACATCGTTCACAACCTGCATTTTTTCCTTATAATTCTTGTCTGCAATGTCCACAACGTGCACGAGTAGGTCGGCATCTGCCGTCTCTTCCAAAGTTGCATTGAAGGCTTGAATGAAAGAGTGTGGCAATTTGTCTATAAACCCAACGGTGTCAACTAGCAAAACTTTTTTGTTTTCACCCAGCCAAAGCGCTCTTGAAGTGGTGTCAAGGGTGGCAAACAAGAGGTCGTCGGCATAGATCCCCGCTTTCGTTATCGTGTTCATAAGCGTTGATTTGCCTGCATTTGTGTATCCCACAATCGCAACTTGTTTGAGTTGATTTTTCTTCCTTTCGCTCTTTTGAATTTGGCGTTGATTTCTCAGTTTGCCAATCTCTTCTTCCAATTTGTAAATCGTTTCTTTGATTGCCCGCTTGTCTGTTTCCAGTTTTGTCTCGCCGGGGCCACGCATTCCCACACCGCCACTTCCAAACCTGTCGGAGCCTCGGGAGGCACTGGAAATCCGTGGCAAAGTGTATCTAAGTTGTGCCAATTTCACCTGCAAACGCCCCTCGTTTGAAGTGGCTCTGCCTGCAAAAATATCAAGGATAAGCATCGATCTGTCGATGACTTTAACCCCAACAATTTCGCTGATGTTATTGTTTTGCGAGCCTGTCAATTCATAGTCGACCACCACGACATCTGCAAAGAGTTGCTTAGCCAAATTCTTGATTTCCTCAACTTTTCCCGTGCCTAAAAGAGTGGCGGGAGTTTCTTCCTTAATATTTTGAAATATCTGCCCAACAACTTCCAGCCCTGCCGTGTGACAAAGGCTTGAAAGTTCCTCAAATTCGTCGTCAAAAGAGTGGTGAATTTTGTTTATCGCGACACCCACCAAAAGTGCTTTTTCCGCTTTTTTATTTGTTTCATAAAGATTTTTTTTCATAATTTATATTATAGCACACAAATTGATTTTTAAAAACTATTTTTGCACGACATCTCCCGTCATCACATCGATTAACGAGCCGAAAACTTGCCCGTCTTTGCAAACTGCAAGCACATAATAATATATATTATTCTCGTCGTTTCTGTCCGCCACAAGTTTTATGTAAATTTCACCCTGAAAAGAGTCTTCCAACACATATGCTTGAAGTGAAGCCTTGTTTTCACTCACAAATTTCGTGAGTGCTTGCCCGCAAGTGACTTTCCAATCTTTTGAAAGGCACGCCAAAGTTAGCGTAACATCAAAGTCAACCAAATATAATTCAAGGTTGTCTCCGCTTGACACCCGTTTTTCAGTGTCAAAGACGAAAGTTTGGTCAAAGGGATTTCTCTGCATTTCCCCCACGAGAACTTCATCATTCACACTGAGTTCGAATTTAAGTTCACCTTCCACAGTAGCGTCAGTTTTCACCACGATGATGCCGTAATCGACCATCGGCGTCTTAATGCCATTATAGACATATTCGTTTTCCCTTTGCCCGTCAGTAAAACTCGCAGTGAAAGTGTCTGTTTTGACAAAAAAGTAGTTTTCCCTATACTCGCTGACGCAACTGCTGATTTGTTCTTCAAGCGAATGACTGCAAGAAATTAGAAAAAAACTCAAAGAAAACATAAAAAAAACAAGGCATAAAATTTTAATTTTCTTTTTCATACTAATTTATATGAAATTTTTTTAAATTTTAAAACCTTGTTGGATTTTTGTTTTACAATTTTTTACTTTCAAATTTGAGAAATTAATTTCTTAAAAGTTTTTAAAAAATTCACTCAATTTCAATCTCTTTCATTCGTCTTTCATATTTGCCTTTCAAGTTTTTTGTTTCAAGAAATGCTTTAATCATTTTTTTAGCAAGGATAAGACTCGTCGTTCTTCCTGACAAAGCAAGTGCGTTAACGTTGTTGTGCTCCCTTGCAAGCACCACTTCTTCCACGGTGTGCCCAACTAGGCTCCTGATGCCTTTTTGCTTATTCAGCCCAACACTCATTCCCACACCCGAACCGCAAACGGAGATAATTTTGCAGTCTTCACCTTGGCAAAATGTCTTGGCAAAAAGTCTCACATAATATGAAAAATCGTCGGAATTGTCAACTTTAAACGCCCCAATGTCAACGATGTCTTCGCCCTCTTTTTGCAAAAATTTTTTAACTTTTTCTTTAAGTTCAAAACCTGCGTGGTCCGCTCCAATAATAACCATTTTTTCTCCTTTTGGCACAAAATTGAGTTAAAATTGAACTGAATTGTGCACTAAACTTTTTAATTTTTTTAAAATTACATTTTTTTTAAAAAACCAATTTTAAGTTATTTTTTAAAAATATTCAACTTGAATTCTTCTTTTTCTTTTAAAATATAGTAACCCGAAAAACCATTTTCTTCAAGAAAACTTAAGAGTTTACCAATATTTTTTGGCATTTCAAAAAGAGAAAGTGGGCATTTTAAACTCTTGGCAAACTTCATCGCTTTTTGGAAATCTGGCTTTTCATATATGATTGCAACCTTTTTTTCATCATTTTTAATCTTGAAATTTTGCTCACTTAAAATATCAAAAAGTCTCTCAAAACCAATGGAGAACCCGACTGCACAGACATTTTCACCCGTAAATTTCCCAATCAAATTGTCATATCGCCCACCTCCGCCGATGGAGCAAGAATAGTCGTCGCTTTGAATTTCAAACACCGCACCTGTGTAGTATCCCTGACCACGCACAAGCGACAAGTCAAATTTTATTTTATATTTTCCACCTGAAAGTTCATTGATTGACGAGATAATCTTTTCAAGTTCGTCAATTTCTGGCATAGAACCGCAGATTTTTCGAAGTTCAAAGGTTGTTTTTGGAAGATTATTCACAACATCACAAAATTTAGAAACAACTTCCTTTGAAAAACCTTTTTCCAAAAGTTCTTGCCTAATTCCATCAGTGCCAATTTTGTCAAGTTTATCAAAAGTGATACAAACATTGTCAAGTTCGTCCGTTTTAAAACCAATTTTGGACAGCACCGCTTTCAAAATTCTCCTATCGTTAATGCGAATTGTGAGATTTTTGAGATTAAAGTTTAAAAGTGCATTTGCTGTGGTGTCAATCAACTCAATTTCCGCATCAACACTCTTTGTTCCAATAATGTCAATGTCGCACTGCACAAACTCTCTATTTCGCCCTTTTTGAGGTCTTTCCGCCCTGAAAACTTCGCCCATTTGAATGACTTTAAAAGGAAGTGGCAAATCATTTTTGTGACCAGCATAAAAACGTGACAAAGGCAAGGTTAGGTCATATCTCAAGCCTAAATCTGAGAGATGAGAAAAATCTTTTTCATCAATAGCACTTGCAAGTTTATCTCCTCTTTTAAGAACTTTAAAAATTAGATTAAGGTTGTCACCACCGTCACTTTTTTCGAGATTATCAATGTCTTCAATTAAAGGAGTGATTATTCTGTTAAACCCTTGATTTTCATACGTTTTGCAGATTTCGCTTTGAATAGAACTCCTCAATTTTGTTTCTTTAATAGAGTAGTCGTTCGTGCCTTTAACAGGTGTGATTTTCATAATTTTCCCTCTTATTTTTTACTAAATTTATTTTATCATAAAAGGCGACAATCTCACAACTGTTTTTTGGAAATGTTAAAATTCTACTGTCAGGAGAGTGAATTCTACTGTTTGTAGAACTCTATTTTAAAAAATCTACTATTAGAATTTCAACTCGGGAGTGCAAAGAGCCTTTTTCTTTTGATTTTTCTTTTAAAAAATGTTAATAATATTGCATGCAGAAATGCAAAAGGAGAAAAATATTATGACAAAAATTGTTAAAGAAAAATTATCAATTAAAAGCAAGGAGATTATTCCAATTTTCTTCGCATCAGACGACAACTACATTCCTTGTCTTTCAGTGGCAATTCGTTCAATGATAAACAATGCTTCAAAAGATTATAATTATGAGATTTATATTCTTAATAATGGTGTTAGCAAGGATAAGGCTGATATAATTTTAAGAATGCAAAATGAAAACTTTGAAATTAAATTCATTGATGTCAGCGAAAAAATTAAGCCAATTATTGCCGACCTTGGACTTAGAGATTACTACACTGTCGCCATCTATTTTCGAATTTTCATTGCTTCAATGTTTAAAAATTACAAAAAAGCACTTTATCTCGATTGCGACATTGTCGTTTTAGGCGACATTTCAGAGTTATATCATACAGATCTTGGCGATAATATTATGGGGGCAATTCCCGATCAAATTATCGCAAGCAGAAAAGTTTATCGTGATTATTCTGAAAAAGCACTTGGACTTGATTATAGAAAATATTTTACTTCAGGCATTTTAGTTATAAATTTAGATGCTTTTAGAATGCATGAGATTGAGAAAAAGTTTGTTCACATTTTAAAAGAATACAATTTCAGCACCATTGCTCCCGACCAAGACTATCTTAATTTCCTTTGCAAAGGAAAAACAAAACTATTAGATATAAGTTGGAACAAACATTGTTTGAGAGACGGCTATAATAAAAGACCAAACATTGTCCACTATGCCTTTTTCAAAAAACCTTGGACAGACTATTTCATCAAATTTGAGAGATTTTTTTGGCAATATGCAAAAAAAGTTGAATTTTATGACTATCTTGTGAATTTTAGAAAAGAATTTAAACTTTCAAAACGCATTTCAAACGAAGTTGCCATTCAAAAACTTGAAAGAAAAGCAAGAGAAATTTACAAATCTGATTATAACTTTCATAAAATACTTGAAAAACCTTTTATTCAAAAAGAGAATGTGTTACAATGTGCTGAAGAAGATGAAAATCTTTTTGATATAGATGGGGTGTGTGTCAATGAACAATCAAAACTTGTCACCAGATAGAATTAAGATTTTAAAGAAAATTGAAGAATATGAAAGGAATGGGCTTTGGGATAAGGACATCGAAGACGACCCAAATGCACCTGTCTTGATGCCCGACAAAATCGACTATTTAAACAAAAAATTGTTTAATAAAATCAGTAACCTTTTTGCAAACTTTGTGGCAATCAAATTTTATGATAAGGAAATCAAAAAAGGAAATCTCATCATAAAAGATGTTTTAGGAATGGAAAATTATGAACAAGTGAAAGGTGGGGCGATCCTCACTTGCAATCATTTCAGCATCTATGACAACTATGTCGTTTTTAAAGCACTGCAAAAAAAATTGGGCAGAAGGAACCTTTACAAAGTCATTCGGGAAGGAAATTACACCAACTTCCCCGGTTTTTTTGGCTATTTGTTCAGACACTGCAACACACTTCCTTTAAGTAGCAATTTTGAAACTATGAAAAAATTTATGAAGGCAGTCACTGTCCTTTTAGAGCGTGGCGACAAGATTTTAATCTATCCTGAACAAGCAATGTGGTGGAACTACAAAAAACCTCGCCCTTTCAAGCCCGGCGCTTTCAACTTTTCTGCAATGAATTTTGTGCCCGTCATTCCCTGTTTCATCACGATGACCGACAGCGATAAAATTTCTCCCGACGGCTCATTTTTTCAAGAATACACCTTTCATATTATGCCCGCAATTTATCCGGACAAAAACAAAACCGTGAAAGAAAATGCAAAATTTATTTGCGAAAAAAATTATCAACTGTGTAAAGAAAAATTTGAGGAAGTATATAAAACCCCTCTTACATATCTAACTGAAAAAACCGACAAATAAAAAAGATGCCTATTTGAAGCTTTTTTTACTGTTTTTTTGATAAAAATTAACAATTATTTTCTTTATTTTCTTTAAAAAGTTCCCTATTGCATTTGGTCACGAAAAGTGTTAAAATTAATTTAGTAATAAAAATAAAAAAATTAAATTTGAGAGAATATGAAAGTTGATTTTAAAGATAATAAAAATATTTTCCTTGAAGTATCCTTCGACAATTTGAACAATTACTTCACAGTGAATGCTTTGTCTTGCGACAATGTCGTGCTCGGTTTTATCACTTTTAGCATTAAGCAAGGATGTTTTTGTAAAAAAATTTGGATTAATAAAATTGAAACGGTAGAAGAACACCGAGAAAAAGGCGTTGGTTCCAAGTTGATTAATTATTTGGAAAATTTTGCCAAAGAAAACAGAATTGGCTATATTGAAGGAAAATTTTTTCCAAGTAATGCGTCTGCGAAAAATTTTTATGAGCACAGAGGCTACTCAATTGAACAAGACGGCTACGAAAAATTTGTTTGTAAAAGCATAAGTCAAAATGAAAAAAAGAAAGAAAATAAAAATGAAGATGTTAACGAAGATCTTGCATTAGAACAGGATTTTCAAGAACAATCTCTTTAAATACTTTCACACTTTGTTTTTAAATATTTCTCACATGCCTTATCTAATCGTTCGAAATTTTCGGACGATATTTTTTTTGTGCCATATTTTTCGAGTAATAAAGGCAAATTGTCGGGGCAAATTTTCAATTTTTCAGGTAAATTTTCATCTAATCTTGAGAGTGCTTGAATGCAGTCGGAGGCTCTCGTAATTTTTTTGTTTGTGATATACCCTAAAATGCCGTCAAACTGCTTATATTCCCTGTTTTCATCATTTATATTCTCGATGTCCGTGATGATTTTATTCAAAGAAATGTCATTTTTTACACATTCAAACATATTTTTTGAAATCTCATAAAAATCGCTCACTCCCATTAATGTTTGAAATTCATCGCTGTTGTGAGAAATTGCAACTGTCGAAATGAAAAACTTGCTATTGATTTCAAAAAATCCCGACTCAATTGCAACATATAAGTCTGCTTTTTTCAACGTTAACAATAGTTGATAAAGCCTGTTTTTACAGCCAGAAAAAGTCTCAAAATTCAGAGGTTTACTACTCACGCCCGACTCGCAATTAATGCCACAAACTTGGACATCGTCGCCAAAAATTCCCCCAAAATATTCTTCCACTGCTTTTAGTTTTGCCTTATTGGTGCTCGCTAACAAAATTTTTTTCATAAAAATATTGTATCACTTAAAAAATATTATTACAATAAAATTTTTTTTCCTTAAAAATTGAGTTTTTCCAACATAATATATTAAAAAAATCTCAACAGTTGAACTGGCGACTTCTTTGACAACAAAAAAACAGGCTTTCACCTGTCTTTCTTTGGCTCCCCGGGCCCGGCTCGAACGGGCAACCTGTCGGTTAACAGCCGAATGCTCCACCATTGAGCTACCGAGGATTATTGCATTTTTTGATGCATTCCTATGATAGCAAAGTAGAAAATAAAAGTCAATAAAATTATTAGGATTTTTTCTTTTTTTCAAGTGAATCGAACAATTTTAACTTCTCTTCAATGAATTCAAATGCAATTTTAAAGGGTTCTTCTGTGTCAAAATTCACTTTCACAATTTTTAGCAGTTCTGTTGG
>Ga0247842_10003169_pt1 | contig 22767 bp, 25 predicted proteins | sample LaCruzMarch2015__3_FD_192411 | JGI IMG/M metagenome (GOLD analysis project Ga0247842, IMG submission 192411) | Freshwater microbial communities from meromictic Lake La Cruz, Castile-La Mancha, Spain - LaCruzMarch2015_19m | ecosystem: Environmental > Aquatic > Freshwater > Lake | place: Spain...
GAGGGACAGACTTCAAATTGGCTTTTGGATAACACCATAGGCGAACTGACAGTCGTGGATACTTTTGAGGGAGGTCAAGACTTACCGCAAGAGATTGATTTACTTCAGAGGTTTAAAGATAACACCGAAACTCACAGAGATAGGATATGTATAGAGATAGGTAAGTCACAAGAGAAGCTGAAAGATTTAGCTTCAAATAGTTATGACTTCGCTTACATAGACGGCTCACACTTAGCGGGAGATACCTTAGAAGATGCAGTGTTAGCTTTCCGTTTATTAAAGAAAGGAGGTATAATGATATTTGATGATTACACTTGGGGGCAAGGATTACCACTACTAGAAAGACCATCAGTTGGAATAGACGCTTTCACCTTTGTCTTCGCAGACCAGTTAGAAGTATTAGAAAAGAACTCTCAAATGATAATCAAGAAATTGTAAAAAGCACGCAAATGCAAAAAATGCTAAATCAAAAACTAAATATAGGTAGCAATATGAAAGCCGTCATAGAAATTAAGGTTATTAGCATTTCCTTTTTACGACCTATGGCGGTTTTCATATTGCTACTTATAAATTAAAAATGCTATGAATAAAGACAATACACAAATGTTAGACTGCTTTCCTGACCACTGCTACAGATACTTGGACAGGACAGGAGCAAATAGACCTCCAGTATCTTCCGCTACGATACGAGAAGACCTTAGTGTGCTTGGTTATGACAGTTACTTTACACCGAATGGATTTGCTGATTTCAAAACAAATCCTAGTGCGGTAAAAGAAAACTGCACCTCACTGAATGGCTTCTTCGTGGATATAGACGGAAGAAAAGAGTGGAGCGAAATTGAGGGGATAATAAAAAAATTAGAACCGACTTTTGTGTTAGAAACTTTTCACGGATATCACTGTCACTGGTTGTTGGATGAACCGATTTATAAGAATGAAGTTACTAAAGAAGAGTGGGAGGAGGCTATGGCTAGGTGGGAGAGGTTAGAGCAAAGCATAGTGGATAATTTGAAAGGCGATAATAACGCAAAAGATATTCCAAGAATACTCCGAGTGCCGAACAGTTACTACTGGGAGAAAGGCTCTGGGGATAAATATAAAGAGGGAACGAAAGATACATTTAAGATAACTGGGAAGTGGAAGAACATAGCTTGCCGATACACTATGGAAACATTAGAGGAAGCTTTCCCTCCGATGAAGAGAGAGTTGAGCTTCATTGAAACTCCACTAGGAGCAAGGACAGCTAAGTTTGCTGACGCTGAACGCCGAGACTTTTTCAATAGAGTGAACGCTGAATACCCACTGACTGACCGAGATAGTTTTAACAAACTGATTAGTGCTGAACCTGAAACTATTCCGAATGGTGCAGGTAGGAACAATGCCCTACTCGTGACCGCTTCACTGATGAAGCAAGCAGGTTGGACACAAGCCAAAGCCCTAGAACATTTACAGAAAGTCGGTTGGCACGGAATGGAGATTGAGCGTGGTGGTTGGAATGAGATACAGAACACAGTGAATAGTGCGTTCTCTAAAGGCTACACTTACTCTTTTAAGAATGAGATTATCTCTCACAATATGACCCCAGATGAGCAGAGTAGGATACAAGACGCTTTTGCTAGTGCGGTCAAGCAACGCAAAGAGTTGGATAAGATACGCTTTGCTGACTACGAGAAAGAGTTACTATTACGCTTCCCATTCCTTAGAAGAAATGAGATTGGAACACTTTATGATTATAGGAAAGGAGTGTATGTTCCAGTGAGCGATTTGGATTTGCAGAGTATGATACTCCGAAGCCTAGATGAAGATATGCTAGTGAACTATAGGACAAACAAAAATGTGTCCGATAAAATCTCCTGTCTTTTATCTATCATTCCGAAATTGAATATCACCGAAGACGACGGTAAGATTGTGAATGTGGAGAACGGCTTATTGAATATCTACACCAAAGAACTACTCCCTCACACCCCAAACTTTGTGTCCTTGATACAGTATCCTGTCGTTTATGACCCTGAAGCTAAGTGTCCGAACTGGGAGAAGTGCGTGTTGGACTGGATGAAAGGACCAGAGCAAGAAGAAAAGACCCGATTGATAAAACAGTTTTGTGGTTACATTCTATCTTCCTCTATGCTTTATGACCGAGCCTTGTTTATGGTTGGTGACGGAGGAAACGGAAAGTCTACTTTCATTGATACGATTTCAAAAGTAATTGGACCAAATGCCACTTCCCATATTGACCTAGACGGCTTATACGGACAGTTCGGAATGGCAGGTTTGGTTGGTAAGAGATTGAATATCATTGAAGAGGTTAGAGGAAACTACTACGAGAGCAACAAGTTGAAGAAACTTATCTCTGGTGAAACAGTTACGATTGACCAGAAGTATAAGGAGCAATTTACTTTCAAGCCACAAGCAAAGTTTGTCTTTGCCGTGAATGAAATGCCCAGAGTTGATGATGTATCTACCGCAACCGAACGCCGTATTTGTGCCGTTACTTTCTTAAATAACTACCGCAAGAACCCAAACGCTAGACTCCGAGCAAGTGTTGGAGGGTTAGGAGATGAGCTTTCTGGTATCCTAAACTGGATGATTGAGGGAGCGATTGATTTGAAAGAGAAGGATAACTTTATTGTGACAGGAGAGCAGACCAGAATGTTGAATGAATACCGAGAGGAGAACTCTTCTGTTGAAGGATTTATTAAAGAGTGTATTGTCCTTGACCCAGACGAGAGTATTGAAACCCCTGACCTATATTCTGAATATAAGAAGTGGTGTGCTTCAGACGGCGGAAGAAAGACCAAAGCGAAGATTACTTTCACCAAAGAAATGAAAGCTTACGGAGCTAAGGAAGACCGCTTTACTTTCCAAGCTAGAAAGTTTGGTGACGCTGAAGCGAAGTTTGTTGGAATGAAACTGAACCCACTCTGGACCAATCAGGGCAATAACTGGAGTAAGGATTTTAACCGATAATAAACAATAATATGGAAACAACAATACAAATAGTGGTATTGGAGATAGCTTTAATTATCACTTACGCTATTGGATTTTATAAAAGGAAACAATAATAAATAAAATGAAAAATATAATAATAGATGGAGTAGAATATGTAGCAAAGTCAGAAGTTAAAGATAAAGCAGTTAGTTTAAAAGGTCTTCCTTATAAAATTATCAGAACTTATTCCGCTGGAGTATTCGCTGGTTATCTTAAAAAGAGAGAAGGAAAAGAAGCTGTTATTTTAAAAGCTCGTAGATTATGGTATTGGGATGGTGCGGCTTCGCTTTCACAGTTAGCAGTAGATGGTTTAAAGTCTTATACTAACTGTAAATTCCCTTGTGAAGTAGATGAGATAACTGTAACCGAAACTATTGAAATTCTTGATGTTACAAAGGTTGCTCAAGAATCTATAATTGGATGTCCTATATGGAAAGCGTAGATATGAGAGGTAGAGGTTCTGGTTCTGGTGATGGTTATGGTTCTGGTGATGGTTATGGTGATGGTTATGGTTCTGGTGATAGTTATGGTTCTGGTGATGGTTCTGGTTCTGGTGATGGTTCTGGTGATGGTGATGGTTCTGGTTCTGGTGATGGTTATGGTGATGGTTCTGGTTATGGTTCTGGTGATGGTTCTGGTTCTGGTGATGGTTCTGGTTCTGGTTCTGGTTATGGTTCTGGTGATGGTTCTGGTTCTGGTGATGGTTATGGTTCTGGTGATGGTTTACAAGGTAATGGATAATAATATGATTCAAGAACACCTAAACAAAATAGAAAAAGAGTTTGATGAGAAGTTTGTTGGAATACACCTGAAAGGAAGGTATGACGAATATTATAATCAAAATGATGATGAGTATGGTAGTGTAAGTAATCTAAAAGAACATAAAAACTTCCTCCGCACCTCCGCCCTTGAACTGGTAAAGAGTGTGGTGGAGGGAGAGATTAAAGAGTTAGAAGGTAAAAAAGTGATTGGAATGATAGCCGAGGAATGCAAGTGTTGCTTTGCTAGAAATCAAGCCCTCTCCTCCTCCATCGCTTCATTACAAGAGATAATTAAAGAAATAATAAAATGAAAAGTAAGACGGAACCGCAAGTGTCGTTGAAATCTGGACAAAAACATACTTCCCAAAGGGTGAACAAAACCAGAAAATGTAAGCATAATGGAGGAAAGGGATATTGGAGTAATGTGAAAGGATGTGTTTGTCTAAAATGTGGAGCTGAACTTAGTAACTAACCGCCACCCCTGGCAATAAATAAAGAGAATGGAAGAGATAGTTAAAAAAATAAATAATCAGAAGAGAACTTAAATTACTAATTAGAAAAATCAATGATACCCCCATTATACGAACATCAGAAGAAAATAATTAGAGAGAACAAACTGAAGTGTGGTTTGTTTCTCGGAACGGGTGCGAGCAAGACCCGAACTGCTTTAGAGTTGGCAGAGGGTGAGGTGTTGGTTATCTGTCCGAAGCAACAGAGGGAAGACGAAACTTGGCAGAGAGAGAATGTGAAGTGGGGAACAAATAAAAATCTCACAGTCATCAGTAAAGAAGATTTACGAAAGAACTGGGAGAAGCTTCCTCACTACGATACAGTAATCATAGATGAGTGCCACAACAACCTCGGTGTGCTTCCGATGATGATACAGAGAAAGAAAGTCCAGTATCCAAAATGCTCCCAGATATTTGAAGCGACCCAGAACTTCCTCAAGAAACATAACCCCAAGAGATTGTATCTCCTCTCTGCTACACCAATTCCAAAGCCAATGAGTATGTGGGCGATAGGAGTTCTCTTCGGTCAGAAGTGGGATTTCTGGCAGTTTAGACAGGCTTACTACAACGAGATTAGGATAGGTGGAGTGCGAAGAATCTGGATGCCGAAGAAAGATGAGGACACCAAGCAAAGACTAGCCGATTTGGTCCAGAAGTTTGGATACACGGGAGGGCTTACAGATTTCTTTGATGTCCCTGAACAGACCCACAAAGTCGTTGAAATTGAGCCTAGCGTTGAGCAAAAGAGGGCTATGGTAGAAATCTCGTTTGCCGAGGCAGACCCCCTCTGTAGGCGTGCCAGACTCCGCACAATAGAGAATGGAGTGCTATATGGAAAAAAGATTGAGTCTTTGGATGGCAAAACGGACCGAATGAGTAATGAAACCAAGATTTTTAAGTCCCACAAGATAGATTACATCCTAGAACGAGCCCTAGAGTTCCCGAAATTACTGATATTTGCAAATTACACCGCCCAGATTGAGGAGATTGAAAGGAATCTGAAGATAGAGGGATACAGTGTATCAGTTCTTAATGGTAAAACAAAGGACAGAACATTTATCAGAAGAGTAGACGAAAGCCCGGAACCGCATATCATAATTGCCCAGTGTGATATATCTTCTGGCTACGAATTACCTAGTTTTCCTTGCGTAATTTATGCAAGTAAGAGTTGGAGGTTTGTGAATTACGAGCAAAGCTTAGGTCGTGTGCTTCGTTCAAATCATTTGAAAAAGAATTTATATATCCACTTAGTAGTCAAAGGTTGCGATATGGATTGTCACAAAGCTATTATGAGTGGTGTTGACTTCCAAGAAAAGTTGACACTGAATATATAAATAGCTTGACACAGGTGTTGGCACAAGTATAATAGAAGTATTATTAGTTAATAAATAAAAAAATATGTCATCAACAAAAACATTAAAGTTATCAGTCGCCGAGAGATTAAAAGCTACTTACCTCTTAAATGAGTTCAAAGGTAGCCTAGAGAAATTAGCAATCATTTTAGAAGATATTAAATTGTTCACTTTATCAGAAGAAGAGTTAAAGAAAATTGGAGGTAAGGTTTCAGTTACCCCAGAAGGTTTTCAGACTATCAATTGGGATACCGCTTTAGAAGATTTAATTGCTAAAGATATTAAGGTTCAGGAAGTCACTTTGGAATATCTTAGAACTACTATCAAAGCGAAGAGCGAGAAAGGAGAGTATGGTCTAGGAGATGTAGCAGTAATCGGTCTTAAAGATAAATTAGTTTAATATGAAAAAAGAAGCTAAATGGCAAACAGTTTGGAATCAATATGTTAGAGAGAAAAAACTTTACGGTTTCTTTGAGCTCAAACAAACAGATTTAGAATCCTTTCCGTTTAGTAAGATTGAAACAGTGCAGTATGACGGGCTTCAGGCGACAGAGAAGAATGGGTTAGTCTGGAAGTTCTCGGACACCGATATGCGACCCAAGCCTTGCGACAGTATAAGTATTCCACCACTACCCTCGTATCTAGTTATAAAATTCAAAGATGGGTTTTATATGATTAGATTCAAGAAGATAGTGGATTTAAGAGAAGAGGGAGGTATCTCCATAGCCCGGTCGGTGGCGGAGAAATTAGCAGAAAAAATAATTAAAATATAAAAAAATGGAAATAATAATAGATGTATTGATTATAGTATTAGTGTTAGTGGTTAGTCATAAGGTTGATAAGTTGAAGAAGGCAACAGACTTAGATAGAGATATGATTGTTATTTTAGCGAAAGATAAGATGAAAGCAGAGATGGGAGATTTAGTCGAAAATATGAAGAGAGGTTTAGAAAATTTATTCAACCCTAAAGATGAACCTAAAAAAACCAATGTTAAGAAAACCAGAACAAACCGTAAGACTAAATAGTCACGTTAGACCGGACCAGAAGATGTTCATAAAAAGAGAAGCGAAGAGGTTGAAGTTAGGTGAGGGAGAAATCAATAGAATGATAATAGACTTCTATATGAAAAAACACAAATAAAATGAATATATATTACGAATATGCTCTGTTAAAGACAAAAATGGCAGAGCTAGAAGATAAAGAAGCAGAACTTAGGACCCAAATCCTAGAGGAAATGGTAAAAAAGGGAGAAGAAAAAATTGAGACTGCAATTGGTAGCTTCAAAAAAGCCACACTCAAGAAATGGAATTATAGCCCTAAAGTAGCCGAGTTAGAGGAAGAATACAAAGCTCGTAAGGTTATGGAGCAAAACAATGACCTTGCTACTTATGTCGAACAACCATCACTTCGCTACACACCAGTTAAATTATAAAATATATGAAAACCGCAAAAACAAAAAAGAACACAGACTTATATGTTGATATGAGTTCAATAAAACCTAAAGTAGAATTGATTAGCTATTCTATGAAAATGGTTATTCCAACCGGGAATTATGCCAACATTCAGCCAGAGATTGTAGTCCGAGCCGGAACTGTTGAGGAAGCTCACGACTATATCGCCCCACACTTCAATAAATTGTGGAAGGAGTATTATCTAGTGAGTGAAAGACGTCCAGAGCCAGTTAAGCCGACTGGAGTTCCGATTGTTTCACCTGAAACAACCCCGGGGACTCCTCCAGCTCCAGCTAGTTCAGTTGCCTTCACCAAAGCAAGCCAAGCTATTACTTCCTGCTTGAGTATTGACGCTTTGGATATAATTGGAACCCAAGTTGATAAGTCAGTTAAACTTACCGATGATGATAAAGCAAAACTGATTCCAATGTTAATAGATAAAAAAGATGAATTAAATGGAAAAGTTAATCCTGCCTAAACCACACTTGTCTTGGTCCCAACTATCTTGTTGGCTATCCAACCCAACCCGTTACCGCAAAGAATACTTTGAAGCCGGTGATAAACTGGACACAAAGTATTTACGGTTTGGGAAAGGAGTAGCTGAATTGATAGAAAAGGGAACACACAAAACTTTGCTTCCAGACTTAGTGGTTTATGATAAACCCGAGTTTGAAATCAGAACGGATGTGCTCGGAGTGCCAACTCTAAGCTACCTAGATACCTATAATTCGGTAGAGAATGTCTTCCGAGAGTATAAAACAGGCAAGATTCCGTGGACCAAGCAGAGAGTATTCAGTCACGGGCAATTAGTCTTTTATGCCACAACTCTAAAACACAGCACTGGAAAAATGCCGGAATACTGTGACTTAGATTGGATTCAAACCAAAGAGGGAGGTGTAGAAGTTGAAGACTTCTGGAGGTCGAATGAGAAGCAGGTCAATGTAACAGGACTTATCAAATCATTCCATAGAGAGTTTGATGAGAGAGAAATAGAAAAAATGGAGAATTTAATCGTGAAGGTGGCAACTGAAATATCAGAAGCCTATCAAGCCTTCTTAAAAGAAATATAAAATAAAATTATGGCAACAGGATATATGGAGAAAGCAGAGGCATTAAACGCAGAGAGCTTAGAGAGAATGAAAGTAGAGAGAATAGCTAGAGTGTTAACTTGTAAAGTAGAAGAGACAGCTAGACTAGAAAGGAGATTGAAGGAGTTGGATGCAGAAATTGCAAGATTAGAGGTAGCTACTTTGGCAGAATTTAGTAATGAGTGTTGTGATGGTTCAATAAGAAGATTCTAATTATAAACTTAATCAAATAAAATAATGTTAGGCTTACCAATTTATAGCAAGAGGAAGTTACTTCTAGCCATTGAATACGGAGTTGTCCTTTCTGACGTCGCAAAGGAGAGAGGTCTAAAATTAGACGCTGAAGTAGTTGAAAGATTAGAGCATATCTTGGTCAATGAGTTCAGAAAAAAAAGTTATACACAGGTGGCACTAGAAATGATACCAAATATACTTGCCAGTTTTGAAACGAAATAGTAAACTATATGGTATGGGGTAACGAGAGATATCGTAGGTTTACTTCTGGGCTGTTTAGCGATAAGCTTTCAGTAGGAATAACGAAACGACTCTCTGGTCTCACCAACCACACAAAAACGCCTAGTCTTCTTAGCAAATAATTTCAAATTATAATGCAAGACATAGGTGTTTTTTAATTACATACCCTTTAGAGGGTTGAAGTTACCTTTAGATTTTGATGTTTTACTTCCTTCTTTTTCTTTGGTATAAGCCTTAGTCTCTGATAGGTTATATTTACCAAATAAGGTTCCTCTAACATAATTCATTGGGGTCTTATCTATTTTATAGTCATAATATCCTTGTTTATTTTTTACTCCGCCTTCATTCACGGCAGTGAAGCCCTCATAGCTTCTTTTTATTTGAGCACCACCGGGGACAACATTAGTAAGAAATGTTTTACCAAACTCTTTTGCTCTATCTCCTGGACTTAATTTGTTCTTATAATCATCTTCGCCGGTAACAAAAATCTGCCACAGGTCTAAGATAAATTGAAAAGCTGGTGGCAATCCTAATTTAACAAAGGGGAAAGAGTCACTCCATTTCATACCAAATGCTCCTCCTATAAAGGCGAACATAAGCATAGAAGAAGTCATATATCTGAATAGTTGTAACCATTCCTTTTCTTTCAAAGCTTGAAGGAATAGCTCCTGTTGTTTAACTGTGAATGTTCCGAACTGGAACCAAGTCTTTACTTGGTCACTACTCATAGCAACTGGAGTATCTAACGCTCCGAAAGTAAATTGAGTCTTTGAAGCAACAAATCTAGCATAAGCGATAGCATCTTCTTCTAACAAACTAATTTCATATTTTTCACCCTTTTCATTTATTTTTTCTACAGTCTTGCCTTCGTAGTATTTAGCAAATGCTTCTTTATCAAGTGAAAACTTGTTACCCAAAACAACAGCATTGAATCGTGGAAAATCCTTTTTGAATTTTTCCATCCGTTCGCTATCTTTACCTTTCATTTCTTTACCAGTTGCTTCTTTAATAAGTCTTGGAGGAACATTACCATCCATATACATTTGTTTTGCACCATAATAAGCGGCACCACGGTTTACAAGTTCTGAAGCGTTCATATTAAGGAATAGAACTTTGTCGAATCTTTCTGCCCATTTTTTAACAGCACTGTATGTTTGGTCTTCCATTATTGGGTCAATAAGAACTCCATTATCCTCAAGTTCCTTACCACCAAACTTAGCCAAATCCATATAACCAGAAATTGTATATCTTGTTCCTAACTCCTTAAAAGTGTTTACTCCCTGGGTTAAGTTCTTAGCGAAAGAGACCATAGAGCCTCCTATTTTAGCTCTGGAAATCAATCTACGAATAAAAGTTGTGATTGTCCTTGTTGGTCTTGGTCCAAAAAAACCTCCAAAAACTTTTTTAATATCATTATCAAGGTTAGTATCTGAAACAGTTGGTCGCATATTTAGATGATGAATATAATCTTCAACATACTGAACCTGGCTTGCTTCTTTTAATTTTACACTAGCCGCTTTGAAAGACTTCAAAGCTGGGTCCAAGTGAACCTTTCTTTTTGCTCTTTTGGCATAAGCATCAAGAGCTTTCCAAGTATCTTTAAGGTAGCCTTCAGCACCCTCTCTTTGAAGTAAGAATGGGTCATAAACTTCTCCCGGTATTTTGTGCCTAATAAGCAGAGCAATTTCTTCTGGAATTTCGCCACCTTCTTGTATAGGAAAAATGTGAGTAATATATGAAGAAATTCTAGCATCTGGTGACATTCCTAATCTATCTGCCCACTCACTCAACCAAGCTTTAATTTCACCTTTTACCTTTTCTTCTTGTGGATTCAATTCAATCTTCTCTCCATCCAAAGCTCTAAAGATTCTTTCGTTACTTTCTTTTGGAACAGAATCCATCCAGCCTCTTATTTTTGCTCGGATTTGTAGTGATTCTTTGCTCATCGCTAAATAAGCATCCATTAACTCTAAATAGTTTTGTTTTAAGCCTAACCTCTCTAAAACTCTCCAAGGAGTCCTCATTACTCTATCCCACCATCCTACCTTTTGTATTGTTGGTGTTCTTTTTGTTTCCTCAAAAACTTTTTGTGGTGGTTCAATATCAATTCCACTATTCATAGCTTCATTATAAGCTTGTTGCATTGTATCCATTGGTGACTCATAGGGAGTAAATTCTTCCGTTGGGGGTTCTATCTTATTATCTTGAACCGCCATACTAGGGAATATACTTTTGGGTGGAACTTCTTTTGTTGGAGCCTCCTGGAACATCTGTTGCACCTGTTGTTTGAAACTCGTAGGCTCTTGAGCCATTAAATCAGCGAGTGGAGTTGTTTTGTCTCCTCTCAAAGCTCTTTCAAATAGAGGGCGAAGTTTATCAGCGGCAACATTCTCTTGTCTATTTACTAATTTCTTTAAGCCTTCAAAGAATTTTACAGCTAATCTCTGGTAAAGAGGCTTCAATTGAGCTGGAGGTATTTTGTTAGTCATAATATACTCGGCAAAGCTTTGAGCAAAGAACTCTCTGACATTTTCAGCGTGGTGTTCTGTGTTTCCACCTAATCCTGCATCAAAAATACTCTTTGATTTTTTACCACCTAATGATAAATAAACATCATTGACCATCGCTCTTTCTTCATCAGTAAGGATAAGATACCAACCAGCGTGACCAAATTCGTGAGAAAAGATTCTTGTAGCATCTTCACCTCTAGCCGCTAGTCTTTTAGATAGAGCTAAGAAGTGTCCTTCTTGAACTCTCGACATATCAGCGACTTTAGGTTTTCTTGAACCTCTGAATCTTGGTAGAATTGGAACAGAAAAAGTTCCAAGAGCTCCTCTTGATGATTTTTCACCAAATCTTAACGATTTCAAATACTCATCACTGGTTCCTTCAAGTAATGTTTTTATGATAGTAGCGTCTTCAGGTAAAAGAATTTTAGTCTTTTCCATCCTATCCAACTCATCAAAAATTTGTTTATGCCCTAATCTGTCTTCGTTTTCTGAATCAGTTATTACTTCTTGGGAAGCTCCACCTAATTGCAATAAACTATTATCTCCTAGTTTTGTAATTATATCTTTATTTTCAATAGGAGTTCCGTGAGTTCTGAATCTACCATCCAATGTTCCATTTTTATTTAGTTGTGCAACAAGAACACTTTCTCCAAAACCAGGGACACTGACTTTACCAAGAACTACATCAGTTCCTCCACCGTATGAACGATAAACAGTTCCTCTTTCTATAGGTTTACCAAAAAGTTTGACAACTTTATTATCTTCTCCTTGTGAAACAAGATGTTCTATCATCTGTTTCATTTCAGTTTGATTTAACTGTGCTCCAAGACCGGCTCCCTTTTGTCCAATATAATTTATAATTTCAGGACCGTCTTTGAATCTTGACTGTTCTGGTGGAGTTTCAAAACCAACCCGTTTATTGTCTTCAGGTGTTGTAAGCCCCTTCTCCTCATCAGCAACAGTAGAGGGTGGTAAGGTTTGATTTATAGTATAAGCTCCAGTTCCAACGGCGGCACCGGATAAACCACCGACGCCAAAGGTCATTAGAATCTGACCAGAGGTGAAATATTCTTTTGCTCCAGCGAGGATTTTAGATTTCTCTTCTGGAGTCTTAGCGTTGATATAATCATTCTGCATCTTGAGTAAGTCTTGAGCGACTTCAGTTCCTCCTTCAACTCCAAAGTTTTGAACAGCGGTTTGCATCAATGTTTTTGCTGGAGCTTTGAATAGAGCTTCAATAGAGTTACCGAGCATCCTATCTCCAAGCACATCAATACCGATATTACCTAGACTGGTAACACTTCCCTTGTTTTCAATCTGGTCAGCGGCGGAAAGAGCAGTCCAATAAGAGGTAGATAGAGGGCGACCAACAAAAGGCACGAAGTTTAGAGCCACACCGATAGCAGTCTGTGGTGCAGAGTCTCCAAGTTGATATAAAAATTGATTGAGTTTGGATGGGTCACCAGCTTGATAGGCACGATTAGCTTTGTATGCTTCATCAAAAGTAGTTGGACCAATAGCTTGAACAGCAGAAACGATACCGGTTCCAGAAGTTCTTTTAGCAACTTCAACAAGAACTGGAGCGACTGCTGGGTGATTTAGAATCTTAGTTGGGGCATCTTTGGTATATTCAACAGCGTTCCAAGCAGCTTGAAAAGGTTTTCGTATTAAATCTTCAATAGGTTTCATTACCTCTCTCTGCTTCTCTGCTGCGGCTTTAATAACCTCATCTCTCTTCTGGTAATCAGCTTTGAGGGGGTTCATAAAATCAGTTACAGCTTGAGGAACTTTAATATCTAAAGGTTTTATATTCTCCATAAAAGAATACGCAGGCTTTACTGGTTCTGGTTTCACATAAGAACGAGCATCAACTGGAGCGGGATTCTTATACACAGGTTTGCCATCTCCCCAAGTAGCTTGAGGAAAAGATGTATCAGTTTGAGTAATAGGTTTACGAGTAGAATAAATTCCAGTATCTTTTACTGGTTCTGATTCAATAACTACCTCATCAGAAATACCCTTTAACGGATTAAAGTTAAAGGTTTTTTTCTTTTCCGTAGTTAAACCTTTTAGTGGGTCAAATTTACTCATTTTTTTTTAATTACCTATTCCAAAGATATTGTAACCCATAAGTCCCCAGTTTGATTTAGAAGCAGTTTCTTTTTCCTCTGTAGAAATTGGTAACTGGTCTATATAGTATTGTTTAACAGATTCAGGGAGGTCTTGGTCTAAGATAAATGTTGTGACATCCTCAACTGTGGTATCTGGGTCTCCCTCTTTTAATAGTCTTACCAAATTCCTCAAGACTGCTGGGTATGAAACTGACTTACCAAACTCATCTTTATAAACTGGTGGTCGGCTAAAGAAGTTTATAATTTCAGGTTCTTCTATCAAATCAAATTGTTCAAATGTTAATCCAGAGTTTTTTACACCATTTTTTATATCAGTGGCGGTAAATATACTTTTATCAAGTCCTGTAGAAGATTTAGAACCAGTGGTAGCTTTCCACTGTCGGATGTTTTCGTTTGTCTGGAAGATTTGTTCCTCTCTATCAGCTTTCTTTTTAGCCTCCTCTTCCCTAGTCTTTAATCTAGCGAATACATCATTCAAAGCTGGGTCATAAACACCAGCGTAGGCTTTTTCAATAGCAGCTAATTCTTGAGGACTATAAGCGATACCTGATTTAGCTCCGGCTTTGTAAGGGTCAGTTGTTCCCGTTGCAATATCGTTTCTTGTATTATTCAAATTGGTAGCTCGAGCGGTTAATCCGGCAGCGGATTCATCAGGGTTGGTCATAGCATCTCCAGCATATTGTGGAATATCTCCTTTTGCTTTACTTGCAGGAATTTTTAGAGCCACATAATTTGCATACTCTTGAGGTGTAAAGTATTTTCCAGTTTCTGGGTTTATATATTTAGAACGAGTTGGAGTGGCGGCTGGAGCAGTAGCAACAGGAACGGCGGCTGGAGGTGCAGAAAAAATAGGTTTAGCGGGAGCAACCGCACCACCTGTCTGAAGTGGATTCTGATATACTGGAGCACCATTCCCCCAAGTTGCTTGAGGCATTGGATTCTCTGTTCCTTGAACGATTGGAGCTGGACTCTCAAAAGTCCCCCCACCGTTTGGAAGTTGAAATTTCTTTAGGTAAAAATCTTTTAATGATGGTGCCATATTAGTATTGATTATTATAACCAGTTGCTAGTAATTTATTTCCTTTATTCCAAAGTAATCCGGCAGCTCTCTGTTGAGCGGCGGTCTTCTGGGCAACATTTTGAGTTCCCTGGAAGTCATATTGACTTGGTTTATAAATGCTTGAAAGACCGGAAGAACCGACTCCTCCAGTTGCGACGTTTGGGTTATAGGTATTTGCCCCTAGTTTGTAGTATTGAGAAAGACCCTTAGCGGCGTCATTTCCATATTTGTATTGATAGTCCCGAGCCGTTGATGAGATATCACGACCAAGAGAAGCTTGCTTGTAAGCTTGGTCAGCCTCGTAACTCTTCTGTAAATTCTTTTCTTTTTGAACTCTACCACCAGAGAATAGAACACCACGATTAGCGGCGGTTTGGTCAGCGGCGGTTTTGTCTTCAGCAAATTTCTCTCCTGAAGTAAGTAAGAAGTTCTGAAAGTCAGCCTGTTTTTGAGCTAAGGAAGCCTCGGTATCGGCTGTTTCTTTGGCTTTTAGTGCGTCAAAGTATAATTTATTGTCCTCTTCAGCCTGTTTTAGAGCCGCTTGCTGGTCTTCTAAGCTGAAAGGCTGTCCGAATTGGTTCACTAGACCGCTAAAATCACCCGTAGAAGCGGCATAAGATAAAGCTTCAGCGGTATTTCCCTTAGCAATAGATTCTTTAATTATAGGATGTTCATTGAGAGCAGCGTTGTATTCCTCATCAGAATATGGCTGAGAACCAGAATCGCCAGCTCCTCGAGAGGCACCAGCTCCAGAGGCGGCAGAAATAGTCCTTGGACCCCAGTATCCTGGTCCTGTTGTATTATCAACACCACTTTGTTCTTGGAACTTCTTGACTGCGGCTGTGGTCTTTGGACCATAGATACCTGGACCAGTAGCAACTTGCTCTGGAGTCATAAGTCCCTTAGATACCAAGAAATCCTGAAGTTTTTTTACTTCTGGACCTGACTGACCTGGTTGTAAATTGGTGTTTGGATACATAGTGTTAATTTAATTATATAACTATTAAACGATTTTGCCAACGGTCTTATCTTTTTTAGGTAAAAGACCTTTAGCACTTTTTATCAACTCTTTTATTACTGGCATAAAATATCTCCTATCATCTAATTCAAACTTAGTAACTGTAATATTTCCATTCTCTATCTCTATAATTATTTCTTGTTTCATATATTTTTTAAAATTAAATCTCTGTATAATCTACTAATATACCGCCCCAAAACTCCAACACAAATGTTGTCACCCCATCACCACCAGTAAACCAATAGGAATCGGTTAATCCCGGTGTGGCTAAAACACTAAAATCACCGCTTGTATTTACTGTTCCATCAAATTGAGATGTTCCACCAACATCCAAATCATCTGTAACAAACAAATCATCACCGACATTTACATCTCTTGAAAACCACCCATCACGCCACTTGTCAGTTGATGTTCCTAAATCAGCAACAAAACTATCTGGGAAAAAAGATGAAGCATTAAAGTGGTAAGGGGAATTACCAGTATCTATTACCATTTCTTCTGTTCCATATCCATAAATAGAACCTGAACCAATACCTAATGGGGTATTAAAACCTAAAATACCGTTGGTAATAAAAGTTCGAGAATAACCACCTGAATAAAAAGTAAGCGTGTTATCGTTCTTCATTTCTATCCTGTCATTACCAGAACTTGTTCGAATAGTTTTACCAGTAATCGTTGTTCCTGTAATGTTTTCAGCGGCGACACTTCCAGCGACAACAGATAGTGCATTAACAAATCCAGTAGTGACTGTATTACCAATGATGGTAGTAACCCCTCCAGCATCTTGAGCTGTTCCTAGACCAACATTAGTTCCAACAATCAATTGTCCTGTAGTAATCTTTGAAGCATTTATTGAGTTTGCAAGAATGTTATCTCCAACGATTTGAGTCGCTTCAGAAAGATTATAAGTAGCGGAAGCGGTATCTGGATTAGCTACAGCGACTAAAACTTTACCAACACCGACAGCTGTAGCTGGGGTAGTAGTGATTTGATAAGCGGTTTCAGAAACAAGTAAGTCCAAATAGATATAGGTTTTCGCCGCCATATTTCCAGTGTTACCGGCACTGATAGCATAAGAGACACCACTCGCAGAAGTAAAAACTCCTGCTCCCCAAGAAACAGTGTTTAAGTCTGTAGAAGAGAAAGCACAAGTTTGTCCCCACCCCCAGTTGGAAACATCAAGAACGGTCACTGGATATGTTCCTGGAGTAAGTTGCTGACCATTGATAGTCACGTTGCTAGTATTTATATCTTGAGCCGCACCACCAGAAGCCAACGGAGGTGGAGTTTCTTCAACTACATTTCCTGCATTATAAGAAGAATCTTTTGTCTCAAGATTTTGTAGAGCGTCTTTATATAAAAATCTATTCAACAAAAGGTCTGATAATTTCATATTAGTTCTGGTCCAACCCTTTATCCTGAATACTTAACAATTCAGTTCCGTGGAAGATGATTGGTGTTCCACGAGAATAACCTCGGATTCTAGTTCTAATTAAATTAAAATCATCCGTCGAAGCGTTAGGGAAAAGAGCAACATATTTATCTTTAATAGTATCAATATCTTTCCAAACATTTGCTGGAGCTTTTTCAGTTTGATATTGAACAAGAGCACCAGCGGCGTTTTCAGTCATAATAGTTATACCACTCACATTTTTTGAGTGACAGAACATATCAGTGAAAGACCTCCATCGGTCAATCAATTCATAGTAGATATCAGAAGTAAAATCGGTATAACCTGAATCTAATTTACCAACAAGACCAGTAGAAGTTCCGGCAATCTGTTCAATAGTAGTTCCGTTATCATAGCGGATAAGAGCAGTAATGTTTGTCCCAGCGAAATCGTAGATAGTCCAAACCTGAGTGGAGATTGAATACCTCATCTGGCAGTTAGCATAGGTAACCCCCTCAACTGTGATTGAACCGACAGACCATTTAATTGCGTCGTAGCCATCATAAACTCCGACAATGTTTTCATAAGAAGCACGGGGGATTGCTTTTACAAAGTCGATAACACGGCGGGAGATTTCAGTCGGCTGAGTATCGTAAGCAAATTTATAGAAGCCGGAAGAATGGTGGAAGTATAGTCCGTCTTTCGCCTGAACAATTGATTCCTGTGAGAAAGTTCCTACGTTGTAAGCTGGATATGGGTCTACGTTATCTGCACTGTAAACACGGAAGATGTGATTCTGTTTGAAAACAAGAAGAGCTTTCGGCACACGGAAGAGCCCGGTGATTGACTCACCGTCTTGTGGTGATAAGCTCTGGATAAAGTTTGTCGCCGTATAAGTAATTGAGTAAGTGTTTGGTGGTGTAAATTGAACGATATCAGAATAGTAGAGGGCATCATTTGCTTTATTAGCAATCCAAATTCTTCCGTCAAAACCCGCTTGAATATAATCTCCCACTGGCATAGTGGTAGCTGGAACGAACCCGGCGGTTGCGGCAAAGTTACCACCATCAGAACACTGAAGAGCATCAGTTCCGTTTACCATATATATTTTATTCAACCATTGAGAAAATCTCGCTTTAGTGGAAACAGAAGTAGTTCTTTTAGTAACCCAAGATGCACCATCCCAAGCTTGGATAGTGGTTCCGAATTGAGCGTATAATCTTTTGATACCGCCTTGAATGTTTAGAACACCAAAAGAGGTAACACTTCCTCCAAGAGTAGTAGCGTAGGTAGCAACTCCTAGTCTGGTAGTTACTGCTCCCACCCTGTCGAAGTTCATATTAACAGCTAACTGAACAGAGTTTTCTGGACAAATAGTGTCGTCTAATTGAGCACTTCTGATGACGCCTTCAGTTGGATATGGGACCTTAATGTTTGGTATTGTTGTTGCCATTATTTTTTATTTATTAATTCTCCTATCCCCCAATACCATCCGCAAAAATGATAGAGGGGGGAGAAGAACTAAACGGTGATGTTTGTGACTAGACCATCAACGATAGTGATAGTCTGGATAGGACCAGTTGGACCAGCGTTGTAGCCGTTACCAGGACCGGTATAACCAGTAGCTCCGATAGGACCAGTGTAGCCAGTGTAGCCAGTTGGACCAGTAGCTCCGATAGGACCAGTTGGACCAGTAACAGCAGAGTCAGCACCAGTTGGACCAGTGTAACCTGTTGCACCAGTAGCTCCAGCAGGACCGGTATACCCAGTTGCTCCAGTTGAAGAAGCGGCACCAGAAGGACCAGTGTAGCCAGTTGGACCAGTAGCTCCAGCGGGACCAGTAGCTCCAGTGTCAGTTGCAGAACCAGCGGGACCGGTATAACCAGTTGGACCAGTAGCTCCGATAGGACCGGTATAACCAGTAGCTCCAGTTACTCCAGGACCAGTATAACCGGTGTATCCAGTGTAACCTGTTGCACCAGCGGCACCAGAACCGATAGTAGCCCAAGCAGGAACAGCGACTGTTCCAACTTGCTGATAAACAGCAGAACCATTAAGGTCTTGCAATAAACATTCTAGTGAGAAAAGGTTTGCGTAAGTTGCTCCAGATGGTGGAGCACCGATAACAGTTCCAAAGGTGATTAACGGAACTGAACCGTTACTCTTTGGCTGTTCCATCTGCTGAACATCAACAGTTGGGATAAGTGGATTTATATATGCCATATTGTTTTTAAAATTAGCTAGTAATAATTGTAGTATCCTGACCAGTGTAAAGATTATTGAAGAGGGCTTGCACCAAATCCTCAAATTTCTTTAGGTCTGGGTCGTTGCTTTCCAATGAAATATCCTTTCGGTATTTGATTGCATAGCGTAGATACCATTTATAGATTTCTCTATAGTGTTCGGGAAGCTCTTGATAAAGAGCTACAACGTCATCAACTTTCTTGTAATAATCAATGTAGACATTGTTGCCTTGCATTGAATCAGGAATAATTCTGTCGAAGACCAATTTATCTGAATGAACCGTATAATAGATAGGCTGCGAAATTGTCGGTCTCGACCAGACCCGTGTCCCTGCTGGGATGTCTCTTGTTATTCCAGTTACTCCAAGTAACTGATTCGTTGTTAGGTCTACGGAGGTGTAAGCAATCTGCATAATGGTCTGTGTATAACCTGTAGTTGCAACGTAAGCTACACCAGAAGTTACGTTGGGGAAATCTCCCACGCTGTCTAAAGTAATTGAAACGGCACCAGTCAGAGCAATCGCTTGAGTGGTTCCACCCATCACAGAGAAAGCAATCTGATTCCAGGAACGCTTATCAATATACTTTAAGTTGAAAGGAGTCAGCACGTTACCAATCATAAATCGGCAAGCGAGGACAGAGCGGTCTGTTTCATCAAAATCAATATCAGTTGGTAGGTCCACACTATTTGTTCCAGCGAGAATTTTGATTGGATACTCGAACTCTTGTTGCCAAGCGTGTCGGATTCCGTAAAGTTTACCTTGAACATACTTACGGGCGTCGTCTACAGCAGAGATTAAGAAAGTGGTATTTATCTTTGGGTCCTCTTCAGAAATACCCATCGCCTTTAGAACAGGATAGATAACAGTAGCGACAGAGTTTGCTGGGTAAGAGGAAACAGAGATAGGGGATGAGAAGTCTGACAAAAGTCCTGTAAGTGAGTTCTTCCATTGGACTTTATAATAGTCAGTGGTAAGACCAGTAGTATCAAGAATCACGGTGGACTGCTGGGTAGTGAAGATTGTTTGGGTAGCTAGAGTCACATATACACCGTCAATTGTCGCTGATTTAGAGATAACAATTTGGTCATACTGGAGCTGGCTAACGATATCTCCACGATTATGAGCCATTAAAGTCGCTAAAGTGACGAAAGATAGGGTAGTATGAGAGGCGGAGGTCACAATTTCACAGTTCTCGGAACCAATAGATGAGAGTAATAGTAAGATTGAACCAGCCGTGAAATCGGTAGAGTTATCAACAGGAACAGCAAGAACCCCAGAAGCGATATTACTACTCATATAAGTTGAGCATTTAATATCCAATTGATTCGGGATATCAATGGTGTTCCCTATATTATGTTTTATCGTTATTTGTGGGGTCATTTGATTTTTCGGGTAAATTATTGTTAAACTATACTATAATTCTACAACTTATTTCTTCAAAAAGAAAGCATAAACAGCAGATGCGGCACCAAGAACAGCGATTATTGTTTGCCAATAAGAAGTATCTCTTAGTGAAACATATAGTCCAGCGATTAAGATAGACAAAAGGATAGTGACAGTTTTAGTTACCCAACCTTTAGTTCCAAACTTAGCTTTTAAGGACTCGATAGCAAGAGATAGAGCGGCACCAACTATAGATATTGCGATTAAATCATTTATTTCCATATATTTTATAAATTAAGGATATAATTCTAATAATTTTTCTTTAGTAATTGGACCAAAATTACCAAGAGCAGGAACGATGTTGTATCGTTTCTGAAACTCAACACACGCTTTACGAGTGACTGGTCCCCAGCTCTCCACTTCATCAGTGTTTGCTGGAAACAAATTCTCAAACTTAAAACATTTTTGAGCTGAAATAATTGAGCCATCAAAATGAGGCTTCTCTGGAATAACACCCATCTCGGCATAGGTTTTGAAATTCAAAATATAATTAGGAGCCCAGTAAGTTCTTTTAAGTAAGAAAGATTCAGGAACAGTTCGGTATTGATGACCGTCTTCACAAGCGGAATCATCAATGATTAAACATTTGCGACCGAGGTCATCTAAAGTATAATCGATAGCAACAACTCTGTGACCACTGGTCCACTGTGATTCTGGTAGAAGTTCTTTTACCATTGAAGTATAGAACCATTCACCTTTACCGAATCGTATTGTAAGACCAATACCCTTGCCAGTATTCTCAATCGTAGAGGCAATAGTATCGATATTCAAATCCATTGTGATTCTCTTTGCTCCAAAGATTTTTGAAACATCATCAGAATAAGAAAGTTTTTTAACATTCATCATCTGGAAATCATTCAAGTGCTGTGACGGAGAAAGAACTTCAAGGACTGCTCCTCTATTTGTGGCTTTGATTAAGTCATCAAAAGTTGAACCACTAATAGTAGGGTTAGCTCGGAGCTGGTAGTCATCATTACAAGAAAACTCAATGAACTCACCGTATTTCTGCTCTGCCATAATACCTCTTTCTTTCTCAAGAGATTGCATCACGCAGGACCCAGAACCGTCTTGCATACGCTTAGGGAATGTTCGGTATTTATCTTTCTTGACCCAGACGACTGGAGCAATAGCGGCGACTAATTCACTCTGAACATAGTCCTCATCTTTTTTAATTTGAGGTCTTGTATCCGGTAACGCACCGCTATTGAAATTTATTTTTTTTCTCCAGAACATAATTATATTTCTTTTAATAATTTAGCTAACAATTCCCTATCGGCTTCTTTGTGAGAGTAGGCTAATTCGTAAACTTTGTCCCACTGATTACCACCTTCTTTTGCAAAGTGATAGTGTTTGACGATTGACTTTTCTGCTCTCAAAGCTACGCCAAGTTTATTCATCTTAGCCCATAGAAGATTGTCACAGCCACAATGCCAGAACCCGGTATCAAATATCTCTCCAATCTTTTCTACGATGTCCCTGCGAATCATAAAGTGTTCACAGATATTACCGGCATCTGGATAAAGTTCTCCAGTATTGAAAGAGACAAATCCTTTTTCTCCAACAGCCAAAGCTTCATTGATTGAATCAGGAGTGAACTCGGTATCGTTAGAAGCGAAGACAATCCAGTCACCGGTTGCTTCTTCATAGCCTTGCTTTAGTAACATTGGAACACCAATTCTATTTTCAAATGAATCTTGCTTCACAATTATTTCAATTTTATCTTGAGGATAATTCAACGCTTTTATTGAGTCCAAACATCTTTTTAAGCCTTCCTCTCTACCTAGGGTAGGAATTACGAAGCTCAATTTGGGGCTTGTAGCCTCTTGTTTTTTGTAGAAAACACCATCTTGAATGTATTTAGGATTTGTTGGACAGAAAGCTAAAGCCTTTTTCCAATGCTCTTCGCTCTTATCTTTTTTACCTGTCCACCAGTAAGCGGTATAAAGGAACTCGTGAGGAATGTTTTCGTAGTAAGGTTGATGATTGGAATAGAATGGAAGTTCGGTAACGGTTAGAGCTGCTTCACAGTAAGCGATAGTTTGCTGGTGCATACCTCTTCCGTAATAGTGTTCGGCAATTCTCATCATTGGTTCTCGGCGAGCCTCTTTCTCAAAAGACTTCAAATACCACATAAGCATATTATCAAAGTCACCCATAGAGCGGTAACAGTCACCAATGTAAAGCATTGATTGGGCAGCTTCAGTTCCCCAGCGACCCATTGAGATATGGTTCTTAAATTCTTTAATCGCAGACTTGTATCTTCCATAGTAAAGCATCTCCCGGGCAAAGTAGTGGGAATTTCGGTCATTGTTTGGATTGTTGAAACAATCAACAGCAAGACCTTT
>Ga0247842_10003171_pt1 | contig 22764 bp, 21 predicted proteins | sample LaCruzMarch2015__3_FD_192411 | JGI IMG/M metagenome (GOLD analysis project Ga0247842, IMG submission 192411) | Freshwater microbial communities from meromictic Lake La Cruz, Castile-La Mancha, Spain - LaCruzMarch2015_19m | ecosystem: Environmental > Aquatic > Freshwater > Lake | place: Spain...
CTGACTACCTTTGCCTGGATGGTCAAGCCTTTGATCGGCTATGCCATAGACCATACTTTTAGTAAAAGATGCTGGATATTTATATCCCTGGGTTTGGATATAGTTTTTGTTTTGTTTTTGGGCCTGATGCAGATGCCGCTTATTTTTTTAGTGGTGTTACTTGCGGTTAATTCCGCCAGCGCGGCTTTTCGCGATGTAGCGGTGGACGGGATAATGTGCGTGGAGGGCAAGAAATACCAGACTACCGGTAAGATCCAGAGCATCCAGTGGGTTTCGATTTTAGTGGCGGGATTGTTTACCGGCATAGGCGGGGCTTTTATCGCCGAGAAATGGGATTACCGGATTGGTTTTCTGTGCCTTGTGCCTGTTTATTTGCTGGTAGGCCTGCCGGCTTATTTTTATCAAGAGGAGAGTGGTGAGAAAAAATACGCGTCTCTGTTAATTGATTTAAAAAGGCTTTTTAGCGATAAAAAGATATTGATCATCGGGTTATTTATTTTTCTGTATAAATATTCCCCCTCTTTTGGTACGCCGTTGCTTTTTATTCAGCGGGATACCTTTAAGTGGGGCAAGATGTGGATTGGGACTTTAGGCACGATTAGCACAGTATGCGGGATTATCGGCTCACTGCTCTATTACAGATTTAGCCAAAAAATAAATATTAAGAAATGGTTGTATTTTTCGGTTTTCCTAGGGGCCCTGACTACTTTAAGCTACTTGTATTATACTCCGCTAACGGCTGTTGCTTATGATGTAGTTTACAGCTTTTTGGGGATGTTTATATTCCTGATGGTGATGGATTTTATGGCCCGGCATTCGGTTAAAGGGCTGGAGGCGACTTCATTTGCCTTGTTGTGCAGTATAAATAATCTTTCCGGAGTAGCTGGTAATTTGTCCGGTGCTTTTTTGCTTCCGCATATTGGTTTAAAATGGCTGATTGCTTTATCCGCGTTAACCAGTTTCCTTTGTTTACCTCTGATTCGCAGAATTGAATAGTTAAGCGGGGAGAGTTGTTATTATTTAGAAGATGAAGAATAAGATTAACTATAAAATATTTATTATTCTCTTAGGATTTGCGCTGGCAATTTTCATGCTTAAGTTATCAAGATACGGAAGTCCAAAAGATCCCAATATTATTTTTATCACAATAGATGCCTTGAGGGCGGATCACTTAGGATGCTATGGGTATCAAAGGAACACCTCGCCTAATATTGATAAATTGGCCGGGGAAGGGGTAATCGTTGATAAATGTTTTGCTACGAGTAGCGCGACTTTTTGGTCATTTCCAGGGCTGCTTACGGGAAGATATTTAGGGATTAAGTCTAAGCGTTTTGAATTTCTTGATCATCTACTTGATAAAAAATTCGTAACTTTAGCAGAATACCTTAAGAAAGAAGGTTATTACACAGCTGCTTTTATAAATAATCCGCATCTAGAGGTCGACAAAGGTTTTGAGCAGGGGATTGATTACTTCAATAATCTTAAGCAAGAAGCGGGGAGCGGGCAGTCAATTACTGCCAGGGTAATTGATTTCTTAAAACACTATCAAAATGATAAGCCTCTTTTTATCTGGGTACATTATATTGGTGCTCATGCCCCCTATGCTGCGCTTAAAGGATACTTTGATAAGTTTGAGAATGATAAGTTATATAAAGAAAATGATAAGATGCTGGAATTAAAGCCAAAGGACGCGGATGAAAAAGATAAATTAGCTGATCATTGGGTAAGTGATGGATATATACCTAAAGGAGTGTTTTGCGCAGGCAAGTACAACCTTAATTATTACATTGCCGCTTATGACTCAAAGATACTTTATACTGATTTCTATATAGGGAAACTGCTGAATAACATAAAAGATGATACAATTATTATTCTGACCGCAGACCATGGGGAGTCTTTAGGTGAACATGGCGTATATTTTGCTCATGGCCGGAATATCTATGATGAGGTATTGCAAATCCCGTTAATTATTAAAGATAAGCGGTATTTTAAGGCCGGGAAGAGGATTACCACAGCAGGCTCTGGCGTGGATGTTGTCCCAACGATATTAAGCAGGATAAATTCCTGCTGGTACTTTTTTAACAAGGCTAAATTTAACGGTATAGATTTATTAGCTATTTCGGATGGTAAGAATAGGGAGAGAAGATACATATATTCTTATTCTCTTAATGCTTACAGTATTCGGGATGTAAGGAAGAATGTTAAATATATTTTAGCAAAAGGCGGCAGGGAGGAGTTATATTTTCTTCCTGATGAGAAAACCAACCTTATAAAAGACAACTCTCTTCGGGTAGTAAAGGTAAAAGAAGAATTAAGGATAAATTTAAAAAAATGGCTTAACTCCGGTTATCCTGTTTTTTCGGACATAAATCCCAGGGAAACTGTTTTAAACCGCAAAACAGAGGAGGGGCTAAAGAGCCTGGGTTATTTGCAGTAAACCTTTTATAATTGTTGCATTTAATTAACTATTTTATATAATATATTCATGATGGAAGCGCTTAGGCCGTATATACTTAGCTTTATTCCGCTGTTTGTGGCGGTGGATGCGATCGGAAATATCCCGATATTCCTTTCTTTGGTGGAAGGTACATCAAAGGCTCAAAGGCATAAGATAATTTTCGATGCAGTTCTTACTGCTATGGTGGTGGCGGTTATTTTCATGTTCATCGGCACCTGGGTTTTTTCTCTCCTGGGCATAACTATTCCTGATTTTCAGATTGCCGGCGGAGCGTTATTGTTTGTTATCGCGGTGCGGCTTTTATTGCCGGGGGCGCAGAAGAGCGTATTGACCAGCTCTCATGATAAGGATATGGGCGTATTCCCGTTGGGCACGCCATTGATAACCGGGCCGGCGGTTTTGACTACTACGCTGATGATGATGAATAGCTTTGGCGTTATACCTACTTTAGTGGCGCTGGTATTAAATATGTTTTTTGTCTGGATTACTTTGGTCAAGACTGATACAATTATGAAGGTGATCGGCCCCAGCGGTATAAGGGCATTTTCTAAAATCATATATATATTATTGGCGGCAATCGCGGTGATGATGATCAGGCACGGTATAATCGGAGCGTTTATCAAATGATGCGTAAAGTATTAACATTTATTATGGCAGGGGGAAAAGGCGAGCGGCTTCTTCCTTTGACTAAGGATCGCACAAAACCGGCGGTGCCTTTTGGCGGGATATACCGGATTATTGATTTTACTTTAAGCAACTGCATCAATTCAGGGTTGCGTAAGATTTATATCCTTACGCAGTATAAATCCTCTTCTTTGCAGAGGCATATCCGTTTGGGTTGGAATTTTCTGCCCTCAGAATTAGGTCAGTTTATTGAGTTGCTTCCGGCGCAGCAGCGCATAGGAGATTCCTGGTATTTGGGCACGGCGGATGCGATTTTCCAGAATATTTATACCCTGGAAATGGATAAACCGGATGAAGTTTTGATTTTAGCCGGGGATCATATCTATAGAATGAATTATTATTCCATGATTGATGTGCATCGCGAACAGAATGCGGATCTGACGGTGGGGGTTGTAGAGGTAGAAAAAGATAAGTCCAAACAATTGGGGGTAGTTGAGGTGGATGCGGATGGCAGAGTTACAGGTTTTTACGAGAAGCCGGTAAACCCAAAAACTATTCCCGGTAAACCCGATAAGATCTATGGTTCAATGGGGATATATGTATTCAATCAGCCGGTGTTGGTGCAGGAGTTGCTTGAGGATGCTAAGAACAATAAATCTTCGCATGATTTTGGCAAGAATATTATTCCGCAGATGTTAAAGAAGGGGATGAAGATTGTAGCTTATAATTTCCGCGATAAAGACAGGAATGAGGAGTATTGGCGTGATATTGGGACTATAGATGCTTATTATGAGGCGAATATGGAGTTGATTCAGGTTAATCCTATCTTTAATCTTTATGACCAGGAATGGCCGCTCAGGACTTTTCAGGAGCAGTATCCTCCGGTTAAGACCGTGCATTCAGGAGATCGTGAAGAAGGCCGGGTAGGTTTGGTGCTTGATTCAATAGTTTCTGAAGGCTGCGTGGTTTCCGGCGGCAGGGTGCAGCGTTCCATATTATCGCCTAATGTAAGGATAAATAGTTTTTCCGAGGTGTATGATTCTATATTAATGGAAGGCGTTAATGTCGGCAGGTATGCTAAAATTAAGCGGGCGATCATTGATAAAGACGTGAGCATTCCACAGGGGATGATTATTGGTTTTAACCTGGAAGAGGACAAGAAAAGATTTTTTGTCAGTGATTCGGGGATTGTGGTAGTGGCAAAGGGTACGGAAATTAAATGATTAGAAAAGCTAAAATAAAAGACATAAAGCAAATTCAGGAGTTAATTGCTTGTTTCGCCAAGCGGGATGAGATGCTGCCGCGTTCGCTGAATGAGCTTTATGAGAATATCCGGGATTTTTGGGTGTATGAAGATAAAGGCAGGGTTGCCGGCTGCGCGGCCTTGCATGTTTCATGGGATGACCTGGCTGAAGTAAAGGCCTTGGCAGTGGCTAAGAATAAACAAGGTAAAGGTATTGGCCGGGACCTGGTAACAGCCTGCCTTGCGGAAGCCAAGGTTATGGGGGCAAAGAAGGTTTTTGTGCTTACCTATAAGCCGGAGTTTTTTAAAAGTTTAGGTTTTAAAAGAATCAAGCATGATGCCCTGCCGCATAAGATCTGGGCGGAGTGTATTAACTGCTGTAAATTCCCCAACTGCCAGGAAATTGCCCTGTTAAAAATCTTGTAAAATCTAAATAATATGGTACAATTCTTAAACTTGGTAATTTACGATAGGAGGATTCAATGGATTATTTGTTGACTGATGAACAGAAGATGATTAAGGATTTGGCGCATAAGATTGCCGAAGAAAAGATCCGGCCTGCTGCGGCTAAATATGATATCAGCGAAGAATACCCCTGGGATGTTTTAAAGGTTATGGCTGAATCAGATATGTTTGGCCTATTTATCCCTGAGGAGTACGGTGGATTTGCGACCAGCGTTTTTAATTTATGTTTGGCAACCGAAGAGTTTTCCCGCGCCTGCGGAGGTATCGCAGTTTGTTATGCTGCCAGCGCCTTAGGAACTTTTCCCATTGTCTTGTTCGGTGATGATGAGCAGAAGAAAAAATATCTTCCGGATTTAGCAAAGGGTAAGAAGGTAGCGGCATTTGCGATTACTGAACCGGAGGCTGGGTCAGATGCCTCAGGGATTAAGACTACCGCTAAAAAAGAAGGCGATCATTATATTTTAAACGGCCTCAAGCATTTTATTACCAATGGCGGCGATGCGGAGACTTATGTTGTGATTGCCATGACTAATAAATCAAAAGGTGCCCGCGGAGCCTCCGCGTTTATTGTAGAGAAGGGCACGCCGGGTTTTACTTTTGGTAAGAAAGAGGACAAGTTTGGCATTCGCGCATCAAGCACGCGCGAATTAATTTTTACTGATTGCAAGATTCCCGCTAAGAACTTGCTTTCTAAGGAAGGTATGGGGTTTATTGTAACCATGAAAACTTTTGATATGTCGCGTCCGGGCGTAGCAGCGCAGGCATTAGGTATTGCTCAAGGTGCGCTGGAGCTGGCGGTAAAATATGTGCGCGAAAGGGTACAGTTTGGTAAGCCTATCTCAAGCTTCCAGGGAATTCAGTGGATGCTCGCGGATATGGCAACTGAAGTTGAGGCAGCGCGCGGTTTAGTATATTCAACTGCCAGGATGGTTGATGCTGGAATTAAGGATGTTGCGAAAGAATCCGCTATGGCTAAGATGTATGCTTCTGATGTAGCGATGAAGGTTACTGTTGATGCCTTGCAGTTGTTTGGCGGATATGGTTATATGAAAGATTATCCAATTGAAAAATATGTGCGTGATGCCAAGATCACCCAGATTTACGAGGGGACAAATCAGGTGCAACGTAATATTATAGCTTTGGCTTTGATCAAGGAGATGGCTAAGTAAATAAAGTAGGTAATTTTAATTAATTATAAGTAAGAGTAAGTAAGTTTAAGTAAGTAGAATAATCAGGCAAGGAAGAAAGAATGAATATAATAGTTTGTATAAAACAGGTTCCCGAGACAACTGAGGTAAGGATTAATCCTGAGACCAATACACTCATGCGCGAAGGGGTCAAGTCAATTATTAACCCTTTTGATATGTACGCGATTGAGGAGGCGGTGTTGCTTAAGGAGAGATTCGGGGGCAAGGTTTCTGTTTTGACAATGGGGCCGCCCCAAGCGGATGGCGCTTTGCGTGAAGCGATTTCTATGGGAGCTGATGAAGGGTTCCTGGTCTGCGACCGCGCTTTTGCCGGAAGCGATACCTGGGCAACCAGCTATACATTGGCCGGAGCGATTAAGAAGTTGGGCGCGTTTGATTTGATTATTTGCGGTAAACAGGCTTCAGACGGAGATACGGCGCAGGTGGGGCCGGGGATATCCACACATTTAAATATTCCTCAGGTAACTTATGTGAAAAAAGTAGAAGAGGCAACGGATAAATTAATAAAGGTTGAAAGAATGTTAGAGGAAGGCTATGAAATTATCGAGACCCCGCTTCCGGCGCTTTTGACAGTAGTTAAAGAAATTAATGAGCCGAGAATCCCTTCATTGAGAGGATTGATGAAAGCAAAGTCGGCCAAGATTACTACGCTTACTCAGAAGGAGTTGCAGTTAGATCCTCAGCAGATTGGTTTGTGCGGATCGCCTACTCAGGTAGTGAAGATTTTTACTCCTGCGCATAGAGTCGGCGGACAGATACTTACGGGTGAGATTCCTGATATTGCCAAACAACTGGTGGATTTAGTTAAAGGCGAGGTTAATTAAAGATGTCAATTGCGATTATTATTGAGAAATGTACGGGTTGTACGCTTTGTGTAAAGGCCTGCCCGTTCGATGCTATTCGCATAATGGATAAGCTGGAGAGCAGTGGTTCGGCTTCCGATAGCCGAAGCCATAAGAAGGCGGTTATTGATTTGCATAAGTGCACCATTTGCGGTGCCTGTAAAGATGTGTGTAAATTTAAGGCAGTTTTGATAGAAAAAATTCCTGCTAAATGTGAGTTGCCGGATATAAAAGATTACAAGGGGATTTGGGTTTTTGTCGAGCAGAAGAATGGCCGGGTGCAGTCGGTTTCATATGAATTGCTAGGTAAGGCGCAGGAGCTGGCTAATAAATTAAATTGCCAGGTAAGCGGGGTTTTGATCGGTAATAAATTAGAGGACCAGTTGGATGAGCTGATCTTTTGCGGTGCGGATAATCTATATCTGGTAGAGGCCCCGGAGCTGGCGAATTTCCAAGATGAACCGTATACGAATATCATTGTTGAGTTGATAAAGAAATATAAGCCTGAAATATTTTTATGCGGGGCGACAAATATAGGCAGGTCTTTGATTTCGCGCGTGGCGATAAATATTAAAGCCGGCTTAACCGCGGATTGTACCGGTTTAGACATCGATCCGGTTAAAAAAATATTGCTGCAGACACGCCCGGCTTTTGGCGGCAATATTATGGCGACAATTATTTCTCCGAATTACCGGCCGCAGATGGCTACGGTACGGCATAAGGTATTTGCGCCTATGGCGGCGGATAAAAAACGTAAAGGAAAGATTATTAGAGAAAGTTTTGACAGCTCGCTTTATGTTTCACGTACAAAGCTTTTGGATATTATCGACGAGATTGAGTCTACGGTTAATTTATCCGAAGCGGATATTATTGTTTCCGGAGGACGCGGTTTAGGAGGGGCGGAGAATTTTAAATTACTGGAAGAATTAGCGCATGCCCTGGGTGCGGCAGTCGGCTCAAGCCGCGCGGCAGTAGATAGTGGTTGGATACCTTATTCGCATCAGGTCGGCCAAACCGGAAGGACCGTGGCTCCGAAAATTTATATTGCTTGTGGAATAAGCGGCCAGATACAGCACCTTGTGGGAATGCAGTCCTCGAAGATTATTATCGCCATCAACAAAGATCCCGAAGCTCCGATTTTTAAGATAGCTACTTACGGAATTGTCGGAGATCTTTTCCAGATTGTTCCAGCTTTGACTCAAGCTTTCAAGACAGCGCTTCGGAAATAAAGAAACTTATGTTGTAATGGGGTCAGATTTATTCTTCTCAAAAGATTGAGAGGGAAAGATAAATCTGGCCCCATTATTTTGTATTGAGAGAAGTATTTCTTGCATAAGTATTTGATATATATAGTTTTACATACACTGTCTACTTTGCAGCTACTTTGCAGGGTTATGCAGTGTTTTGCCTTATATCAACCTTAATCTCAGCTATATGTTAAAGAATGTAAAGATTCTCCTTGACAAGATTGTATAAATTATTTATAATACGCACATAGTATTCAAGGAGATGTTGAATGGTAAGTAGTAACTTAATGACGATTGAAGACCTGGCGGATTACTTAAAGGTAACCCGCAGGACTATTTATGATTGGCTAAAGCATAATAAGATACCGGCGTTAAAGCTCGTCGGGCAATGGCGCTTTAAAAAAGATAAAATTGATGACTGGCTTGAAAGCCAGCAGTCACAACCATGTTAGGAGGATTAAATCATGTATTTTAAAAGACTTGAGCTTTTAGGTTTTAAATCGTTCTGCGATAAAACGGTGCTTAACTTTGAGCCGGGGATTACCGCTGTAGTTGGCCCAAATGGTTGCGGGAAAAGCAACATTTTTGATTCTATTCGCTGGGTATTAGGAGAACAATCTGCAAAGTCACTGCGCGGCTCAGAGATGCTGGATGTCATTTTTAACGGTGCGGACAATAAGGAACCGTTAAGTATGGCGGAGGTAAGTTTGACTTTTGATAACTCCACCCGTTTTTTTAATGTAGAGCATCCGGAGGTAATGATTACACGCAGGCTTTTTAGGAGCGGGGAGAGTGAATACTTGTTGAATAAAGCCACGGTGCGGCTAAAGGACATTCTGGACTTATTGCTAGGAACGGGTATTGGCGCGGAGAGTTATTCTATCATCGCGCAGGGAAAAATTGATTTAGTTTTAAGCTCCCGGCCCGAAGACCGGCGCATGGTTTTTGATGAGGCAAGCGGGATAAGTAAATATAAATCCCAGAAAAGGGAAACTACGCGTAAGCTGGAGGAGACAGAGCAAAACTTGTTGCGTGTGAATGACATTGTTACCGAGGTCAAGCGGCAGATTGGTTCGCTAGAGCGGCAGGCAAATAAAGCGCGCAGGTACAAGGAAGTTTTTGAGGAGTTAAAATTAAAAGAAACTGATTTAGCGATTATGGATAAGAAGAATTTCCTCAAACAAAGGGATGATATCTCCGGCAAGCTTGAGGATTTAAGAAAAGAAGATTTAATTTTAGCCGGAGCGGTTACTGAATTGGAGACTAAGATCGCAAACCGTCAATCGGAGTTAAAAGTGCTGGAAGAAAGTTTGATGGCCAGCCGCAGCGAAATACTTAATCTGGAAAACAGCCTGGTGCGCAATAACGAGCATATTACTTTTAACCAGCAGCGTATCGCGGAGTTAACCGAGAATAGCCAGGTTTTAGAGGAGCAGATTGAGCAGTCAAGAAGCAAGCTTTTGCAGGATGAGGAAAAACTCCAGAAGGTGCGCGTTGAATACGACAGCCTTAAGCAGAATATAGAAGAGAAGCAATTTGTTTTGGCTCAGAAGGAAGAGGAGATTGATAAGCTTAGTGCCTCTATTAAAAGTTCTCTGGAGGCTATTTCTGAAAGCAAAAAGATTATCCTGGATTTAGAAACCAGGATTTCAAATACTCATAATGAGGTAAGTGAGTTTAATTCCAAACATCAGGTATTTCTGGCGCGTAAAAAGAGGCTGGAGATTGAAAAGGCCAAAGTCTATGAAGAAAAGGTAATTGCCGAGGAGGCTTTAAGTAAGGTTGCCCAGGAGTTGGCCAGCACCCGGGAATTAGTGGATAGCTTCAGGCAGAAGATCGCGAGTGTTAAGGCCAGCCTTGAGCAGGAAGGATTAAATTTAAACGGGATTAACCAGGAGATTACGAATTTAGAGAACGAGAAGCTTACTTTGGTTTCGCACAAAGAATTCCTGGAGAAATTAAAGAACAAATATGATGATATCGGTGAGTCGCTTAACGCGGTGATCTATCTGGATAGGCTGCCCAAGGAAAATGTTACCGGTCTTGTGGTAAAAGTTCAGAATCAGTCATGCTTAAGCGATGAAGATAAGGCCCATCTTGGCCCTTCGGCATTTAAGATAAGCGGAGAGGCCAAGCCCATTGAATTAGACACGCAAAATATCAGTGATAAGATTGCCAGGCTTGAAGAAAACCTTGGTGAGCTAAGAAGTAGAAAGGTGCTACGCCAAAGCTGTATTTCGGAATTAAATAAAATGTCCGAGGCGTTGGAGCTGGAGCTGCGTAATCATGAGATTGCTTTAGCGAATAAAGAATCCAGCCACGCTACGATCTTAGAGCAGTTTAATAAAATAAAAGAGGAAGAGGATGTAATTGTCATGGAGTTAGGCGATGTCGGCCGTGAGATTTCCGCGATCCAGCAGAATTTATCCGATGCCCAGGGCCGGCTTTTAAGTTTAAATAATGAAGAAAGGTCAAGGCAGGATTTAATCGTGCAGGAAGAGGACAGTATTGCTTTAAACAGTAAGGCGCGCGAAGAGGTGTTGGTTTTAATTACTCAGACTAAGACGGAGATTGAGGCTTTAAACAAACGTTTTAGTTCTGATGTGGCAACCTTGAAGATCCTCGATGAAACTTACGCGCAGGATAAGGCCAGCCTTGAAAATATTGAGCGCCAGATTACTGAGGCCAAAGAGCGCCAGCAGGGATTAAGGCTTGAGATTGTAGATTGTCAGAATAAGATTAATGAGTCAGAGGCGCAGATTAAAGAAAAGAAAGACGGGCTTCTGGAGGTTGAACTTAAATATAATGAAGTATCCAGCGGTACGGTCGGGGTGGTTAAAAGAATCGAAACTGACCGTAAGCAATTAGAGCAGATAAAAAACCAGTTGCATGATTTAGAGATGCAGGATAAGGATCTGGATTACCGTTATTCGGCGATAAAAGAGAGGATGATTTCGGCGTATAAAATTGACTTGGATCTTCTGGAAGAGTTAAATAAGGAGTTGGATCAGGATGCGCTGGCCAATGAGATCGGCGAGTTAAAGAGAAAGTTAGATTCCTATGGCACGGTTAATCTGGTGGCGATTGAAGAGTATGATGAATTAAAGCAGCGCTATGATTTTCTTATCCAGCAGCAAACAGATCTTTTGACTGCCAAGGAGTCGATGCATCAGGCGATTTTGAAAATTAACCGTACGACAAAGCAGATGTTTATGGAGACATTTGAGAAGGTAAAGGTGGAGTTTAAGAATTATTTCCGCTTGCTCTTTAACGGCGGTGACGCGCAGTTGTTTTTGGTTGACGAGAATGATCCGCTTGAGTCGGGGATCGAGATTATCTGCCGGCCTCCGGGGAAGAAATTGCAGAATGTGCTCTTGTTAAGCGGCGGTGAAAAGAGTATGTCGGCGATTGCGCTTATCTTCGCTATTTTTAAAATCAAGCCTTCGCCGTTCTGTATTCTGGATGAAATTGACGCTGCGCTTGATGAGGCTAACGTAGACAGGTTTTCAAGGGTCCTGCAGGAGTTTTCCAAGACCTCGCAGTTTATCGTAATTACCCATAACAAGAAGACGATTGTAAATGCCAGTATTATGTATGGGATCACTATGCAGCAGTCGGGAGTTTCAAAGATAGTTTCGGTAAAATTGTCGCAGAATAAAGAAAAGCAGGAGCAGCAGCCGGTTGCGGTTTAAAAGTGTTAACTGCAGCAGGTGATGTTTTTGCCCTGGTTTTTGGCTTTGTAGAGTGATTTGTCTGAAGAGGTAATCAGGTCCGCAGGAAGCAGCCCGTTCTCAGGGAAGGTGGCGATTCCCAAGCTTACCGTCAGTGTTTTATTAGGAAAGATCTCCTCATTTAAAAAAGGATATTTTTGAATATCCACTCTTAGGCGTTCGGCGATCATGTAAGCTTCTTTCTGTTCGGTTTGGGGCAAGATTATGGTGAATTCTTCGCCTCCGTAACGGCAGACATGATCCATCTTGCGCGATTGATTACGTAAGAGCCGCGCCAAGTCTTTTAATATTTTGTCTCCTGCCTGGTGTCCTAAAGTGTCGTTATAAACCTTAAAATTATCTATATCTATTGTAACTAAACTAAGTTTGCTTTTGGTTGCTTTAGCTTTTTCCATCTCTGTCTGCAGAAGAAACTGGAAATATCCGTGGTTCCAGAGGTTGGTCAGGTAATCCGAGTGCGCGCGTTCGGCGGTTAATTCAAAAAGCTGGGAGTTTTCAATCGCCAGGCCTGCCTGGTTAGCCAGCATGGTGAGCATGCGGATATCGTCTTTGGTAATCGGATCATTAGTGATGAAATTATCCGTTACGATAATTCCGTTTACCCGGTCTTTTGCTTTTAACGGGATAAGTAAAAGTTCGTTGCTTCCCAGCATTTTAATTACGGGGGAGTTCTGGTATTTTTTTATAGCCTGGCTGGTTAAATGCAGGGGCATGCCTTCCAGGACTGCTAGAGAGAGAGGGTTTTCATCTTTGTCCTGCATAGATACCTTTAGGCTCTTGACCTGGCGGTTAAATCCGGATTCCAATACCCAGCTGGAATTCTTAAAGGCGTTGATCAGGTCATCCAGATCCATCTTTTCTTCTTCAATTTTGGTCCAGGCGATATTAGCTTCTTCGCCATTTTCCGGTCCGATACCCATTTTACCTTCTATGATTTTATCCTTTTCATTGACTAGGAAAAGCATGGCGCGGTTGAATCCTAAGCCGGTATGCGCAGTTACACCTGTAAGGATTATGTAAAGAATTTCATCCAGTTTTAAGGTGGTGCGCATGGCATTAGAGATTTCATAGAGTATCCCCAGCTCGATTTTAGTGCGCTCAAGTTCGATCTTTAATTTATTCAGCTCTTCCATAATGTTTTAAGTGTAACACATTTCTTGCTAAAGTCAAGAAAGGGGTAGGGTGTTAAATAGTTGACATTATAGGATATTCCTATATAATTAAATAAAGATTACCAGGAGGAAACGATGGAGCGATTATCAAAGTGTGCTTTAGTGTTTTTCTTTGTTTTAGTTATTTTTGCGCCGGTTGTTTTTGCCGAGGATATTACTATTACCACATATTATCCTTCTCCGTATGGAAGTTATAATGAATTACAGCTATATCCTCATGCAAGCCCAGCAACTTCTTGTGACGCTAGCCATAAAGGTACAATGTATTATGATTCTGATGATAGCCAGATAAAGGTATGCGATGGAGCAAGTTGGACAACCGCAGCTTTGGGCGGTATGAGTTATACACACTATTGTTTTACCAATGCCGGTTATGGTTCTCCTGTGTGTACCAATGCCGGCGGCAGCCAGGGATTCTGTCCGGCAGGCTATAAGCAAAAATCCGCTCTCGGTTCGTGGGGCTACTGTTACTTCTCCGGCGACAATTTTTTGCTCCCGCCCGGAGGGTCCTGCGGTGCCTCCGGCAGCTACGTTGTGGGTAGTGCGTATGTATGCTCCAATTAGTCTGTAAGAATTAAAAGTTTAAGTCTTGTTTTGGTGTAAATTATTCGCAAGCTTTTAGGTTAGATTTCCCTCTTTTTTACGTCAATTATAGTAGAAAGGAGGGATTTTTGTTGCAGGAATCTGGTTGACACTTTGGCGGAGGCGGGTTATAATAATTGCTCAAATTTAAAACTTGGAGGGTTAGATGTCAGTTGATAAGAAAAAAGAAGAAGTAAAAGAGAGCTCAGATCGGCAAAAGGCGCTGGAGTTGGCTTTGGCGCAGATAGAAAAGCAGTTTGGCAAGGGTTCAATTATGAAGCTGGGGGCGCATACTAAGGCCAATGTTGAGACTATTTCAACGGGCGCGCTTACGTTAGATCTTGCTTTGGGTGTTGGCGGCCTGCCTCGGGGTAGGGTGGTTGAGATATTCGGGCCAGAGGCCTCTGGAAAGACCACTTTGACATTAACCGCGATCAGGGAGATCCAGAAAAAGGGCGGAGTTGCGGCATTTATTGATGCAGAACATGCTTTTGATCCGACTTATGCCAAGATAATCGGTTTGAATTTGGATGACCTTTTAATTTCCCAGCCGGACACCGGGGAGCAGGCTCTAGAGATTACGGAAACCCTGGTGCGTTCCAATGCTGTAGATTTAGTAGTGGTTGATTCAGTGGCGGCGTTGACTCCGCGTGCGGAGATCGAAGGTGAGATGGGGGATTCGCATATGGGCTTGCAGGCGCGGTTGATGTCGCAGGCCTTGCGTAAGCTGACCGGTTCAATCAGTAAATCGCGCACCACGGTAATTTTTATTAACCAGTTAAGGGAAAAGATCGGGGTTATGTTTGGTTCGCCTGAGACAACTCCCGGAGGCAGAGCGCTCAAGTTTTATTGTTCGGTAAGATTGGATGTGCGTAGAATTGCTTACTTAAAAGAAGGGGATAAGGTTATTGGTAATCATGTCAGGGTAAGGGTAGTTAAGAATAAAGTTGCCCCGCCGTTTCGTGAGGCAGAGTTTGACATTATGCATGATGAAGGAATTGCCAAGACCGGCGCGGTAATTGATGCATCGGTAAGTTTAGGAGTAATTGCTAAGTCCGGAACATGGCTTTCATTTGAAGATAAAAAGTTAGGCCAGGGTCGGGAGGCGGCAATAAAATTCTTAAAAGAAAATCCAAAATTACAGGAAGATATTGAGAAAGAAGCGCGCAAGAAGTTTAGCCTCGCCAGTTAAGCCACAAGGCGATAGTTTGCCATCCTGTCGGCAAAGCCATAGCCCGGAAAAAGCCAGAGAGTATGCTTTTCTTCTGCTTAAGTTTCGTCTGCGTAGCGAGAAGGAGCTATTGCAAAGACTAAGGCAGAAAGGTTTTTCCGAAGAGCTATGCCACGATACGGTAAATTTCTTAAAAGATAGAGAATTTATTGATGACCGCATTTTTGCCAAGGGCTGGGTATCCAGCCGGCTGAGGCGGCCATTTGGTTTAAGAAGGATAAGACAGGAATTAGTTCAGAAGGGTTTAGATAAAGAAATTATTGAAGAAACTTTTGTTCAGGCAAAAGAAGATTACGATGAAGCTGGCATAGTAAGGAAGTTGGCTGGGCAAAGATTTTCCAAGTTAAAAGGTATAGAGCCGCTTAAGGCTAAGCAGCGGGTATATGCGTATTTGATGCGTAGAGGGTTCTCGCCGGATTTGATTGGGGATGTGCTAAATAAAAAATATGACAGCAGATAGTTTAAGAGAAAAATTCCTGGATTTCTTTAAGGCCAGGAAACATAAGCTTGTTGAAAGTGATTCTTTGGTTCCCAAAGATGATCCTACTGTGTTGTTTACTCCTGCCGGAATGAACCAGTTTAAAAAAGAGTTTATGGGTTTTGACGCCGGATTTAAGCGCGCTGCAACAGCTCAACGTTGCCTGCGCACGGATGATCTGGATAAAGTCGGTAAGACCAGCGCTCATCACACCTTTTTTGAAATGTTGGGTAACTTTTCCTTCGGGGATTATTTTAAACAGGAGGCGATTACCTGGGCCTGGGAGTTTTTGACTAAAGAATTAAAAATAGATCAGGAGAAGCTCTGGGTTTCAGTTTATCAGGATGATGATGAGGCTTATAATATCTGGAAAGATAAAATAGGCATACCGGAAAAAAAGATTGTAAAGCTTGGGGATAAAGATAATTTCTGGCCCGCGGAGGCCAAGGCAAAAGGGCCCAACGGGCCGTGCGGACCATGTTCAGAGATATTTTATGATTTTGGGTCTAATGTAGGATGCGGTGAAAAGATTTGTGATCCGTCCTGCAGTTGCGGAAGGTTTGTGGAAATATGGAATTTAGTCTTTACGCAGTTTAACCGTAAAGATGATGGCTTGTTAGAACCTCTGCCGAATAAAAATATTGATACGGGTATGGGCTTAGAGAGGTTGGCAGCGGTTATGCAGGGTAAGCAGAATAATTTTGAGACAGAATTATTTCAGCCGATAATTAAAGAGATTTTGTGTTATGTAGAAATAAGTCCTAAGGATAGGGAGAAGCTTCTTTATGCTATTGCTGATCATTCGCGGGCAGTAGTTTTTTCAATATATGATGGCATTACTCCTTCTAACGAGGGCCGCGGGTATATAGTCAGGAAGATTATCCGTAAGAGCGTCATGCATTTAAGAAGCTTGGGCATAAATAAGCCATTCTTAAATAGATTAGTTGGTCAGCTTGCCCAGATTATGCATACGCCTTATCCGGATTTAAAAGACAGGCAGGAGGATATTGCTCAGGTTATTCTGAATGAAGAAAATAATTTTATTCGCACCCTGAATTCAAGCAATGATTTATTTAAGGATAAGTTCAGCGGACTTGGCCGGGAACAAGACCCGGAAAAGGTAGGTAGAATTGCTTTTCAACTTTATGATACTTACGGAATACCTTTAGATTTAACTAAGGCTTGGTTAAATGAACAAGGCATGCGAATTTCTCAGGGAGCGTTTGATCAAGAACTGCTTGAACAGATGACTCGTTCTAGGCTGCAGAGTTCAATGAAGGGCGATGTTTTTGATGCCAAAAGTTTAGGGTTAAAGTTAAAAGATACAAAATTTTTAGGTTATGAGAATAATTCCATAGAAGCTGAGATAGTTGAAATCATTGATCCTAATAGAAAGAATAAAAAATTAACTGAGATAAGCCTGGGGGTGGAAGCTGCAGTCATTCTTAACGAAACGCCTTTTTACGCGGAATCCGGCGGCCAGGTTGGGGATACCGGTAAATTAATAAGCGGAACGAATATCTTTGAGGTTTTAAATACACAGAAGGTTGATAATGTATTTTTGCATATTGGACAGGTTAGCTCTGGAGTTTTTAAAAAAGGTGATAAGGTAGTTGCACAAATAAATATTGAACGCAGATTAAATATTGCCCGTAATCACACGGCTACACATATATTGCAGGCAGCTTTACGCGAAGTTTTAGGAAATCACGTCCAGCAGCAGGGCTCAATGGTAGCCGAAGAAAGGTTCCGTTTTGATTTTACACATTTTAAGGGATTATCCAAAGAGGAGATTGCTAGGGTTGAGGAAGTAGCTAATAGTTGGGTTGCTAAAAATCAGGCGGTAAATTGCAAAGAGATGCCTATTAAAGAAGCAAAAAAAGCAGGGGCGCTGGCATTTTTCGAGGAGAAATACGGCGAGAATGTGCGCGTGGTTTCTATCGGAGATATTTCAAAAGAGTTATGCGGAGGCACACATCTTGATAATATTAGTGAAATCGGCCTTATAAAGATAATTAGCGAGGGTTCAGTAGCCAGTGGTATAAGAAGGATCGAAGGAACCACTGCCAGTTTTGCGGAGCAGTTTATTAAAGATGAACAGCAGAAAACGGTTGAAGAATCTAAAAAGAAGGATAAGCTAAAAGAATTAAAGGAGCAGGAGAAGAAGCGCAGCTTGGAAGTAATTAGCAGCCTGCGGGATGCAATACCAAGGATTACAGATAAGAAAGTAGAGATTAATGGAATAAAGGTAGTTGTTTCGCTTGAGGATGGTTTAGACATGAATGCCTTGCGGCTTCTGGCGGATAAGGTAAAAGAGCAGTTGAAGCAAGGGGTTATTGCTTTAGGCTCTCAGGATAATGAGCAAAAAAAGGCGTATTTGGTTATCGCGGTTACACAGGATTTATTATCCAGGGGTTTAGACGCGGGTGCATTGATCCGTCAGGTTGCTCCGGTTATCGGAGGCTCAGGCGGAGGCAGGCAGGATTTTGCCCAGGCCGGGGGGACATTACCTGAAAATTTTACATTGGCATTTGATAAAATAAAGGCTATAATTAAGAGTTGTCTATAGAGGGTAAATAACAGGATAGGCGAAAACGAGAAAATAAATGAAGATTATAAAAGCAGCCAGTAAAAAATTAGACAAGATTTATAACCGCGGCTTAACGCGGCAGGCCCGCGTTGAGGAAAAGGTGAGAAAGATCATTGATGATGTGCGCCTTTTTGGGGATGAGGCGCTGCTTAAGTATACCAGGAAGTTTGACGGGGTGAAAATGATGCCGAGACAGTTAAAGGTCTCGGAGATTGAAATCAGCGGAGCCTATGCTAATATCAGCCCGAATTTTGTCAGTTCACTTAAAGTAGTCATAGAAAATGTGAATCGTTTTTACCGCAAACAGATGCGTAAATCCTGGAGGATAAAAGGGATTGAGGGCGCAGTGTTGGGTGAAAATTATACGCCTCTTGAAAAAGTGGGTATTTATATTCCTGCCGGGACAGCGCCTCTGGTTTCAACGGTTTATATGACGGTCTTGCCGGCAAAGCTGGCAGGGGTAAAAAAGATTGTTTTGGTCAGTCCGCCGGATAAAAACGGTTATATTAATCCGCACATCCTGGTAATTGCCGATCTCTTAAAGGTTGATGAAATTTATCGTGTTGGCGGAGCGCAGGGGATTGCGGCCTTGGCTTATGGGACCAAGACTGTCCCAAGAGTGGATAAGATTGTCGGCCCGGGGAATGTTTATGTAAGCGAGGCAAAGCGGCAGGTTTTTGGTTTGGTTGATATAGATATGATTGCCGGGCCCACAGAGTTGGTGATTATCGCCAACCGTTTTAGTGACCCAAAATTTATTATTGCTGACCTGCGCGCCCAGGCTGAACATGCAAAAGGGTTGGCAATATTAATTACTAATTCCAAGGCGTTAGCTAAAGAAGTAAAATCCCAGTTGGATGGGGATAACGGGTATATTATTTTGACCAAGAACTTAGAGCAAGCCTGCGAGATTGCCAATAAGATTGCGCCTGAGCATTTGGAGATTTTAGTGCAGAATCCCAAGGGGTTGGCAAGGAAAATAAAAAATGCCGGGGCAATATTTTTAGGGCCTTATAGCCCGACTGCTGTGGGAGATTATGTTGCCGGTCCAAGCCATGTATTGCCAACCAGCGGCACAGCCAGGTTCTTCTCCGGTTTAAGCGTGTGTGATTTTATGAAGAGCAGCCATATTATCAGCTATTCCAAAAAGGCGCTTGAGAAAATGCGCGAGCCGCTGGAGAAGATCGCCGGGATTGAAGGATTGCAAAAACATGTGGATTCGGTAAAGAGCAGGTTTATTTAAGAGGGAAACATGAAGATCTTAGAGTTAATTTTTGGAAGAGGAAGACAAAGTAAAAGAAAAACATCGCATACTAGAGATACAAAAGAAACCAGAATTACCGTAAACTTAAATATAGACGGAGAAGGTAAATCGAAAATCAATACCGGCATTGGTTTCTTGGATCATATGCTGGAGTTGTTTTCTTTTTGGGGACATTTTGATTTAGAAATTGAAGCTAAAGGTGATTTGAGAGTGGATATACATCATACCAATGAAGATATCGGTATTGTCTTAGGCCAGGCCTTTAAAAAAGCTTTGGGGAACAAGATGGGAATTAAAAGGATAGGTTCCTCTTCTGTGCCGATGGAAGAAGTTACTGCTAGTATTGCGATTGATATTTGCGGGAGGGCTTCGTTTAAGTTGGATTTATTAGGCAAGGCAGTTGCATATCCACTTGCGTCAGCTGAAGAAAAATACAAAATGGAATATGCAGAGCATTTTTTTGAAGCCTTGGCTCAGCAGCTGGGGGCAAACATTAATATAAAAATAGAGAATCCGAGCCAGGATCTGCATGCGACATTAGAGCCTGCTTTTAAAGCATTAGGTATTGCCCTGGATCAAGCCACCCAGATTGACCCGCGCAGGAAAGGCATTCCTTCTACCAAAGGTGTTATTGACTAATGAAGATAGCGATTATTGACTATGGCATGGGCAATATTCATAGTGTGTCCAAGGCGATTGAGCTTTGTGGGGCAAAGCCAATAATAACCAATAAAGCAGGCCAGCTAAATTCTTGTAAGAAAATAGTCTTGCCGGGAGTAGGCGCATTTGATGATGCGGTTGCGGAGCTGGAGAAACTGGGGTTAATTTCCGTGCTTAAAGAGGAGATTAAAAACAAAAAACCGTTTTTGGGGATTTGTTTGGGTATGCAACTTTTGTTTGAAACAAGCCAGGAGGCTAAGAGTAAAGAAGGTTTAGGGGTATTAAAAGGGCAGGTAGTTAAATTCAGCGTTAAGCTTGGGCAAAAAATTCCGCATATGGGTTGGAATAATTTGGAGGATGTATCTTCTATCTGTTCTTTATTAAAAGGGATAAACGTAAAGGAGCAGGTTTACTTTTGTCACTCATATTATCCCGAGCCTGTTGATAAAGATATTGTCGCGGCCAGCTGTGATTATGGCGTAAAGTTTGCTTGTGTTTTGGCCAGGGATAATATTTACGGGGTACAGTTTCATCCGGAGAAAAGCCAGACAGCAGGTCTTAAGATAATCAAAAACTTTGTAGAATTATGTTAATCATTCCGGCGATAGATTTGAGGGGCGGGAAAGTGGTTAGGCTTTTTCAGGGGAAATTTGACCGGGAGAAGGTTTATTCCAACGATCCGGTTAAGGTGGCTAAGCATTGGGCTAAGCAGGGGGCGAAGTTTCTGCATATTGTGGATCTGGATGGGGCTTCAAGCGGTTCTCTTAAAAATTTGGAGGTTTTAAAAAAAATCATAACTCAGGTGTGTGTGCCGCTTGAATTTGGCGGCGGAGTTAGGAGCATGGAAACAATCTCTGAACTGCTTAACTTAGGGGTGCAAAGGGTGGTTTTGGGTACGCGGGCGGCTAATGACGCGCAATTTTTGAAAAAGGCCTTTAAGAAATTTGGCGAAAAGATTATTGTGAGTATTGACGCTAAAGGCGCAAAGATCCTGACGCAGGGGTGGAGCAGCTCAGCTTCTAAAACGGTATTGGATTTTGCCAAAGAATTAAAGGAGGTGGGGTTTAAACAGATAATCTATACGGATATTTCCAAGGATGGCGCTTTAGTCGGCCCGAATATTTTAGGGATTAAGGAATTGATTCGTAAAACCGGGTTGGATGTTATTGCTTCCGGTGGGGTGGCGGATTTAAAAGATTTGATTAAGCTTAAGAGCTTGCAGAAAAAAGGTATATCAGGGGTGATTGTGGGTAAGGCTTTGTATGAAGGGAAATTTACCCTTGTTGAGGCCTTAAAACTGAAATAAAGGAGGAAACATGGGAAAGAGAGTATTGTTGTTAGGCGCGGCAGCGGCATTTATTTTTTCTTTAAGTGGATGTTCCACGGGCAGAAATAAAGATTTGGAGATTCAGGGTTTAAGAAATCAGGTTACTGCACTTGAATCACAGGCACTCGCAAAAACGGAAGAGGTAAGCAGCGCAGAGCAATCAGCAGCTGTTTCCGCAGAGAGTTTAGCTAAAACTGGAGAGACTAAGGAACGGCCGAGCGCAAGGCAGATTCAGGCGGCTTTAAAAAATGCGGGGTATTACCAGGGGGTTATTGACGGTAAAATTGGCAAGCAGAGCCGTCAGGCAATAAAAGATTTTCAAAAAGCAAATAATCTTTCAGTGGACGGCAAGGTAGGCAAAAAGACCTGGTCAGCCTTAAGGGAATATTTGCAGAAAAAAAATAAGTAAGCGAGGTTATTGTAATAAATGCTCAGTAAACGCATTATTCCCTGTTTGGATATTAAGGCCGGCCGCGTGGTTAAGGGCGTAAAGTTCCTTGGGTTGCGCGATGCCGGGGATCCGGTTAGCGTGGCTAAGGCATATGATGCCCAGGGCGCGGATGAACTGATTTTTTTAGATATTACTGCCAGCATTGAGAATAGAAAAATTCTGCTGGCTCTGGTTGAAAAGATCGCCCGCAATATCTTTATGCCGTTTACGGTTGGCGGGGGGATAAGTGAGATTGATGATATTCGTAATATTCTAAATGCCGGAGCGGAAAAGGTTTCTCTTAATACCCAGGCAGTGAAATTTCCTGAGTTAATCAGCAGCGCCGCGAAAAGATTCGGCAGTCAGTGTATTGTGGTAGCTATTGACGCAAAAAAACAGGAGGATTTCTGGGAGGTGTTTATTAACGGTGGCAGGACCCCTACTGGTATTGATGCTTTGATTTGGGCGGAGAAAGCTGCCAGGCTTGGGGCAGGAGAGATCCTTTTGACCAGCATGGATTGTGATGGAACCAAAAACGGTTATGACCTGAAGCTGACTAAGGCAATTACTGATAAGGTGAATATTCCGGTGATTGCTTCCGGCGGCGCGGGAAAATTAGATGATTTTTACAATGTCTTTACGCAAGCCGGGGCGGATGCTGCTTTGGCCGCCTCGCTTTTTCATTATGGCAAGTTATCCGTAAAACAGGTAAAGGAGTATTTAAATAAAAGAGGGATAAATGTAAGATTATGAAAAATATAAAATTTAAATTAGGGAGTTTGAAGTTTGATGGGAATGGATTGATACCGGCGATAATCCAGGATTATAAGAATAGCCAGGTTTTGATGGTGGGTTATATGAACCGGGAGTCGCTGCGCAGAACTTTAAAATTAGGTAAGACTTGTTTTTGGTCGCGCTCAAGAAAAGAGTATTGGGTTAAAGGTTTAACCAGCGGGCATTTTCAATTTGTTAAGTCTATCGCTTATGATTGCGATATGGACGCGCTTTTAATCAAGGTACGCCAAGTGGGTAAGGCGTGTCATACGGGCAATAGGTCATGTTTTTACAGGAGATTAAAGTAGCATTCATGTATAAACCAGATTTAAAAGAATTTCTAAAATTAAGTAAAAAGGGTAATGTGATCCCGGTTTATATGGAGGTCAACGCAGATCTGGATACTCCGGTTTCCGCTTTTTTGAAAATTAAACAGGG
>Ga0247842_10003173_pt1 | contig 22763 bp, 21 predicted proteins | sample LaCruzMarch2015__3_FD_192411 | JGI IMG/M metagenome (GOLD analysis project Ga0247842, IMG submission 192411) | Freshwater microbial communities from meromictic Lake La Cruz, Castile-La Mancha, Spain - LaCruzMarch2015_19m | ecosystem: Environmental > Aquatic > Freshwater > Lake | place: Spain...
GCTTTTGTTGTTCCCGATAATAGCATTAGTTTTTGGCATGTCTAGTTTAGCTTCATCTATACTTCGAGATGCTTTCGCATCAGGCACTGGGATTAACATGTTCGCAGAAATAATCGCAGCCGCCGTAATGGCATTGCCGTTGTTTGTTGTTCCAGGCTTATTAAAGAAGGCTCTTGACGGAGTAGGAACTATAGGAGGCAAAATCAGTGCCCTAGGTGACAAATGGGGCGGATCGCTTGGCAAGAAGAGCACTGAAGGATTTGCAAAATCAAGGCTGGGACAATACCAAGCATACACTGCAGGCGAGAGAGCTAAGCGTGCAGCATTGATCCAGAGTGGAGCTTATAAAGGGCGTGGTTTTAACGGATTGGCAAGCAGACTAAATAAAAGATTCAATGAGAGTCCGATAAGCGGTGCACACGGCGACAGACTCGCTGCTAGTGGAATAGCGCTAGCTGACAAGATGGAAAGGGAAGAAATGGCTAATGAAGTAATACGGATAAATAATAATCCAACAGCAAATCTTGAAGAGATGTTAAATGATTCACTTAAAGACGACGGTAATAGTGTCCGTGCCCGTGCAATAACAAGCATCTATCTAACCAAGGGTGCCTATGGCGTTGGTAAAATAAACGAGGCCATTACCAAAGCAGAAACTCCACAAAATAGCAAAAGTAGCTTATTTAACAATCTACGAAACGACATAGGCGCTGCTGGCATACAAGGTAAAGATTACTCACTTGCCAGTTGGACTTATGATAAAGATACTAGAACACTAAGTGAGGTTACGAAGGATCCTGAGGTGTTATCTAAGATGTCTAAGCTAAGTGGTAAGGATCTAGGTGGCCAGAATCTCGCCATTCTCAAAAATATAGAAAAATCAATATCGGGAAACCAAGCCAGAGAAGCGCTTAATAATCCATCCGTTTTTGCGGAGATGGATGAAGATAAAAAAGCCTTCTTCAGAGGAATTTCAGATACAGATCCTGTTTCTCCAATCAACACCCCTCCACCTAACCCTGGTCCTACTCCTCCATTAGGTGGATCAAGTGCTGGCATAAATCCATCTAATTAATATCGACATCTCTAGTCACTGTAGAAAAGAATATAAACTGATATACTATAAGCAGTATGGCAGTATACAAAGTACCCCAGGATGTCGAGGCCGAAGATAAATTAATCGGACCTTTTAATTTTCGACAATTTATATATTTGATTATCGTAGCCCTTGCTATCGCTATGGCATGGGGACTGGGACAATTATTTCTACCGCTAGCAATTATTCCGTTGCCGATCATCCTATTATTCGGAGCGTTAGCACTTCCATTACGCAAAGATCAGCCAATGGAAATATTCTTGGCAGCAATGGTATCGTTCTATTTAAAACCCCGTAAACGTCTATGGGAACCAGATGGAATTGATTCAATTATTGAAATAACAGTTCCAAAAACAGTCGAGGTACAACGCACAAAAGATTTATCTCAAAACGAAGCCGAACGCAGATTTAGTTACCTAGCTGACATAGTCGATAGCCAAGGATGGGCCGTACGTGGTCCTGGCATTCAAGCCCCAAATAGTGCTATGAATAGTGACGTTTACTTCGCAGCTCAACAAGTCCAGGACATACTAGATAACAACAACGATGCAGCCCAAACGCTCAACTATAAATTAGGTCAAAGTGACGCTCACAGACATCAGGAAATAATCGACCTGATGAGTGGTAAATCCGGTACGACACCACAATCAACAATGGGCGTATTTGATTATTTTGGTGGTTCTAATATATCACCAACTACACCAACCACAGCACCTGATCCAACATTAAAAATCAATCCATACCCCGATATTCAACAATCGGTTATCCAGCCTATAACTGACCCAGCTAAATCAGTCACTAAACCTTCACCAACCACTAGCGAAAAGGCAGTATCTGCTGGTATAATAAACCTTGCGAATAACACTGATTTTTCGATTGAAACAATTGCGCGCGAGGCCAACCGTCTTCAAGAAAAACAAGATTTGAAAGAAGAAGTAGTTATCTCGCTACGATAAAAACCAGCATTAACAGGGGAGTGGGAAACTACAGAAATGCCGCCAAACAATCAATTTCCGAATCAAACGCCTGCTGTACCTATTGGAGGTAGTTCTATTCCTCAAGGTTCAGCCAATTCGCAATTTGCACAAAAACCAAAGAAAGCTCCTCATTCAACCCAAAACAGCCTGTTACTGTCTGAAGTTCGCGACAACATGGTTATTATGGCGGACGGTTCTTTCCGTGCAGTTGTAGCATGTAAATCGATTAATTTTGACCTGATGAGCAACCGTGAACGCGAGGGTGTTGAATTTAGTTACCAAAACTTTTTGAACGCATTAAATCATCCCGTTCAAATCCTCATTAGATCACAACGAATCGATATTGCACCTTACATTGATCGTCTGGTTCAGATACGTCGCGATCAAGACAATATGCTACTGAACGTACTGATGGACGATTATATCAATTTCATCGACATATTGTCTCAGGAAGCAAATATTATGGATAAATCATTTTTTATTGTCATTCCATATCATCCAAAGGGCGATATGAGCAATCTGATTGAACAAAGCAAAGGATTTTTCGACAAATTATTCGCTAAATCAGCAAATGCCATTACTAAAATCGATACCGAAACTTATGAAAAAGCTAAAACCGAGATCAAAAATCGCGTTGATGGTGTCATGGCCGGACTATTCCAGTTGGGCGTACAAAGCGTACAACTAAATACCAAAGAATTAGGCGAATTGTATTATAACTTTTATAACCCAGATACTGCTGTACGCGAACCGCTAGGTGATTTCGATAATGTAACTGCAATCTTTGTCAAAAAAGGTCAGGGCGAAGCACCAGCTGCTCAATCTGGGGGTATAATCTAATGGCAAAGAAAAAACTTGACGTTGTTGATATTGCTGCCGAGCAGCGCGCTCGTGAACAAAATGAAGTTGAGCAAGCCTTTTTGAAGGGCGTAACTACACTTCGTGATTTAATCGCTCCTAGCAGCCTAGAAATTCATTCGTCATACTTCCGTCTGGGAACAAAATATGGGCGCACAATTTATGTATACGGTTATCCACGACAGATTTATACTGGCTGGCTCAGTTCACTGATTAACATCGACGAAGTGTTGGATGTTAGCATGTTTGTCTATCCGATCGAAAGCCAAGTTGTGTTAACTAATTTGCGCAAAAAAGTAACTCAATTAGAAGCAACTTTATCAATCAATAGCGAAAAAGGTCGAACACGCGATCCTGGTCTAGAAGCTGCTATTGGCGACGCTGAAGAACTTCGTGATCAACTGCAAGTTGGTGCCGAACGATTCTTCCGCTATGGATTATATGTCACATTATATGCCGATAGCATAGACGAGCTTGGATTTGTACAACACAAAATCGAGACATTATTCGGTCAACAAATGATATTTAGTAAAGTTGCTAGTAGCCAACAAGAACAGGGCCTAAACAGTACTATTCCACAAATGTCCGATCAATTACAGATACGTCGTAATATGAACACTGGCGCGATTAGTACTAGCTTCCCATTCACAAGTGCTGATTTGACTCAGGAAAATGGTGTGTTATATGGCATTAATATGCATAACAATGGCCTGGTTATTTTTGACAGATTTAGTCTAGAAAACGCCAACATGGTGGTATTTGCCAAGGCTGGTGCTGGTAAATCATTTGCTGTTAAACTCGAAGCCCTCCGTAGCATGATGACGGGATGCGAAATCCTCATTATCGATCCAGAAAACGAATATCAAAAGCTGGCTGATGCAGTTGGCGGTAGCTATATCCGTCTGAGCCTCAGCTCCAATACTCGAATTAATCCATTTGATTTACCACGTGTTATTGACACCGACGAAGCTGATAATGCTTTGCGTGCTAATTTAATTACTCTCCATGGATTATTAAAATTGATGCTAGGAAATACTCAAGTGTCTGCCGCTACGGGTGCGCCATTGTCACCATTAACGCCAATCGAAGAGGCTGACCTAGATCAAGCTCTGATTGATACATATGCTCGTGTTGGAATTACCAGCGATCCATTGACTCATAACTCTCCACCGCCAACTGTTAGTGATTTGTATGAAACATTGCTCCACATGGGTGGTAGTGGTCCACAACTTGCTCAGCGCCTACGTAAATATACAACTGGAACATTTGCCGGCATATTTAGTCAGCAATCAAATATCGATATTAACAATTCTATGGTCGTATTTAATATTCGCGACCTTGAAGATGAGTTAAGGCCTGTTGCAATGTACATCGTTCTTAGCCATATCTGGAACATTATACGAACCGAGCAAAAGAAACGTATGTTGATAGTTGATGAGGCTTGGCAACTGATGAAATATGATGATTCAGCAAACTTTTTGTTCAGTATGGCAAAACGTGCTCGAAAATATTATTTGGGTCTAACCACCATCAGTCAAGATGTTGAAGATTTCATGGGTAGCAAAATGGGTCGTGCAGTTGTTGCTAACAGTTCAATGCAGATACTACTAAAACAATCGTCTAGCGCAGTTGATGTACTGTCCGCTGTCTTTAAATTAACCGAAGAAGAGCAAAAACGTCTAGCCAACTTCCCAATAGGTCAAGGCTTATTCTTTGCTGGACAAAGTCACGTACATATCCAAATTGAAGCCAGCCCAACCGAAAAACAATTTATTACTACTAGTCCGCAAACCTTCAATCAACCAATACAAACCGCACCATCTGATGTCTCAACCGCCAGTAGTTACATCAACCCAGGATCAACCGTTTAGGATGTATCGTAGGTAATCATGGGAGAACCTGCACGAAAATACCAACAAGATATAGAACCAGATCTACGTCCCAATCTGCGTGTTCTTGAAGGTGGTGGCGAAACAACACCAGAACGAGCAAACCTTGAATTGGTAAAAGACCCAGATGATAACATTGAAAAGATCAAAAACGACGAAGAGAACACGAACCCAGGTTGGGAAAATAAATACACAGGTCAAAAAAAAGACCTAGAGGACAAACTTGAGAGAAGAAGACAGTTAGGCAGGGGTTATAGAGCACTAGGCAAAAATCCGCTGACAGCCCGGCTAATTAGAAAAGGACCTCTTACGACTATTATCTTCACTGTCATCGGTGGTGGTATTGGGTTATCGACACTTTTCTCACCAGGTCTTTTGATTGTCCATATGAAAGAGACTATGGTTAACAAGTTTAATGTCCAACTGACTAGCATGGACGTGCGAACAACAAAAATACTAAAATCAAAGACAGTTGGCGGATTGCTTTGTAATACATTTAATAAATGTCGATACCAATCTATGTCAAACAAACAAGTGGCAAAATTCGAAAAAGCTGGTATAAAAGTAGTCTTTGACCCTGACGGAAAAACTAACTTGTTAGGCAGAAAGAACATAGCAAGTTTTGAATTTGAAGGCAAACCCATATCACCTAACGAGTTTAATGATTTAATAAAGAGTGACCCTAAGTTTAGATCTGCCGTAAAAAAAGCCTACAATTCAAAGTTCGCTGGATTCGTAGATAGTATTTGGGATAAGATTTCGGCAAAATTTAATGTATCTAAAGCAACGGCAGAAATCGCAGGTGAAACCGACGAAATGCGGCTAAAGAGCATTCAGGACGCAACTTCAACTGGCAATAAGGCTGTCGAACCTGACGAAGTTTATCGACAAGGTGCAGGTCCGGAGAAAGAAATGGGTGATCCCGCTGACCCGACAAGACATTGGAGCGTCGAGGAAGCAAACCAAGCAAATGATAGCGTTATAAGAGCAGCCAATTATCCAGCAGCTGCTGTTAACGAGGGCGCAAATGAGGTTTTTGAAACAGGCACCAAAGCAGGAACAGGCGCCGCTGAAGTGGCGGAAAGCGCCCTAGAAAGCGGAAAGTTACAAATTCCTGAAAGTAGTTATCTTAATGTAATACCAGATGACTTTAAAGAAATTGAGAATATGACTAAAGTAACTGGTATTCTTGACAATGCTTGTACTATATACCGTATGGTTCAAGCACTTGGTTACGCAGCCAAGACTGTTCGTGCTGTGCAGTTAGCCCGATATGCCATGCTCTTTTTAAACGTTGCTGATCAAATAAAAGCCGGCGACGCAAACCCTGATGATGTTTCATACCTAGGCAAAATACTGACTACCGAAATTGGTGGCACGATGGCTCTCAAATCCGCAACTGATTCATTCGGCTATAAGTTCGCCGCTTATGGCGAAATTGGTAAAATGTCAACTACCGCTTCGCAATTCTTGGCTGGTGGTGGATTACCCGGTAAACTAATTGGTTTAACTAACACTATTAATAGTGTTCTCGGAAGCACTCCAAGGGCAACTTGTAAGTTACTGGGCAATACTTTTATAAGTCTTGGCTCAGCTGCCGCAGGTATTGCTATGATGTTCATGCCAATGGCTGGACCGGTTGTATTCACCGCTAAAACGATTGCATTTGGAGTAGCAGGTCTTGCGTTTCAAGTTGGAATGATGTATCTGCCTGAATTACTCAAAGACATTGTGGCTGGAGTATTGGTTGACGAAACAACAGTTGGCGAAGCTGCCGGAGACGCATACACGTCCGGCGCGTCTGGTATTATGGGCTCTTTAGCTCAGAGAGGTGGCAATGCACCTTTAACACCAGCCGAAGCTGTTGCATATAATAATTTATCAAATGAGGTAATTGCACAATATGCCGAAGAAGACCGCTTAGCCTATAGCCCATTTGATATAACAAACGGCAATACTTTTATGGGCAAGATTTTTGCTCAACTGATTCCTTATGCCTCAAATATGTCATCACTATCTGGTATTTTGACTTCAATAGCGTCTATACCAACTAGATCGCTGGCAATGGCAACTTCACAAAACGCTATGGCTACGAGCAGCATAGAAGATTACCAATTGTGCCCAGATATGGATTATAATAACTTAAATGATAGTGGGGCAAAGCTTGCAACAGACCCTTATTGTAATGTTATGTATGGCATTCCAGTCGGAGCTTTAGACACAGATCCACTAGAAGTAGTTGATGCACTTGAGAGTGAAGGCCAATTAAATCCAGATGGCAGTATAATGACCGGCAGTGATTATGAAAAATTTGTTACAGATTGTATCGCACGCGACCGACCACTTGGCGATCAAGGTGCTGATTTTTCACTTTCAGATGGCTCGGAATGTTTGTTTAATGACGAGAACAAAAACTACTACCTATACTACATAGATCAACGAGTTTTGAGTGGTATGGAAGGTGAACCTATGGCAATCGATCCAGAAACTACGCCAGCCGAAGACTCAATTGACAATGGAGGTACCGAAATGTCAGATGCGAACAAACAAGCTCTTATTGATAAAATTATTGCAAGTGGCAACGTTACTTATTGGGGATTCAGTAGTGCTGCAAACGGGAACGTGTCTCTACCAGTCAACGATTCGCATTTTAAGGATTCCAATGGCAACATCGCTGTCGATGGAGGCATTCTTCAATTTTTGGCATCATTATCGGAAACCAATCATAAATTTACTATTACATCCCTCTTGCGCGAAGATGACTCAGATAGCCAACATTCCATCGGAAGGGCTGTTGATATCGCTATTGTAGATGAAAAAAATATCGCAGAAGGAACAGGTAAGCCTGACTCTGAACATATTAATTTCGTGACCATCGCAGCGCTAATTCTGGGTGGAATTGAAGGCAATAGTAATTGTAGTATTGGCGTACCGGGTTCTGCTACCGTCGGTACCAGTTCAGTTGGCATTCCAAATAGCTATTATAAAAACGCGGTAGGGACAAATTGTGACAATGTATTTTATGACCAAGGCTCGGGTGGACATCTACATTTTGCTCTGGATGGGGCCGGTAATATCAGCTCTAGCGGTAGTGGCGCAGGTTCTGGTAGCGCTGATTCTGGAGCCACTGGAACAACATCTGAAGCAACTCAAGAATTTGCCAAAATAATCGTCACTAATAAGGGAGCTACTTTAAATGGAGAATATCTCACTTTAGATGATTTAGAGAATGTTCACCCAATTATTATTGAAGTATTAGCTGAACTATTAACAGATAATCACACTTTTGAGATATCCTCTCTAGAAGAAAGGGCTGTTAATATTTACTATATGGATAATAAACAGGCTGACTATTCTGAAGATGGTGGTCATAACTCAATTATAGAAGCTTTCATAAGCAGAACAGCAAGCCTTTTGCCAGATGGTTCATATATAGGCATTCCTAACGAAACGTATGATAATTTAGAGGAAGAATATAAGACTATATTCTTTTATGAATACCCAGGTAATCTACGTATTGCCGTAGGGACTGGACAATAATGAACATGAAAAAGTTTAAATTATACAGTTGCTTGGGGCTAATGTTTATTTCTGTTCTCGTGCCATTAAGAGCACTGGCCTATGATGAATCATTTTATTCAAGTAATGATATTTTGTTTTATAATCCTGATGATACAGGACCAATTGATTCCGAGAATTCCGAAGCTCCCAATAATCTTGAAGAGGAAATTAATCTTAATGGTTTTGCAACATCTGGTCCAGTGATCGTCAATACTACTAGTCTGGATGGAAGCGATGCCCTCGGAAAGATAATCTATTTTTATACTCATAAGGGTCTATCCCTAGCACAAGCCGCTGGTATTGCTGGTAATTTTTGGCGAGAATCTAATTTTGTAGTAGATGCCCTTAACCCTCTCCCAACAAGTAAGGCATATGGCATAGCTCAATGGCTTGGTGATCGTAAAAAAAGACTATTTGAATTTACAGGAACGAACTCTCCCACATTAGCACAACAACTTGAATTCTCATGGCACGAGCTGTATGGCACAAATGGTAAAAATGGATTGGAAATTGACGCCTACGAAAAACTACTTGCTACTAAAACGCCCGCAGAGGCTGCTCTTTCTTTTTATATTGAATATGAGCGTGCAGCCGACACACCAGAGGTTATACAACTACGTATCGACTATGCAAGAGCAATATATAAACGTATGGGAGGAATAGAATGATTCCCATACAAAAGAAAAAAATATTAATATTCATAGGTATTTTTATATTGTTTGTCGCCATAATTAGTGTCATTTACCTATATTTTAACAATTCCACTTCAAAAAATAACCAAGGTTCATCAACCGTCAATATTTATACCGACCCTGGTCACTATGGTATCGATAAACTACTTGACCTTGGTATCACAACAACTCAAATGAACAGTCTAGAGTCGTTCTTTTCAGCGTATGCATCAGCTCAAAAAACATCAGTAAAAGAGATAACTATTTCATTATCTTCTATGAGACTAACCGTAAATAAGGATACCGGCGAAAAAAAATTAACATTCACAGTTAAAACTGATCATAATGCAATCTTAAACGCACAATCTAGTTATACCTTCTTTGATGATATGACACTAAACCTCTATGATTCAACCAGAGGCTCTATTGTATATACTTCGGCTGATTCTAGTAATTAATTTATTTAACACGATTAGTTTTACTAAGTTGGACGGTTTTTATCTTTATCTTTGTCTTGATATTTTTAGGTAATTTAGTAGATGTAATGATTACTTGATCTTTGGTCGATAATAAACTTTTTTGACGATTATTGTCGAGTTCACTAAACACATCATCTAGCAACATAATTGGTTTTAGATTAGTAATTTGTTCAATTATATCTGCTTCTAGAAATTTAAGAGCTAGTACAATACTTCGCACCTCACCACGTGAGGCAACATCCAAGGCAGAGAAGTCGTTATACCTAAAGATAACATCATGACGATGCGGTCCGATACTAGTAAAGCCTAATAATTTATCGCGCTCACCATGACTATGTAAATCATTTAATAATTTCTGTTTTATGTCACCGATATAAGTATGAGAATAGTGTACCGAAACGACATCATGCGATTTTGCAATTGCATTATAAGCCTGATCCAACTGACTGTTTATTTGTTCAATAAATGCAATCCGTTTCTCGATAATATAGGCACCATATTCACTTAGCGCCACATTCCATACAAACAACTCATTTTGGGCTGTATATGACTTTTTCAACAGATTATTTCGCTGTTTCAAGGCCCTTTCATATTTATGAAGCGCACTCAAATACAAAGGATCAAGCTGACTAATAAAACGATCAATAAATTGGCGCCTACGAGTCGGTGAACCGTGTAACAATCGCAAATCATCAGGTTCAAACAGTACGACTGGATATTTATGCCTCGTTGGCAAGCGATACATAGTTTTATCATCAATAATAATTTTTTTGCGACCGCTGACTAATTCTGGGTCATATGTAATCGTCCTTTTGGAATAATCATCAAACCCAACATCTATCCGCCACCAAGGCGAATCATGGCGCAAAATGTCGCTGTCACTTCCTTTAAATGAGCTGCCTTGCAGCGAAATATACAAAGCCTCAATTAGTGAAGTTTTACCGCTGCCATTACCGCCAGTTATAACCGTAACAGTAGGTGACAATAGAACCGTAAACTTTTCGTGAGAGCGAATATTTTGGACTGATAGTTTTTTTACCACCGCCATATTTTAATCACTAACTCTTCAAAGGCATAATTATATGATAATAATCTGCGCTAGATTCGGTCGATTTAATTACACAAGGCGCAATTTTGCCACTGAAACTAAAATCGACAGTTTCGCCATCGATTACTGACAATGCTTCACTTAAATAGCGCGAATTTAAGGTTATTTGGCCGTTTTTAGTAACTTCGGCACCAGCTTCTGAAGTGTTTTCGCCTAGTTGTGAAGCAATCGAATGCACTGATAAACTTTTCTTTTCTTTATCGGCAGTTATAGTAACACTTCCACCCGATTCGCGTGCGAATAGGCCAGCAATCTTGGTTATACGAACAAAATCAGATTTATTAATTGTCACCGTCGTTTCCGAAGAAGCTGGAATTAACTGGCGATAATCAGGAAAATTACCATCAATTAAACGACTAATAATCTCGGCGTCATTGATACGGAATCTAACCTGAGTTTCGTCGAACAAAATATCAATTTCATTTGATTCTTCGGTGATATTTCGCAACACTTCTTGTAAAGTTTGTGTAGGAATAATTGCTGAAACTTCGCTTTTGGTTTTAACTAAACGTCGTTCAGATAGACGATACCCGTCTGTTGCCGCTAGATATAACTGACCTTGATATGAATGCCAATATACACCAGTAAGCACTGGACGAGTCGAATCACTACTGGCAGTAATAATTGTTTGAGATACCGCTTCTTTGAAATCTTCAACTTTTATACTGTATTGAATTGAAGATGATTCATTAATTGTTGGTAGTTCAGGAAAGTCGTCTGCAATAAATCCATTAATAATCGAGGTATATGTACCGCTTTTAATATGTAAATTATCATTTATAACCTTCAGTTCGACAGATTCTTTGGGCAGGCTAGAGATAAATTCTGACATTAATCGCGCTGGTATTGTAATAGCTCCGGGTTTTTTTATTTTTGCGCCAATATATTCAGTTATCGCAATCTCTAGATTAGTTGCTGCTACAAGTAAGCGGTTTCCGTCAGTCCGAAATAGAATATTACTTAAAATTGGTAATTGTGTTTTTGTGCTAGCAACTCGACCAACAGCCGAAAGTGCACGGTTTAAATTTTCTTGGGTTACAGTTAGTTCCATTATTACTACCTTTCTTATATTTCTTTAATTAGTTTTAATAATAGGTACTGTGGATTATGGGTAAAAGTTTTATTCAACAGATTAATTTTATGGTTCATGTGAGTGAATATAATAGAGGAAAAGTGGGGATAATTAAGTTTATTAAGTTGCATTTGTACCCATCGGATTGTATGTTTTTGTGTTAAGGTTGGTTTTTTGGTGGATACATATTCACCAGTTATACTAACAATAATTCGCAGGTTGTTCACATATTTTACCCAATTTTTATTTACTATATACCAACTACTAACTACTAATTTACGCATATAATTTCTCCCGAATTGAAGCTACTTGTTCACGAATGATGAAGTCGAGTTTTATAGCTTTTTCAATTTTTTCAACAGAGTGAATTGCGGTTGTATGATCTTTGCGACCAAGTTCATTAGCAATTTTAGGAAAACTCAGGTGTAGTTCACTACGCAAAAGGTACATTGCAATTTGACGTGGTACAACAATATATTTATCACGTTTTTCACCACATATCTCATTCAAGTCAATCTGGAAATGCTTTGCGGTACGATCAATAATTTGTTTACTCGACAGATGTTGTGGGCGAGAGTGACGAATATTACCGAGTAACCCTTCAGCAGTTGACACATCTGGCTCAACACCACGCATTTCGGCGTAGGCTAGTAATTGATTTAACGCGCCTTCTAGCTCACGAATATTTGTTTTAATATTTGTGGCTAAATATTCAACTGTATCTTGACTAAGTGTTACACCAGATAATGACGCTTTTATATTCAAGATTGCACAACGGGTTTCAAAATCTGGCATTTGGATATCAATTGCCATACCCATTTCAAATCGACTACGCAAGCGTTCAGTTAATGTTGGGATACTTTTTGGTGGTTTATCGCTACTGATAATAATTTGTTTATTATTCTGATGTAGATGATTAAATGTATGGAAGAATTCCTCTTGGGTTTTCTCTTTACCGGCAATAAATTGCATATCGTCGACGATCAGTACGTCGACATTACGATATTTTTCAGAAAAACCTTTTTTCTTGAATCTAATATAGTCTAAGAATTCGTTTACGAAAGTTTCGGAGCTAATATATAATACTCGCATTTTAGGATCGTTTTTAATAATTTCATTACCAACTGCTTGCATAAGGTGGGTTTTGCCAAGACCTACGCCACCATATATGTAGAGAGGGTTATATTTGATGCCTGGATTTGTAGCTACCGCTCGGCTGGCAGTGTAAGCTAGATCGTTACTAGATCCAACAATAAAATTATCAAACGTATATCGTGGATTTAGCCCACCTACAGTTGTAGGAGCTACTTGCAGGTGGGCTTTTTTAGGTAATATCTCGTCAATAGACTGAGATGACACAGAATCAACTGTTGTTTCACGATTCAGGCGAGTACGCTTGCCAGACGTATTGATTGTGTAGGTGACTTGTTTTGGTTTTATACCGTTTTTTGCGAGAACGGTCTTGATTTGGTCATCAAATTTTACTTCAAATTGTTTCTTTGCGAAGATGTTTGGGACTGATATAACTATGCCACTATCATTCTGATCAACCATTTCAGTATTTTTAAACCACGTCGTGAATGTTGCATGCGAAACTGTTAATTCAATCTCCCCAAGCACACTTTGCCACAACGCGTTATGCATATTTAAATCCTCTTTCAAACACACTTTATTACTAATAACTATACCTAAAGCTAAGGTTTTCCACAACCCATAATATTTATCTGAAAATGGAAGAGGGGATAGAGATGTGAGTTATACACAATTGAAAGCTATATCTGTAAATGTGTGGAGAAACACTATGTTTTTGGGGACAACTTTTCACACCTTGCTAAATAGAGGTAATTTTAGTAGACTAATAAGATATGACAACAAAGCGAACATTCCAACCACATACTATTCACCGTGCTCGCGTACACGGGTTTCGTGCACGCATTGCAACCAAAGCTGGTCGTATTGTTATCAAACGACGTCGCATTAAAGGTCGCGCAAAACTAACAGTCTAACGACGAAGCACTGCAAATAAACTGCAGCGTTTTTTTAAATGTTTGTTTATACTATCTACCACCTACTAAATACCATATACTAATAGATATGATTCCTTTTAATAATCGTTTCCACGGTCATAGTAGTCTTCGTTATGTTTACAAGAATGGGCAAGTTATTCATGCACGCTCGATTACTATCAGATCTGTTGCTAACCCGCATCGCAAAAAATCCCGTGTAGCAGTTATTGTTAGCAAAAAAACAATTAAAAGTGCTGTTAGCCGCAATCGTATTCGTAGACGAGTGTATGAATACATTCATACCAAACTCCCATATTTAAATGGAGTATATGACATCGCGATTATTGTCTCGTCTCGAGATTTACTAACTGCTTCGCATAGTGATCTAGTAGAACAAATCGATCAACTTTTTGACCAATCTGGTATACAAAAAGCTAGTTAAGCCAACTCAGCCTCCCTCCCAACTAATAAACGACAACCTGTTCGCCTTACGCGCTAATAATAAAGTCTAGTTAAACTTTGTATCCTGCGTAACTCGTCTTCGACTCAAACATACTCGGATAGCAAGGTCACCTAGACTTTATTATTCCGGTAAGTCAAAGGGTTATCTTATTATTAGTCGGGATGTAGGCTGCTTGCGCCTATATGAAAGAGTGCTCAACGGGTGACGTTCGGTGGGGCAGCCCCAATATTGTTTATTGCCCAACAATAAAAATATTAGGGGCAAACCGGACGGCAGGACCCGTGAGAAAGGTCATAATTATTTATACAAGCCGTACCAAAAAGAATATAAAACTGTTATAATAAGCCAATAAATATTAGCGCTTTTTGGAGTTTTTAAATTCTTTACTATGTTTAATGCCATTGTTGTTCAACCAATCTTTAACCTACTTTTTGGAATTTATAGCCTTATACCAGGTGGTGATTTTGGTGTTGCACTTGTTATATTTACGATCTTAGTTCGACTGGCAATGTGGCCACTTGTCAAAAAACAACTTCATCAAGTCAAAGCCATGCGGAAATTACAACCAGAGCTTGCCAGAATAAAAGTAGAGACCAAGGGTGACAAGCGACTTGAAAGCATGCGAATGATGGAGTTATACAAAGAACACGGCGTTAGCCCATTTCGTTCAATCGGTATACTACTAATTCAGCTTCCTATTTTTATTGCACTTTACCAAGTCATAAGAATTTTTACTTCACAGCGAGATCAAATAGAGAGTTTCACATATGGATTTTTAAAGGGTATTGGACCAATCAAAGACCTGATTGCAAATCCCGATCATTTCAATCAGACAATGCTTGGTTTTCTTGATTTAACAAAGCAAGCCATTACATCGAACCCATTCACCGTAAATATAGTTCTGCTTATTCTGGCGATTGGCGCAGCGGTAACGCAATATATTATGTCCAAACAGACTACGCCTCAACAGCCGACTAAAAAGAGCTTCAAAGAAATTATGAAAGAAGCAGCCGATGGTAAAAAGTCCGACCAGAGCGAAATGAACGCGGTTGTGATGAATAAAATGATGAAATTTTTGCCGATTATGATGCTCTTTATCATGATTAATTTGCCTGGTGCGTTGGTGCTTTATTATACTGTATCCAATCTTGTTGCAGTTTTGCAACAACATCGTATTCTCAAGGAAGATTCCGAAGAAATGATAGAAATTGCTGATAATGCAACATCCGCTGTCCAGCGGACAGGTAAAAAAGCAACCGCCAAGGCGCGGGCAAAACAAGCCCAAGAAGGAACAATTATTCGCATCAAAGCCAAAGATACAACTCCTTGGAAAAGTAATAAAGGAGAGAAATCATGAACAAAGAAGAATCAATCAAATTTGCGCAAAAGTATCTAGAAGATCTACTATCTTTTTTTGGTGCTAATATAACGGTATCGTCGACTTGTGATGAAGATGTTATTGAATTATCAGTTCCTTCAAACGAATTAAATAGTTTGTTAATTGGTCGTAATGCCGATACTCTTCGTAGTTTGCAATACATTGTCTCGACGGTTCTTCGCAACAAAGAAGCGCTTCTAACGCGTGTCAATATAGACATTGCTGATTACAAAAAACAACGTGCCGAGCACATCGCAGCGCAGGCTCGCGAATGGATTGAAGAAGTCAGACGTACTGGTGATTCACGTATTGTTAGCATGAATGCTGCTGACAGGCGCATCGTCCATCAAGTCGCTAGTGAATATAGCGATATAAAAACCTTTTCAGAGGGTGAAGGTTACGACCGTAAGCTTACGATTGCCCAGGCCAGCTCGTAGTAACTCTACTATCTACTAAGCATAGCGTCTATATAGACGCTATGCGTTTGTTCTGCGGTACGTCGCCATGAATATTTTTTGATTTGTTTATAGCCTTTTTGGATTAAATCATCCCGTAGGTTTTTATTAGTTATTACTTCTTCTATCACTCGCACCATATCGTCCGTATCATTTGGATCGAAATAATATGCAGCATCACCGTAAACCTCTGGTAGACACGTGGTATTGCTGCTAACAACTGGAGCTCCATATCCCATTGCTTCAAGCCCTGGCAAGCCGAAACCTTCCATAAGCGATGGGAACACATAGGCTGAGGTATTAGTATACAGCCAGTCTCGCTGTGAGTCAGGCAAGAAACCTGTAAAGTGAATATTACGATAGTTTTTATCTGTGAAATACTTCTCGTTGATAGTCGCACTAGCATCTTTTTTACCTACAAGAACCAATCCAAGATTGGGGTGTTTCTGTAACAATTTTTGATGGGCATCGCCTAGTCGACGGATGTTTTTGTAATCACTTTGTTGTCCAACATACAAAATAAACTCTTTAAAAGGGTGTTCGTAAGGTGTTAACTCATCGACAAAAATATCGGCCGATAGGGGAGTAATAACAATTTTTTCTGCTGGTACGTTTATAAAATCAAGCAACGATTTTTTTGTAAATTGAGTCGGTACAATAATATATTTGCTAGATTTTATAACGTGTTTAAAAACAAATCTACCAACAAATTGTTTGAAATGAAATATTAGCCAATTTTTATCTGAATTATAAGTCTTTAAGAGCGTCAGGTCATGAATAGTTGTGACATGAGCGCCTTTATAGAACACAGGCTGTTGTGGCATGCAAAAATGTACTAGATCTGGTGATAATTTATCTAAGAATTTCTTTAACCCAATTTGCTCAGCCAATGAGTAATTATCAAAGTCAGCAATTTCGGTTTTAAAATTATCGGCTGTTGGTTTCCAATAATCTTTATCTTTGGCGCGTAGTAGTACTGAATATTTATTAATTTTGTCGATTTCTTGCAAATAATGTAAAAATCGCTCGATATATCGTCCCGTCGAGCTATTAATAGTTCGTGCATCAATGGCAATATGTTTCATGGTTGAATCTTTTTAAAAACAAACTTGCGATATAACAGATAATTCCAGATTAGTGTTGCGGTATTCGCTAGTACTTTACCGATTAACAGTACAATGTAACTGTTAATAGCCCAATGTCCGATTGTCGACTCTGTACTCCAAATAATGACTGGCTGGATAACCCAAAGTCCAAACATGGTAATAATCAAGAAATATACGAATTGCAGGTTAGTGTTCTTGCCACCATCCTTAAATGTGAACTTCTTGTTTGCAAAAAAACTAAATATTAATGCTGCTGAAGTTGATAAAAAGTTACTAGCAATCGAAGGTAAACCTAGTGCGACTAATATAAACAAAATAACAAAATCGATTGCGGTATTAAATCCGCCAACGACTGCAAACCGCAACTTTTCAGCGTGTTTTTTTATCAGTCTTTTCACCGTGATACTCCTCAACAAAATAGAGCGGTCGTCGTTTGGTCTCATTAAATATGCGACCGATATATTCACCGATAATACCTAGCGACATTAGTTGTATTCCACCGAGGAATAATATAACAGCCATTAATGACGGATACCCCGCTACTGGATCACCAAATAGTGTTGTTTTTACAATAACTACAATGATAAATATGAACGCAATAAATGAAACGATTAAACCTAAAATTGAAGATATACGAAGGGGCATAGTTGTAAATGACGTAATTCCGTCTATAGCAAAATTAAATAATTTTAAATAATTCCATTTACTTTTACCAGCTATGCGTGGGTCACGACTATAAGTAATTTCTTTCTTTTTATAACCTATCCAGCTGAACATTCCCTTGGTATATCGCTGTGATTCACGGATCTGTTTTAACGCCTCGACGCAGCGACGATCTAGTAGACGGAAGTCGCCAGTATCTATTTGGATTGGGATTTCAGTAGATTTTTGCAAAATTTTATAAAACCACTGCGAACTAGCCTTTTTTAACCACGTTTCACCGTCACGGCTATTACGTTTGGCATACACGTCATCATAACCCTCTTCCCAATACTTGATCATTTTAGAGATGAGCTCGGGTGGATCCTGCAAATCTGCATCGATAATTACTGTTGCATCACCAGTCACATGGTCCAGACCAGCAATCATGCCGATTTCTTTGCCAAAGTGTCGCGATAGATCAACATAGGCAATACGATTATCTTTTTCGGCATAATCTTTAATAATTTCTAGGGTTTTATCGCGGCTACCATCGTTGACGAATAAAAACTCAAAATCATATGATTTATTGTTATTGGCTAATTTTCCAAGTCGTTGGTAAAGCGACTCCAAAGCACCTTCTTCGTTATACGCAGGTATTAAAATACTAATCTTTTTCATTACTATAGTATATCCTAAACTGGTAGTTGATAGGTAGTAGATTGTTAATAACAAAAGTGTCACAAAATAACACCGTAAGAGGACGTTCCTCTAGAAGGATAAATTTAAAGCCTAGATTTAGATTCAACAAAATCAACGATTGTTTGATGAATTTTTATTTTAGGCTCCCAACCAAGCTCATCTTTTAAGCGAGAATTGTCACCGACAATATTTTTGGCATCAGTTGGTCGAATAAGAGACTGGTCAATTTCACACTTAATGCCATTTAATCCCATTGCGTTTTTAAGCTCAGTAAATATTTCTATTCCAGATAAACTCTTGCCAGAACAAATATTATATACATTATGGCTTAGTTTTTTAGCGAGGGCAATTATGCAATATGCTCGAACGATGTCTCTTACGTCTGTATAATCACGACAAGTTTCAATATTACCAGTAATTATTTTATATTCGCCTTTTTTAAGAGAGGAAAGCCGGTTATACAAATCGGGCAAAAGAAAACCTTGGCCTTGACTCGGTCCTATATGGTTGAAGGGACGAGCGACCACCCAATCCCAATCTTGGTCACGATTACAATAATATTCTGCTTGATGTTCATTACTTATCTTACTGACAGCGTAGGGCGAAAAAATTCCGATTTTGCCAATCTCATTAATCGGCATTGGCTGATTTGGATCATATATAGAACCACTACTAACTATAACAACGCGCGGTTTTTTATCTTGTTTTTTGTAATATTCACCGATACTGGTAACCATAGAAGTGTTGGCATTAATATATTTTTGAGGTTCGTCGAAAGAAGGTCCAATTGCCGCTAGCCCAGCAAGGTGAATAATTGCTTTGACATGTGGTATTTCTGGCCATTCTTTTGTTAAATCAGCTTGATAGTATTCATTTACGACACCAGAAATCTCGGCATTAGGTTTTGGTCCTAAATCAATTCCAATAACAGATAATCCAGCATTACCCAATTCCTGAGCTAAATGATTCCCAACAAAGCCATTTACTCCGGAAATGGCCACTTTCTCTTTTTCCATTAATATATTATAACATCAATTTATACTATTTCTCATCAGTGAAAAATCTTCGTAATTTTCGGAGACCAGTTTGATCGGGCGGTAAATCATTCCATAGAATACTTTTAATATATTTTGTCGATACTTGCCTATTTTTTTGGATTTTTCGACGTTCGCCTATTTTTTTGAATCCTAATACAAAACTCATCCAAGCGCCTTTTATAGCGGACACACCGTTACCTTTGGCTATTGCGTTAAAAAACATCATTGTGTAGGCAAAATAGAACCTGATACCAACAGAGAACAATAAACCACCAGGGACATCTTTTAAGAATAATAATGGTAAATTTTTGAACGTTTGATAAACGGCAAAACCAGGTATTTTTTTGCTAGTTACACCTTGTTTATGATAAGCAATGGCATCGGATGAATATGTTGCTTTCCAGCCTGCTAGTTGAGCTCGAAAGCTAATGTCTACATCTTCGTAATAGGCAAAGAAATCTTCGTCAAATAAGCCAATATTTTTTAACATCTCGGTTTTATATAAACTAGCACCACCAGTTGCTCCAAATACCAATCCATCTTTGCATGCTTCTATTCGTCCGTCACCACGATTGCGCGGGAAAGGTAATCCCCAGACTGAATACCAATCACCTGTGCTATCAATTGTTCTGCCGTCTTCGTCCAGCAGCAGTCCAGTACTAATGCCAATTTCTTTTGATTGGATTACATCAACTAGATTTTTTAGCCAGTTTTTATCAGCTATAGCGTCATTATTAAATAATGCTACATATTCAAAATCCTTTTTCAGCGCCCACTTTATACCTGTATTTACTCCACCTGCAAATCCGAGATTTTTGTGACTATAAATCACCTCAACAATCTCACTATGTTTCGCCTGATATTTATCTAATAACTCTCGTGAATTATCAGTTGAACCGTTATCAATAACTATAATGTGGAAAAGTCTATAATTTTGTGACGAGAGAGAATCTAGGCACTTTAAAGTGTCATTGATTTCGTTCCAATTCAATACAACAATAGCAACTCTTTTCATATGTCTGCATCTATCTTATAACAAAAGCCGGTGAGCGAATAATAATACATCTATATGTTTTTTATTCTGAGCAGCGAATTGTTATATCAATCTGATATAATTAATCACAGACTTATGAAACTATCTAATATTTTTAGTAGGCGGAATCGTATTCTGCTGCGAGAGCTCGTTGCTACTGATTTTAAACTCCGTTATCAAGGTTCAGTACTTGGGTATGCCTGGTCTATCCTAAAACCTTTGTTTCTTTTTGCAATTATGTATGTCGTCTTTGGCATGCTGATTAAATTAGGTTCGGTTGAACATTATTCTGTATATCTTTTGTTTGGTATTGTCTTGTGGACTTTCTTTGCCGAAGCTACTAACCAAGGGTTATCCTCCATTGTTTCTAGAGGTAGTGTAATACGTAAAGTTAGTTTTCCTAAATACATTATAGTCTTATCTACTACGATATCGGCTTTTGTAAATCTAACACTTAATTTGGCTATTGTCGCAATCTTTATGTTAATAAACGGCGTGCGTCTTCATATGTCTGCCTTTATGTTGCCATTATATATAATTGAAATTTATGCTCTAGCCCTTGGTTTGGCGTCCTTACTATCGGCACTTAATGTAAAATATCGTGATACAAGTCATATATGGGAAATAATTATGCAAGCTGCGTTTTATGCAACCCCAATTATTTATCCATTGTCTCTGGTTATAGATAAAAGCGAGATAGCGGCAAAATTTTTGATGATGAATCCAATAGCTCAAGCTATTCAGGGTGCTAGATATAGTTTAATTACGCACGATACTGTTACCGTAGGTAGTTTATTCAAAAACGGTTGGTATGTTTTGATACCACTGGGTGTAGTCATCATAATTTTTATTATAGGAACGTCTTATTTCAAGAAAAATTCCAAATATTTTGCGGAGAATGTGTAAGATGTCAAATCAAGAATCAGCGATTATCGTTAAAAATTTATACAAGAGTTTTAGATTACCTCATGAGCAACATAGTGGTGTTAAGCAACTTCTATTAAATTTTGCTAGGGGTAGAAAAGGCTATGAAGTTCAGAAAGTGCTTGATGATGTATCTTTTGAAATAAAAAAAGGCGAGTTCTTTGGCATTGTTGGTCGCAACGGAAGCGGTAAAAGTACGCTTTTAAAGATTCTTGCAGGTATCTATGTACCAGATAGAGGTCTTGTTCAGATAAAGGGTAGTCTTACTCCGTTTATTGAGCTTGGTGTTGGCTTTAATCCAGAACTTACAGGTCGTGAGAACGTTTTTTTAAACGGTGCTTTATTAGGATTTAGTCGATCTGAGATGGAGTCAATGTATGACACAATTGTTGAATTTGCTGAAATAGAAAATTTCATGGACCAAAAATTGAAAAATTATTCCTCGGGTATGCAAGTTCGACTAGCATTTTCGATCGCAATTAGAGCTAATACGCCAATACTTTTAATTGACGAGGTTCTAGCTGTAGGAGACAGCGAATTCCAGGGAAAATGTTATGCCGAATTCAGAAAAATGAAGGAGGAGGGTCGCACAATAGTTTTTGTGACTCATGATATGTCAGCTGTTGAAAAATTTTGCGATCGTGTACTTGTATTAAAATCGGGGAAAATCGAAGGAATCCATAGGCCTAATCGTGCGGCAGCCATTTATCAAAGGATGAATGTCAGTAACGAGAAGATTCAAAAATCAGTTGGCTCAAAACGGTGGGGTACTGGCGAAATAAGTGTCGTGAAAGTTAAAATCCACGACGATAAATCTGAACAGAATCCAGACAATGTTGTTAACCAAGGTAGTGAAATAACATTTAAAATTAAACTAAAGAATATAGACAAACCCAGATCTATCGTGGTTGGGTTAGCATTTAAGGATATTTTTGGCGTCAATCTAGCTGGCCCTAATAGTAAAAAAGTTGTTTTAGATAGTTCTTCTGACGTTATTTACAAAATACCTAAATTATCATTCGTACCAGGAGTATATATATTGACTGTAGCTATATATGATAAAAATGTAGAAGTTGAATATGATCATGTCGAGGAAGCGGCTAGGTTTACAGTTGTGAATGAGGGCCAAGAGCAATACGGTAAAATAGCATTATTTGGTGAATGGAAACAATCATAATGACAAATAATGATACAAAAAACGACTTAGCAACCAAGTTGTCTTTTGACCAATTCTCTCGTCAGAAAATAGTCTCTTATCTAATTGACGAAGCATTCAGAAATAAAAATGATAAAAAGAATTTCAAAATTA
>Ga0247842_10003178_pt1 | contig 22727 bp, 20 predicted proteins | sample LaCruzMarch2015__3_FD_192411 | JGI IMG/M metagenome (GOLD analysis project Ga0247842, IMG submission 192411) | Freshwater microbial communities from meromictic Lake La Cruz, Castile-La Mancha, Spain - LaCruzMarch2015_19m | ecosystem: Environmental > Aquatic > Freshwater > Lake | place: Spain...
CTCGGACGTGGCGGGAAAGGCGACCCGATGATTATGGAAATTGACCATGGTCTGCGGCACGTCGCGCAGCACCCGCCCACCATCCAGGGCCATGCCGAAGACCCGCTTTTCGGTGCGCTCCACACGCAGCGCCGCGAACAGCTCCGGCGGGGTGGTGCTCCTGTTCTCCTTGAGATAACCGCGGACCTCGGGGCTGGACGACAGAACTTCCAACAGGTGATTGGGTCCAACGAACATGGCACGCAGCCGCGGGTCGGCCGAGAAGCGGCGCCGATCGAAGGTGATGGCCGGCGGAAAAATGTCCGCGTTCGCGGCGATATACTCAAGCGCGCTTTCCACTGGTCGTGCCAGGATGCGCTGGTAGTGGGGGACCGCGCGCAGTCGCGGGTCCGTGCCGTCGATCACGCGATCCACCGCCGTGCTGATGGTGGCGGATCCGACCGCCCCGATCTGCCGCGACGGCGGCGCGAAGAGTGAATGCAGAAAATGCAACACGATCGAGTCCTCTGGTAGTGTCTTCAGTCGTTGTTCTTGATCAGCAGAGCCTTGGCCGGCCCGCGGGGACGGGGACAACAGGAAACACAATCGGTAATCGCTGATGAATCAGGGAGATCAGGCCAGTGCGCGGGGCCGCGCACCAGCGAGAAGAACCTTGCCCCAGCTTGGCTTTTAGCAGATGGGGCCGCACCGATCAAGCTGGAAAATCTGAATCTGCGGTCCGCGGACGGCACTCGGCGCGCGTGAGAGCCGCTGCCTTGGAGCATTCGTGCGGCGCCGCACGGTCATCCCGCACGCCTTTCGTTCTGCAAACCAACGGCTCGATTGGCCTGCTGACCGCTCAGCCGGGCATCACGGCAGCGGCCGCAACACCAGCAGCCCCTGCGTTCCCTCAGTCGTGGGTCCGTGCCAGGGCCAGGGGTGCGAGCCGCCGTGCAGCCAGTCGTGGAGTTGGTCGGTACGGTAGGGCGACAACCGATGACCGGACTGGCCAAGCGGCAGGGTGCCGCGGGTCTGCGACCAGTTGCCTGGGACCTGGACCACGCGCATGGACGGTGCGATCAGGACGTGACGCGGATCGGCGGGCGCGCTTTGCATCAGGTCTAGTGTATCGGCCGCGCCGCCGACGCCGATGGGTCCGACATCGAACAGCCGACCGAGCAGCGGCTGCGCGTGGAAGGCATGGGGCAGGGTCAGGGTCCGCAGCCGGTCGAGGCGCTGGTCCCGCGCCTTGGGTAGGGCTGTTACCAGCTCGGCCGCGGCCGTGCGCAGGGCGCGCGCCCAGATGTGGGCCGGCGTCTCGGTGTCCGGCGTGGTCACGTCGTCCCAGAAGCTGGACTCACCGGTGCTCAGGGTTTCCTGCAACGAATTATAAGTCGGATTCGCCAGCGACATCAGGACCGCCAGGTCCGCCTCACCCAACTCGTCGCCATAGAGCGCCCGCCAGAGCGCGGGTTCCAGCAAGGCATAGAAGGCCGCGGCACGGCTCGCCCCGTCCATGACGCCGTCCCAGCCGAGCAGGTCGCGCTCCGCGATCATCCAGGCCTCGGGGTCCGCGGCACGCAGCGCCGATTCATCGCGCCGTAGGGCCTGCTGGGTCAACAGGGCCTGGCGACTCAGGCGATCGGTCTGGATGGCGGCCATCGCCGCGGGGGTCAAGGGGCCGGATGCGTCGAGGCGCCGCGTGATGCGCTGGGCGCGGTAGGGCGCCATCCACGAATGACTGACATTGACCGGGTGGTCGACCGGGATCGTGCGGTTGTTGGCCGTGACCAGCGCGGCCCCGGCCGGCGCGGTCTGCCCGGGGTTGCGCCATGGCGCCACCGTGCCGTCCCACCCGTAATCCGTGATCCAGCCGGGGGCCGGAAAGAGCCCGGTGCCTTTGCGGCGTTGCGGCAGCAGTCCGGTTACTTGCCAGGCGATGTCCCCCTCGCGGTGGGCGAGCATCAGATTCTGCGCGACCGCATAAAAGCCCAGCGCGGCGCGGCGGGCCTCGGCCAGGGTGCGCGCCCGGTTCAATCCGACCAGCGCGGCGAAGCTGCGGTCCGGCGGGTCGGTGATCTGACTCAGCGCGATCAGATAGGGGCCGGCGACGGACGGCTGCAATGCGCTCCGTGCCCCGTCCGCGGCGTCCGGGACAGGCGCGAGCAGGTCGTTCAGGATGACCCCATGACGGGTGCTGCGCACGACCAGGTCCACCGGCGGCGCATCCTTGACCATGATGCGCTGCACCCGGGCGGTGATGGCCTCAGGCGCATGCCCGGCCCGTTCCACCTCCGTGCCGTCCGCGGTGGGCCGTTCGAGGAACAGGTCCTGGGTGTCGGCGATGGCGCTGGTGAGGCCCCAGCCCAGATCGGCGTTGTGGCCGATCAATACCAGCGGCACCCCGGGCAGCGCCAGACCGGCGACATGCAGGTCGGGGCCATACAGCTCCAGTTCGTACCAGGTCCCGGGCACCGATGGGGGCAGGTGGGGGTCGTTGGCAAGCAGGGCCGCGCCATCGGCGGTGCGCGGTCCGGTGACCACCCAGGCGTTGCTGGCCGGACTGGGTGTCGGCAGGCCGAAACGCGCCGGCAGGTCCAGGAGGTCGGCCAGCGCGGTCGCCGTCGCGGCGGTGGCACTGCCCAGGTCGCCGGGCCGCTCCAGCAGTTCAGGCGGCAGCGGCGGGGCGGGCACTCCTTCATCGGTGGGAAAGAGTTCGCGCGCGCGGGCCGCGCCGAGACGGGCCGCCATCCGCAGAAAAGTCAATTCCTCCTTGAGGTTGAACGATTGAGTCCAGGCCATGTAAGCGCCGACCAGCAGACTGTCCTCCGGCCGCCAGGGCACCGGCTCGAAGTCGGCAAGCAGATATTCGACCGGCAGCCGCTCCAGCGCCTGGGCACGGTAAGCGTTGACCCCGGCCGCATAGGCCGCGAGCATGGCGCGCTCGGGTGCCTCCAATTCAGCATAGGCACGGCGGGCGGCGGCATTGAGACCCAAGGTGCGGAAGAACCGGTCCGCGTCCAGGGCATCCGCCCCGAAGACCTCGGCCAAGCGCCCGTCGGCGAGCCGACGCATCAGATCCATCTGCCACATCCGCTCACTGGCCACGACGAACCCCTGGCCGAACAGCAGGTCGGGCAGCGAATCCGCCTGGATGGTCGGCACCGCGTGCGGTCCCCAGCGGACGCGCACCGGAGCCGTCAGCCCGGCGACCCTGAGCTCACCGGCGTAGGCCGGCTCCGCGCGTTTGGTGATCCACAGGAGGACTCCGGCGACCCCCAGGCCGAGGGCCAGCAGGATTGCCAGGAGGACGGTCAGGATACGGCGGAGCATGTAGACACTCCATGAATCACACGTCAGAAATAAGTTAAACAACGACAACGTCAATCACCGTGCGGGCGGACGGTTGATTCTCCGCCCGCCAGACCGACTTTAACATCCATGCGGGATCGTCCGCGCGGATCATCGCACCCAACCATTGCAGCACGAGGTGACCCTGATGATCAAACCGGGCTATACACAATTGAAATGGGCGTTGTCGGCGTTCTCCGCCACGGCGGCGACCCTGTTCGTCCTGACGCTGGAGGGACACCGCTGACCGTCACCCGCCCCACGGCGCCGGGATGGTCCGACCGCCCCGGCGCCGCCGACACCCGATGTCCACCGAGAGTACCGATGCCACAAAGTGAATTGAGACCCGTCGTCTTCTACGATGGCGGTTGCCCCCTGTGCCGCCGCGAGATCGCCCATTACCAAGCGCTGGACCGCGTGGGCGCGGTCGACTGGGCCGACTTGCTGAAAGCCCCCGAGCGGTTGCAGCAGGCCGGCATCAGCACCACCGAGGCCATGGCCCGGCTGCATGTGCTCGACACCAATGGGGCTCTGGTGACCGGCGTCCTGGGATTCGTCACCCTGTGGCGCCGCCTGCCGTATTACCGGCACCTGGCCCGTTTGGTCACCGGTCTGCGACTGGTCGGCCCGCTCGACTGGGCCTATCGCCGGTTCGCCGCCCGGCGCTTCAAGCACCGCTGCGCCGACGGCATCTGCGCGAACGGTTAAACTAGCGCGACGACACCATTCCGCTGAACGCACCCCGCCCGCCGGCCAGGTGCCAGCCGTACTGAGCCGGAGCCCCCATGACCACCCGCGCATTCGACGTCATCGTGATCGGCACCGGCCCGGCCGGCGAAGGCGCCGCCATGAAACTGGCCAAGGCCGGCCGCCATGTGGCCATCGTGGAAGCCCACAACGCCGTCGGCGGCGGCTGTACCCATTGGGGCACGATCCCCAGCAAGGCGCTGCGCCACTCCATTCAGATGTTGGCGGACTACCGGCGTAACCCGATCTTCCAGCACACCCGCGACCAGATCCAGGTGGACTTTCCCGACCTGCTGCGCGCGGCCGACGGGGTCATCAACGAACAGGTGCGCACCCGCTACCGCTTCTACCAGCGCAACCGGGTGGAGGTCATCTTCGGTCACGCCCGGTTCCGCAGTCCGGATCGGATCGAGGTCCAGCGCCCCGGCGGCGCCGCCCAAGAGTTGACCGCCAGCCATTTCGTGATTGCCACCGGCTCTCGCCCCTACCATCCGCCGGACGTGGATTTCAGCCACCCGCGGGTGCTCGACAGCGACAGCGTGCTGGCCCTGGCCCACACGCCGCGCTCGATGACGATCTATGGGGCCGGCGTCATCGGATGCGAGTATGCGTCGATTCTGAGCAACCTGGACGTGAAGGTGAACCTGGTCAACACCCGCGACCGGCTGCTGTCGTTCCTCGACGACGAGATCACGGATGCACTGTCCTATCACCTGCGCCAGGGCGGTGTCGTCATCCGCAACGACGAGACCTATGATCGGGTCGAGGCGCAGGACGATGGGGTCGTCTTGACCTGCAAGTCCGGCAAGAAATTCAAGAGCGACTGCCTGCTCTGGGCCAACGGCCGCACCGGCAACACCCATGACCTGGGTCTGGAAGCCATCGGCCTGACGCCCAACCGGCGCGGCCAACTCGATCTCAATCGCAGCTACCAGACCGCCCTGCCGCACATCTACGGGGTCGGCGACGTGGCCGGTTCGCCGGCGCTGGCCAGCGCCAGCTATGATCAGGGGCGTTTCGTCGGTGCCCACATCGCCGACGGCGAGTGCGACTGGTCACTGATCGAAGAGTTTCCCACCGGCATTTACACCGTGCCCGAAATCTCGTCGATCGGCCGCACCGAGCGCGAACTCACCGCTCAGCAAATCCCCTACGAGGTTGCCCAGGCCGACTTCAAGTCCATCGCCCGCGCCCAGATCACCGGCCACACCGTGGGCATGCTCAAGCTCCTGTTCCATCGCGAGACCTTGGAAATCCTGGGCATCCATTGCTTCGGCGAACAAGCCGCGGAGATCATCCACATCGGCCAGGCGATCATGTCCCAACCGGGTGCCGCCAACAGTATCCGCTATTTCACCGAGACCACCTTCAACTACCCGACCATGGCCGAGGCGTACCGCGTGGCGGCGTTGAATGGGTTGAATCGGTTGTTTTGAGCGCCGAAGACGTCGCCCGGGACAGTCAAGGCGTGACGGTTCGGCGTCCGACTTCGGTTGACAAGCGCCAAACCTCCTGATGATCGGCCGGCGTTCTCGCCAACTCGCCGGTTACTGATGTCCGTCCTGTATGGTGTGGAGGGCCAGCTTCAACCTACTGACGCTAAAGCAACAATTCATCGAGTTTGCCGATCAGTCAGCGCCTGCTCCCCGGTGGCGATCCCGCACGTTGCCGTGCCGCTGACGTATTCGGGGAATTTATCTATTGCTAAGTTAGTAAGTTCTTATATACTGAATACTCACCTGGGACGGTTGGGCCTGAGCGGTCGCCGTGGGCCGTCAACAATGAGGCAATGATGTTCAAGCCCGCACTGGCGGTCATGTTCGGCTTGGTCTGCGCGGCGGCTGCTGCCGCGGAGTTGAGCGTCCTCGGGTCCGCTGGAAACCGCGGGGATGATGGTGCGCGTGCGGTTTCGGGCCGTACCGACGCGGGTCCGGCAGCCGCGACCGAGACCGATCGTCAGCAGTTTGCCCAGATTCCCGCCAGCAATGACGCGTATGGCTGGCGCTATCCATACGCCTTTCCGACTCAGGCGCCGGTGATGGCAGGCCATGCCGCCACCCCACCCGCGGCAGTCGTCCGAAGTCGGCGGTGAAGCGCGATCGGGTCCTCTGCCCCAGGGAACCGGCCCCGGGGAGACAGGTTAGGTGGAGCGCCTGAAAATCTTAACCCCTTTTATTCTCAGCTCGAGAAGGTACTTCAAAAATGAATAAGATAGTTCAAGCTGCCTTGGTCATCGCCCTCGCCGTTGCCGCCTCCTCGGCCGGCGCCTGGTATGGCGCCCCCAATCAGGCCGGCGACATGACCGATCAGCAGCAACAGGCCGCCGCCAACCAGCAGCGGGCTTTCGAGAAGCAACAGCAGGCCTTCCTCGAACAGCGCCAGGCGATGGCGGCCCAACGTGCCAAGGCCGCGGAGCAGGCCATGGCGGCGCGGCGCCAGTTCGCCGAGCAGCAGGCCGCCCGCTTCAAGGATGCACCGCGGCCAGCCCCGGCCATGGACCCCCGGCTCGGCAACGTCGCCGCGCCGGCTTGGGGCGGCCACGGGTTCCCGGCCAGGCCGGAGCCGCGCCGCTTCGAGCGCCCGGCGATGCCTGAGTTCGCGATGCCCGATTTCCCGGCCATGCCCGAAATGCCGGCCTTCGAGCGCCCGGCGATGCCTGAATTCACGATGCCCGAGATGCCGGCCTTCGAGCGTTCCGCCATGCCCGCGTTCGTCGGCAACCGCGGCCCGGTACTGGATGCCCATCGCGCGCAGGCCCGACAGGAAATGGCGGCGCGCCGCAATGCAATGAAGGAGCAGAGTGACCGTCGCCGCGCGGCGCATGGCTTCGGCCCGCGTCCGGTCGGCCCCGGCGCCGGCATGGGTTGCGCCCCGGTCGCTGCGCCCCAGGCCGCCGCGCCTGTCGCGGCCAATCCGACCACGGTCGCCGCGGTTCCGACCAACCAGTAAGGTTTCGCCACGGCGGCATCCGCCGTCGCCGACTAAAATGGCCCCGCCGCTGCCGCGTCGGGGCCTTATCTTTTTGCCTGAACAGGGCAATGAGCACAACGACAACGATTGTGTTCGCGTGATCACCAGCGGCCCACCTGAGGCTTCCATGCAGGTTCGTCCATCGCTGTTCCTGACGCTGGGGTTACTCTCCGGGTTGACGCCCTTTGCGATCGATATGTATCTGCCGAGCCTGCCGGCCATCGCGCGCGATCTGGGCTCGACTATGGAGTTGGCGCAACTGAGCGTGACCGTCTATCTGGGGGTCTTCGCCCTGTCGCAGTTGTTTCTGGGGCCGCTGTCGGATGTGCTCGGCCGGCGGGCGACCATCGGCGGCGGTCTGGCGCTGTTCTGCGTCGGGGCGTTGGGCTGCGCGCTGGCCGATGAGATGGCGCTCTTGCTGGCGGCGCGTGCGCTCCAGGCGCTGGGCGGAGCGGCGATCGCGGTGACTGTGCCGGCGCTGGTGCGCGATCTGTTCGAGCGCGACCAGTATGCGCGTGTGATGAGCCTGGTGATGTTGGTCACGGCGCTGGCGCCGCTCTTGGCGCCGACGATCGGCGGAGTCATCGTGGGCTACGCGAGTTGGCACTGGGTCTTCGCCGTGGTGCTTGCTATCGCGTTGGCGGCGAGCGCGCTCTTTTTCCGGCTGATTCCCGAGACCCTGCCCAGGGCGCGCCGCCACCCGCCCGAGCTGCAACGCGTCCTGCGCAACTATCTCTTGCTCGCGCGCCATCGGGTGGGGATGGGCTACCTGCTCACCGGCGCCTGCTCGTTCGGCGGGATGATGACGTACATCGTCAGCTCACCGTTCGTCTATATCGAACTGCACGGGGTACCGACCGCCTGGTTCGGGGTTTACTTCGGTGCGAACGTCGGGCTGGCCATCCTGGTGACCAGTGTCAACGCCCGGTTGGTCACGCGGCTGGGGGCGCAACGCCTGCTGCGCTGGGGGCTGGGGGTGCAGGTCGGCGCCGCGTCGCTGCTGTGCGCACTCGCGCTTTGGGGAGCGCCCCCGCTGTGGGCGATCGTGCTCGCGACCCTGGCCTATCTGGGTATGGCGGGGGTGGTGCTCGGCAACTCCATGGCCGGATTCATGGCGCACTTCCCGCGGATGGCCGGCACGGCGTCGGCCTTCTCGGGAGCGGCACGCTTCGGCCTGGGCGCGGCGGTCGGGTCACTGGTCAGCCTGGCCCATAACGGCACCGCGGTGCCCATGCTGCTCGGGATGGCGCTCTGCGGGCTGGCCGCGGGCGCGAGCTATCGACTGTGGTGCTGCGCCGGGTCGGCGGCCGCCGACTCGGCTTGAATTGCCCGCCCCTGATCGAAATAGCGTTGCAGGAAGGTGTCGAAGTCCAGGTCGTCGGCCGCCTCGATTTCGCTCCGGCGGCAGACGGACTCCGCGGCCAGGTCGCGGAACAGGGCCTCCCGCTCCGGGCTCAGGGTGCGCCCCTCGAGGGCGTCGCGATGGGCGGCGGAGACCCGCCGGGCGAACGCGAAGAATCCTTCGCCGTTCGCCCGCATTTCGGCCAACATGCGTGCCGAGGGAGTCGCATCGGGGTCACGCACTTTCTCGCGCTGGGCCAGCAGGCTCAGGCCGCGTGGACCCTCGGCCGCGCCGTCGAGCAGCGCGGCGACCGGGCCCATGGCGTCCAGGATCTCGCCCGCCCACTGCCGCAGTTCCACTGCCTGACCGTCCCGGTTCAGCGTGAGCCCGGGTTGACGCCCGCGATGGGCAGTGACGACCTGGTTGTCATCGATCGCCCGCCGCTCGGTGGCGCCAATGCGCGGACTGTCCGCCAGCAGGCAATAGAGCATCAGGGTTTCCAGGACCAGGAGCTGCTCGGCGCCCACCCCGATAGGCTCATAGGCGTTCACATCCAGTGAGCGCAACTCGACATAGCGGACACCGCGCCGCCGCAGGGCCAGGGTCGGCTTTTCCAGCCAGTCGATGATCTGTTTGGGCCTGACGGTACTGTAGTACTCGTTCTCGATCTGCAGGACTGCCGCGCTCAGCTGCTCGTAGCGCCCGCCGACCTTGACCCCGATCTGTTCATACTGCGGGCAGGGCGTCTCGATCGCCCAGGTGAGGCTGCGAATGTAGGCATCCAGGCTGTCGTAGCTGGCCTTCATGCCGGTGCCCTGTTCTTTCTGGTTCTGGTACCCGATGTCTCCCATGCGTAACGAGGTCGCATAGGGGTCGTAGAAGGTCTGGGCATCGAACGGGATCAGGTTGGTCTCCCGGCCCTGGAGAAAGCTGCCGCACACCGCCGGCGAGGCGCCGAACAGATAGGGGACCAGCCAGCCGATGCGCTGGAGGTTGCGGATCATGGCGATATAGGACTCGGAGCGGAATGACCCCAGCGGACCGGTGTCGCCTTCCTGATCCTGATAGAGACGCCAGAAGTCGTCGCCGAAGGAGAAGTTGAAATGCACCCCGGCGATCACCTGCATGGTGCGCCCGTAGCGGTTACCCAGGCCGCGCCGGTAGACCGTTTTCATGGTCGCGGCATTGGATGACCCGTAGCGGGCCAAGGGAATCTTGCTCTCCCCCGCGATCACGCACGGCATGCTTGTGCCCCACAGCAGCTCATCACCCAGGTGCCGGTAGACCAGCGTATGGATATCGGCCAGGAAATCGAGCACCGCCTGATGGTCACCCAGGGCCGGGGTGACCAACTCGATCAGTGCCTCGGAGAAATCGGTGGTGATGTGCGGATGGGTCAATGGCGACCCCAGCGCGCCGGGGTGCGGGGTTGCCGCGATCTGTCCCGCGGGTGAGACCCGCAGGGACTCCTTTTCCAGCCCGATCCGATTGCCGGCGAAGCAATCGAGCGGGCGGGCGGGCTCCAGCGCCCGCAGGCGCCGGTCGAAGGTTGCTGAAAGCGAATCCATGGGTCAGTCCCGGTCGGTGATGGCTCAGTGACTCATGGCCGCCCGAGGCCGGTTGGCACTTTCGAGCAGAATCCCGTCGGCCAGGATGCGCGCTGCTTCTTCAGCCTGAATGCGGCCGATGGCATCGCGTTGCGCGTCAAGCGCATCCTCGTCGATCTGGTCTGCATCCTCATCCACCGGTTTGATCCCGCGGGCGCGCAGGAAGCGGTCCTGTTCATCCTTGAACGCCGCCTGCCGCGCCTTGTCCGCGGCGCGCCGCTCGGCTTCGCGCAGCGATAACTGGGTTTCGTCCTTGACTTCACGTACCACCTGGCTGCGCCGTTCCAGCATCTTGAACCCCGGGTCCTGGCTGATCCGCTGCACCGACTGGCGGGTCAGCGCGCCGGCATCGGTGGTCCCGACGCGGCGGTAGTCGGCCGCGTCGATACGCGCCCAAGGCAGCGGGTTGTCGAGTGCCCGCTCGCCGTGATCGGTGGCGTCGTCCTTGGATGGGAAATGCACGTCCGGCTCCACGCCCTTCAATTGCGTGCTGCCGCCGCTCACCCGGAAAAACTCGGCCATCGTCAGCCGCAGCCGACCCAGGTCGGCCTGATCGCCGGGCACGTAGCGGTTGAGATCCACCAGTGTCTGCACCGTGCCCTTACCAAAGGTCGGCTCGCCGATGACCAGACCGCGGCCGTAGTCCTGGATGGCACCGGCGAAGATCTCGGAGGCTGAGGCGCTGTCCCGGTCCACCAACACGGCCAGGGGTCCGGAATAGGCCACCCCCGGGTCCGAATCGCGTTCGACCTCAACCTTGCCGAACGCGTCTTTGACCTGCACCACCGGACCGGTGTCGATGAAGAGTCCGGTCAGGGAGGTCGCCTCCGCCAGTGAGCCGCCGCCGTTACCGCGCAGGTCGATCACGATCCCATCCACGTTCTGCGCTGCCAGCTTCTTGAGCAGTTCGCGCACATCGCGGGTGGTGCTGCGGAAATCGCGCTTGCCCTCGCTCTCGGCCTCGAAGTCACGATAGAAGGCCGGCAGCTCGATCACTCCGATCTTGAGCCCGGGCGCATTGGGCAGTTGCTCAATGAGATAGTCCTTGGCGGCTTGATCTTCGAGCTTGATCTCGTTGCGGACCAGGGGGACCTCACGGGTCTTGCCGTCGCTGGCGCCTGATTCGGGCAGCAATTGCAGTCGCACCACGGAACCCTTGGGGCCGCGGATCTTGTCCACCACATCCTGCAGCCGCCAGCCGACCACGTCCTCGATCTTCCCATCCAGCCCCTGGCCGACCCCCAGGATGCGGTCTCCCGATGACACCTGACCGGAATCGCGCGCGGGACCGCCGGGAATCGTCCGCTGGATGACCGTGAACTCGTTATCCGAACGCAAGACCGCGCCGATGCCCTCCAGCGAAAGTTTCATGCTGATGTCGAAATTCTCCGAGGTGGCCGGTGACATATAGCTGGTGTGCGGCTCCAGGGTCTCGGTGTAGGCATTCATGAAGGCCTGGAACACGTCGTCACCGGTGAATTGCTGCACCCGCCGGGCCAGGCCGTCGTAGCGCTGCCGCAGTCGCTCGCGGATATCCGCATCCGTCTTGCCGGCGATGCGCAGGCTCAGGAAGTCGTTCTTGACCCGCAGCCGCCAGATTTCGTCCAGTTCCTTGTCGGTCTTGGCCCAGGGCGCCTTTTCACGGTCGAACGCATAGGATTCGGCGACGTTGAAATCGAAATCACTGCTCAACAACGTCAGGGCATAGGCCACCCGCTCATCCACCCGCATGCGGTAGACCCGAAAAATGTCGAAGGCGCTATCCAGTTCACCGCGGCGCAGGTTGTCATCGAGCCGCCGGGCGCCGGTGCCGAAACGTTCCACGTCGCGTGCGAGGAAGAACGAGCGGCTCGGGTCGAGGGCGGCCAGGTAATTGTCCAGGATGGTCCGCGCAAAGGCGTCATCGAACGCGACCTTGCGATAGTGATACCGCTCCAGGACTTTGTTGATGACGATGGCGGTCTTGGCCTGGGTCTGGGTGGGGAAGAGTTCGGACAGCGGCACCTGACGCGGTGACGCAACCGCCACCCAGGCGCCGAAGGTAAGAAACGCGGCGGTCGCGACGAGGGTTAAGCGGAGTCTCATGACGATACTCGGTATCAATAATTGGAGTGATATTAACTGGATGGAGTCGATTAAGCCGGCCCATGGCCCGGGGCGACTGGCGCACCCAGGAACCACGGCAAGCGACCGGCGGCGGTTTGCGGCGATCACAGGCCCGCTGATGAGCAGGTGCCCGGTAGTCAGCCAACTGGCGCCATACCCTCAGCTTAGAGGCTGAGCATCTTTGTTTCAACGACTTAGATAGAATATTGCGGGAAATTAACGCGTCGGGCCGCGTTCGGGGCCCAGCGCCGGGGACGGGGCACTCGGACCGGCCCGAAATTGGGGTGGCGACCACGGGGTCCTCCTGTGACTGACACTACTACGCGAGCGTTTTTGTCGTCAATCGGCCGCCCCGCCTTTTTGGTAGACCCGGCGCCGATAAAGATCGGTCCGCCGGCTCACCACCCGATCGACGAAGAGCAGCCCATCCAGATGATCGAGTTCGTGCTGGACGGCACGCGCCTCGAACCCCTCCATCACGAACTCCAGCGGCCCGCCCTCAGGATCCTGCGCCTTGAGCTGGAGACGCGTGGCGCGGATCACGTTACCGGTATAGTCAGGGACCGAGAGACATCCCTCTCGTCCGATCTCGAACCCCTCCCAGTGGGTGATTTCCGGGTTGATCAGCACCAAGTGCCCGTGATTCGCAGTTTTTGGCCGGCCTGAGCAGTCGATGATGACGATCCGCTGATGTCGCCCGACCTGGGGCGCCGCGATCCCCACCGCGGCCGGTCCGGCGCGGCGCGTCTCGTCCAGCGCGTCGATGAACGCCTGCAGTGCCTGGTCGAAGTGGACGACCGCAACGGATGGCTGCTTCAGCCGCTCGTCCGGTAAGGTGAGGATGTCGAGGATCGCCATAGGTTCGCGCTGCGGTGTCGAATCGGGGGTCAGCCGATCCTCAGTTCGATGGGAGAGACATCCACGGAGATTCCACGGGTGGTCAATCCGGCCAGGGCCTGCTCCAGATCCTCCAGGGTGCGCGCGCAGGTGCCCTGGATGTTCATGATGTAGACCGGCGCGCGGGCGTTGCCGACGACATCCGACTCCAGATCCAGAATGTTGAACCCCTGGTCCGCCAGGCATTGCGTCACCTCGGCGACGATGCCGGCGCGGTCGGCCCCGGTCACGCGCACCTGGATATTCGGCACCAGATGCTGGTGCAGTCCGCCCTGAACCGGATCCAGGTGGACACGCAAACCCAACTCCGCGGCCACCGGAGCCAGCGCCGCCTCCAGTTCGGCGTTGGGCCGACTCCCGGAGACCATCAGGAGGATGGTGAAGCTGCCGCCCAGGCGGATCATCGATGCCTCACCCAGGGTGCATCCCGCCTCGTACAGCACCCGGGTGACCCGGGCGACGATCCCGGGTCGGTCCTGGCCCACCAGGGTCACTATGTTCCAATCGGTCATGCAGGCACCTCGCCGTGCGGTTAAACCGCGCGCAGCGCGGTATGCAATGTTTTTGGATGGGATCGGCCCCGGCAGACTCGACGATTGCCGGAGCTGGCGCGGATTACTCGATAAATCCCAGCCGCCGGTCGCCGGGGATGGTCGTCCAGATCAGACTCGCCATTCTCCCGGTAACCCCATCACGCCGGTAGGAGAAAAAGCGCTCCGGGTCCGAATAGGTGCAAGCGGTGCCGCCGTAGACCTGGGTGACCCCGGCCCGGGCGAGCCGGTGGCGGGTCAGGGCAAACAGATCCGCGAACCATTTGCCGCCCGGCCCTGCCTGGAAGGCGGACGCGACCCCCGGATCGGCGGCGAGAAATGCGGCACGCACCTCGGACCCCACCGCGAAGGCTGCCGGGCCGATTGCCGGGCCGAGCCATACCAGAAGGTCCCCGCACGGCGCACCCAGGGCGCTCAGCGTCGCCTCGATGACGCCCGCGGCCAAGCCGCGCCAGCCCGCGTGGATCGCCGCCACGCGCCGACCCTGCCGGTCACAGATCAGCAGCGGCAGGCAGTCGGCGGTCAGCACCGCGCACACCGATCCGGGTTGGCACGCGATCACCGCATCCGCATCGGGCCGGGCGACGAGCCCGCCGGTCTGCACCACCGTGCGCCCATGCACCTGATTGAGCCACAGGGGTTCCGCCGGGAGGGCGAGGGCGGTACGCAGCAGCGCGCGGTTACACGCGACCCGCCCCGGCGCATCCCCGACGTGATCGCCCAGGTTCAGCGTACCGTAGACCCCGGTGCTGACTCCGCCGCCGCGTGTCGTACAACAGGCGTGCACCCAGGGTGGGGCTGGCCACTCAGGTCGAATCAGGTCCAAGCCCCGCCTCCCGTCGAAACAGTGCGAGCAGCGCCGCGAGGTCAGCGGCCATCGGCACCTCCCAGACCATCGACTGGCCGCTGCGTGGATGGGTCAGCCCCAACCGGATGGCATGCAGGGCCTGGCGCGGGAACCCCTGAATCGCCGCGGTCAAGGCCGGGGCGCACCCCTTGGGCGGACGTGGACGGGCCCCATACACCGGATCGCCGACCAAGGGGTGGTGGACATGCGTCAGGTGGACCCGGATCTGATGGGTGCGACCGGTGTCCAACTCCACCCCCAGCAGGCAATGACCGGGGAAGCGCTCGAGCACCCGATAACGGGTGAGCGCGGTCCGCCCCCCGGCGACCACGGCCATGCGCGTCCGCTGCGTCGGATGTCTCCCGATCGGGGCCTCGACCACACCGCCGGCCACCAGATCCCCGACCACCAGTGCCCGATATTCCCGATGAACCGTGCGCTGCTTGAGTTGATCCACCAGGCAGTGGTGCGTCTCCAGCGTTTTCGCAACGACCAGCAGTCCGCTGGTGTCTTTGTCGAGCCGATGGACGATCCCGGCCCGCGGCAGCGTGGCGAGCATGGGAGCATGGTGCAACAGGGCGTTGAGTAGGGTGCCGTCCGGATTGCCGGCTGCCGGATGGACCACCAGCCCCGCCGGTTTGTCGATCACCAGGAGTTGATCGTCCTCATACACCAGCTCCAGCGGGATGGCCTGGGGCGTGTCACGGTCGCTGATCGCGAGGACCGCGTCCAACTCCACCGCCTCGCCGCCCCAGACCCGGTCACGGCAGCGGCGCGGCAGGCCGTCCACCCGCACCTGTCCGCCCGTGATCCACTGCTGCACCCGCCCGCGGGAGAATTCCGGCCAGGACGCAGCCAGGGCCTGGTCCAGCCGCAGACCGGCGGATTGCGCATCCACCCGCAGCGAACGATACACCCGCGACGCGTCGCCCGCGATCAGAGACATTCCGCTCTCCGCCGCGGGTTCTCGGTACCGCTGATACTAACCTGGAGTCCTTCGGGTATACTCACACGGTTTTGAGCTTGGTTAATCTCCGACATGCCATCCACCTTAACACGACTGGCCACCTTGTTGACTGTGTTCCTGATCGGGATCGCCCTGACCGGCTGCTCGATGTTTGGGAAGGAGGCCGACGAGACTGACGGGTGGAATGCCTCCAAGATCTACGCGGAGGCCGCGTCCGAGATGGATTCCGGAAACTACAAACGCGCCATCGAGCTCTACGAAAAACTCGAGGCCCGCTACCCCTTCGGCCGCTATGCCATGCAGGCGCAACTCGATGTTGCCTATGCCAATTACCGGGCGGAGGAACCGGAAGCGGCGCTCGCCGCGGCCGATCGCTTCATCAAGTTGTACCCCCAAAATCCGTACGTGGACTACGCGTACTATCTCAAGGGAATCGTCAACTACAACCGCAGCGTCGGTTTCCTGGACAAGTACGTGCCGATGGACGTCTCCCAGCGCGACCCCGGTGCCGCCCTGGACGCTTTTACCGATTTCTCCGAGTTGGTCAAGCGCTTCCCCGACAGCAAATACACCGCCGATGCCCGCCAGCGGATGGTCTATCTGCGCAACAACCTGGCCAAAAACGAGGTCAACGTGGCGCGCTATTACATGAAGCGCGGCGCCTATGTCGCGGCGGCCAATCGCGCCAATTATGTGATCGAGCGCTACCAGCGCACCAGCGCAGTCGAGGATGCGCTGGAGACGCTGGTCGCTGCCTACGAAGCCTTGGGTGAGAAGAAACTTGCGGCCGACGCGCAACGGGTCTTGGATGTCAATCGCAAGGCTGGACGTTTCGTCTCCGATGAGCCGGCACCCGGAGAGGTGAGTCTCAGCCGGAAATTCTGGGACTATTTACAGCTCGATCAGAACTAAGGCGATTTCCGGCAATCGCCGGACGAGGCGCCGCGCGTTCAGACCGCCGCCTCGTTCTCCTCGCCGGTGCGGATGCGCACCACGCGGGTGACCTCCGAGACGAAGATCTTGCCGTCGCCGATCTTGCCGGTCCGCGCCGCGGCGGTGATGGCATTGATGCAGGCGTCCAGGTGCTCGTCGGTCACCACCAGCTCGACCTTCACCTTCGGCAGAAAATCCACCACATACTCGGCCCCGCGGTACAACTCCGTGTGGCCTTTCTGTCGTCCGAAGCCCTTGACCTCGATGGCGGTCATCCCGGTGATCCCCGCGGCGGACAGCGCCTCGCGGACATCGTCGAGTTTGAATGGTTTGATGATGGCTTCGACCTTCTTCATGGGGATACTCCGCTGCGGGTCATTAGAATGAAGCGATCAGTATATGTTCGCACCGCGGAGAAGAACAGCCGGCGCCTATGAAGCCATGCACACCCGGTCGCGTCCGGCCGCTTTGGCACAGTAGAGTGCCTGGTCCGCGGAGCGCAGCAGTGCATCCAGCTCCCCCGGTAAGCCGGGGAACGAGGCGATGCCGATGCTGATGGTCAGCGACGGCGTGGCCCGCGGGTTCTCGCCGGGGCAAGCCGCGAGCGCGCCGCGCAGCCGCTCGACGACCTCGCGGGCCGAGGCCGGGCCGGTCTGCGGCAGCAGCAGCGCGAATTCGTCGCCGCCGACGCGCGCGAACAGGTCGGTCTCGCGCAGGCTCGCCCGGCACGCCCGCGCCAGGGTCACCAGGGCTTGGTCGCCCACCGCGTGCCCGGCGCCGTCGTTGATCTGCTTGAAATGATCCAGGTCGATCAGCGCGATGGAACAGGCGTAGCCGTAACGCTGTGAGCGCGCCAACTCCAGCGTCGCCTGCTCCATGAATACGCGACGGTTCGGCAGGCCGGTGAGCTCGTCGGTGGTGGCCTGACGTTGCAGCAGGTCCGCCAGCCGCTTGCTCTCGACGGTGTCCCAGGCCAGGTCCGCGAGCGCGGCGACGACGTCCTGGTCACGGACGCTGTAGTTGCGCGGCTTGTTGCCGACGCCGAGGATCGCGACGATGCGGCCGTCGCGCAGCACGGGGACGGTGAGTTGCCGGACGATGGTGGCGTGTCCGGGCGGCAGGCCCCGGCGATGCGCCAGACTGGCGTAGTCGTTGTGAATGATCGGGCGGCATTGGCGCACGCAGTCGACCCAGACTCCCGCCTGATCGAGCGGGTAGTGCTGGTCCTCACCCTGGGCCTGGCACATGTTCTGGATGGTGTTGGTGGACCAGGTTTGCAGTGTGATCGTCTGCTGATCGGCATTGATGAAATGGTAGAAACCGATCGTGCTGTCCGTGAGCGCCTCGACCTCGTCCAGCGTGGCCCGCAGCAGTTCGGTGAGCCCATGCGACGGGGCCAGCGCGATCAGTCGCAGGCGTGCCGCGAGGATCTCCTGATTGCATTTTCGCTCACGGACCTCGCGTTGCAACTGGCGATTGGTCGCGCGCAACGCGGCGGTGCGCTCCTCGACCAGCGCGGCCAGGTGGCGGCGGTGCTCACGCAACTCCCGCTCCGAGGCCAGCCGCGTCGCGGCGGTGCCGACCATCCCGGCCACCGCCAGATAGATGTTCAGGCGCTCGTTCGACGGCGGTTCGCCGCTGCGGTACCCGAACGTGAGCGCGGCGGTGACCCGCGATTCCTGGGTGATCGGCAGACAAATCACGGTGCCGGGGTCGGGCTCGGTGCGGCCGTAAAACCCGAGAAAGCCGCTTTCCAGCGTCTCGGCGATGCACTGGCAGAGTGCCGGACCCGGCTGGGGGGGCGGTTGGGCGGGCGGCTGGGGGCCGGGTCCGACCGCCGTCGGCACCGCGGACCAATCGGCGGCGCCGGCCGGGTCGGTGAAGGCCCAGGCGTGGATACGAATCGCCCCGGCGTCGTCCCGCGCCGCGACGGCGCACCAGTCGGCGTCCAGCAGGCTGATGACGGCGTGGCTCGCCTCGCCCCAGACGTCCTGCGCCACGGTCAGCCCGGTCAGACACTGGGCGAGCTCGATCACCCGCAGCGCGGGTTGCGCCGTGCTCATTGCGACCCGCCCGCCAGCGGGCGCAGGAAGAGTTGGTCCAGAAACCGGTCGTCGAAGTCCGGCGCGTGCGCGAGATTGACCACCCGGGCCTGCGCCCGGAGCGCCGTCAGCCGCGCAATCGATTCCGGCGCGAGCAGCAGCGCGCCGGCGCCGGCCAGCGCGGTGTTGCCGCACAGTTCGATCCGCGCGGCCGGGATCGCCGGCAGGAGCCCGATCGCCTGGGCGTTGGCGATGTCGAGACCACGCCCAAAGGTGCCGCCGACGCAGACCCGCCCGAGCGACGCGACGGCGAGCCCGGCGCGCTCGAGCAGCAGCGCGACACCGGCCCCGATGGCCGCCTTGGCCGCTTGAAACAGATCCACGTCCGCACCGCTCAAGCGCACGCGATGCGCCCCGGCCGCCAGGGCAAAGCCCGCCGAAGGGACCGCGGGGGAAAAACGCCCGCGTTCGGTGAGCTGCCCCGCCCGTCGCAGCCCGGCGATCAGGTCCACGAGACCAGTGCCGCACAGGCCGCGCGGCGGGCCGCCACCGATGACATGCCAGACCGGATTGCCGTCGTGAAACATCAGCCGGTCGATGGCACCCGGCTCCGCCGGCAGGCCGCAGCTCAGGCCACTGCCTTCGAACGCCGGGCCGCCCGCCGCCGAGGTGGACCAGAGGGTCGCGCCGTCCCAGAGCGCGATCTCGGAATTGGTGCCGAAATCGATCAGCAGGCCCGCGTCGGCGGTGTCGGTCAGCCCGGTCGCGATCAACCCGGCTAACAGATCGGAGCCGATGAGCCCGGCCAGCGGCGCCACCAGGTCGATCCGTGCCGCGGCATCGATGCCCCAGGCCAGCGCCCAGGCCGCGGGGTCCGCCGGGCGACAGGTGATCGGCTGCGACCATCTGCGCGGGTCGATCAGGCGCGCGATCCGATCCCCCGTCAACAGGGCCAGCATGGTCGGATTGGCGACCAGCGTCACCACGGCGATGTCCGCGGTTTGCACGCGGGCGCGGATCGCCAGGCCGCTGATGGCCAGACCGATCGCCTCGACCACCGCCTGGCGCATCTGCCCGGCTTGCACCGGCGACTCGATGGCGGCCATCAGCCGGGTCAGGATGTCCTGACCGAACAGCCCTTGCGGGTTCGGGCCGCGGCAACCGGCGCGCCAGTGACCGGTGGTCAGATCGAACAGCGATAGGGAGAGCGTGCTGGTGCCCAAATCCACGGCGACTCCGAGCCGGCCGGCCCGCGTGGAACCGGTCGCTGCTGAAGCGGTCGGTGCCGGGTGGGCGGGCCGCAACGCGACCCGCGGTGGCGCGGTCTCGCCGCGGCTCAGATAGTGCCAGGCCGGGCGCGCGGCGGTCGCCAGCACTTCGACCGCGAGATCGCCGCGCGGGATGAGCTGACAGGCGAGCCGCACGCCCGTGGCACGTTGCGCGTCATCCAGATGCAGTGCCTCGAGCGGCGTCGGCGCGTCGGCGGTCCCGGCGATGACCCGCACCAGGCAGAGCCCACAGCCGCCGACGCCGTTGCAGCCGCAGCGGATCGGGACCTCGGCTGCGAGCAACAGTCTGAACAGCGCTTGGCCCGGCACAAATGCAACATGCTGCACCCCGCCGTTCGCGTGGACGGCCAGGGTCGCCATCGTGCTAGCCCACGCGGCGCACGGCCGTGACCATCGCGGCGACGTTCGCGGGCCGGGCCTCGGGGGGGATCTCGCACCCCGACGACAGGATGAACCCGCCGCGCGCGGCGAACAGGTCCAACAACCGGGCCGATGCGGCGGCGATGTCGGCCGGGGTGTCGTAGACGAACGCGAGCGGCCGCAGGTTGCCGTCCAGACAGGTGTGCGGCACGCGCGTAGCGCGCGCTCGGGGTCGACGGAGAAGTCGAGATTGGCGATATCCGCGCCCGCCAATGGATAAAAGGGCAGAATCGACTCCGCCGCGCCCGCCGTGTGCAACCAATTGAGCGGGGCTCCGGCGGCCTTGAAGGCGCCGAAGAGACGGGCCAGGCGCGGCAGCAGGAACTCCCGATAGAACTGCGCCGGCAGCACCTCCGGTGTCGCGGACGGATCGAATTTTCGCGGGCGCTGCAGAGCGAATATCGTTTGTTCCGTAATGGGGTAAACGAAAGTTCCCTCGGGCGGCTCTTCAATTCAGGGGGTTGCGGACACCGCGAGAGGCTCTGAGGGCGGCCCTGCCTTGGAAGCCCGGCCCGGTCCCCGCCCGGCGCCGGCTGGTGCCAGCCCCGACCTTTAGTGTCGTAGCGACGCGTAGACTGGACGCCCGTTGAGCGGCTGGACGGGGCGGACATTGTTGACCCCGGCGGCGCCCGCGAGGCGGCGAATCTGCTCCGGGTCGAGACCCACCGGCTGGGCGAGGATGTACCAGGCCGCCGGCTCGCTGCACGGGGGATTCGCCAGCGACCCGGTGTAAGTGTAATAGCCTTGATCGGCCGGAAGCAGCAGCAAAGGATTGACGCCTACCTGGCGATAGCTCAGGCGCTCCCCGGCGTGTAGCGGCAGGCGCTCGACGATGCGCGCCAGGGTTTGATTGATGCGGCGGCCGGGTTGAATCTGCACCGCTACGATCGCGAAGCGGCCGGCACTCGATCGATGGACCAGATGGACCTCCGCTGCCGCCGCCACGCCGTTGATCAGGGTCTCACCCGGGCTGTGGAAGTGGAATGACGTCAGGTCGAAGATCTCCCCGCGCAACTCGAGTGTGCTCCCTGCGGAGCTGAGGACATGGACCCCGCGGCCGTCGTTGACCGCCTCCAGGGTCTGTGTGCGGTATCGGAAGTGCAGCGGCTCGTAGGGAATCCGCTGGACGGTGCGGATATCGATTGGTGACTGCGACTGACCCTCGCGGCAGGTCGCAAAGGCCGGCGACAGGTCCGCCCAATGCTCAGGCCCGGTCTCACCTTCAAAAGACCAGGCGTCCGGTGCGGGCGTCGATGGGTCGCGGGCAAACAAGCTCCCACCGCCGCACAGCGGCAGGACAGCGGCCATGACCAGCAGGCCGCGCCGGGTCCGGGCGCCTGGCCGAGGAGGATGAGGCTGTGTCATGTCAGTCACGCCGCCGCGTCAGGTCGGCGACGGGCACGACCTGCACCGTCTGGGGCTCATCTGCATAGTAGGGCCGCTCGCCGCCGCGCCCCTGGGCGTCCGCCAGTTCCTTCTCCCGCGCGGCGATCAACATCAGGCACTGACGGATGTCCTGGATGGTCGCCTCACTGAGCGGATGACGCATCCCGGGCGGGGGGGTCACGTCTCTGATGATCGCCGTCAGGGTCTTGCGCATGGCGATCAGGATGTGCTGCTCCTGATTGAGCGCCGGTGTGCCGGGTGGGATCGTTTCCGGGGTTGTTTCAGGCATGTCGATTCTTTGCGGATCCAGTGGGTTGAGTGCATGAAGCCGGTCCACCACGCGGCGGTTCCAGCGGCGGACGACAGTGATTTGACGCGGCGCGCAGCCAACGGTTGCCGAGCCTCATGCCGGTCCTTGACCGGACAGCAGGGCGGCCAACTCAGCCTCATTGATCACCCGTACGTCCAGCCCGCGCGCTTTCTCGAGCTTGGAGCCGGCTTCCTCCCCAGCCAACAGGAAATCGGTGTTTCCGGAAACGCTGCCGGTCACCTTGGCGCCCAAGGATTCGAGTTCGGCTTTGATCTGATCGCGTGGGCGGCTCAGCGTGCCGGTGATGACGAAGGTCTTGCCGACGAGCGGTTGCGGCTGGAGTCCGACGCGCGGGGCGGCGGACGGCCAGTGAATACCCGCTGCGGTGAGACGGGTGATCGCCTCCCGGTTGTGGGCCTGGGCGAAGAACCCCGCGAGATGAGCGGCGACCACGGGGCCAACCCCCTCGACCAGGCTGGCGGTGTTGGAGTACAGGTCCTCGGGTCCGGTGGCCCGCAGCCGCTCCAAGGTGCCGAACGCCTGGCCCAGGACGAGCGCGGCCGGGCGGGTGAGGCCGGGAATGCGTTGGTCCGCCAGCCACTCCCCGAGGTCAATCACGGGTTCCTGGTCCGGGTTCGGGTGCAGAGCCAGCCAGGTCTGAACCGCTTGCGCGGCCTTGGGTCCGACCCCGGCCAGGCCGCGGCGGCACAGATAGTCCGACTCACGCGCCGCCATCAGGGCCTCCAGTGACGCGAACCGGGCGGCCAGGGCGGCGGCGGTCGCCTCGCCGACCTCGCGAATGCCGAGCGCAAAGATGAAGCGGGCGAAGGTGGTTTCCTTGCTGCGCTCGCGCGCCGCGATGAGATTGGCGGCGGAGCGCTCGCCCATGCGCTCCAGCCCGGCGAGTTGGTCCTGGGTGAGCCGGTAGATATCCGCCGGCTCTCTGATGAGATCCAGGTCCACCAATTGCTCGATCAGCTTCT